>Ga0137378_10002896_pt1 | contig 14773 bp, 13 predicted proteins | sample SagtaG_21_FD_104813 | JGI IMG/M metagenome (GOLD analysis project Ga0137378, IMG submission 104813) | Vadose zone soil microbial communities from Sagehorn Ranch, Mendocino, California, USA - Sage2_L_60_16 metaG | ecosystem: Environmental > Terrestrial > Soil > Vadose zone | place: USA... | reverse complement strand
TTGGGAACCAGTAGTACAAGCCACCAATGAGCCCCATGATTCCAGCCCCCACCATAATGTAGTGAAAGTGGGCTACCACGAAGTAGGTTCCTCTCAGCTGTGTGTCGAGGGCGATGGATGCTAGGAATACCCCGGTTATTCCCCCTATTACGAAGAGAGCGATGGCGCCGATGGCGAAGAGAACCGGAGTCTTCAGCCGAATCTTCGCCCGGAAAAACGTCTCAATCATCGAGATGGTTATGACATCAAACGGCAGAGAAACGGCAATCGTCGTGACCGTAAACAACTGGGTGGTGAGAGGGCTTACACCAGTAATGAACATGTGATGCCCCCATACGATGAAACTGATGACAGCAGCTGCGATGATTGACATGCTGACATACTTGGCTCCGTAGAGGGGCCTCCGCGTGAATGTTGGAAGTATCTCCCCAATGACCCCTACGGCAGGAAAGAGGACAATGTACACCTCAGGATGCCCAAAGAACCAGAACACGTTGTCCCAGAGAAGTGAAGGAATATTCCCGTTCTGGGCCGACGTAAGGTAGACAAGTCTAGCCGGGAACGTCCGGTCCGCGAAGAGCAATATCAAGCCCGCTAGAAGCGAGGGAAAAGCGTAGAGCATCATGAAAACAGTGATTAGCATCGCCCAGGGAAACATCGACATGTGCTTGAACTTCAACCCAGGAGCACGCATCTTGAACATCGTAACTATGAAGTTGACAGAGCCCATTGTGATGGACGCCACTAGAAGGGCCAACGCTCCAACAGCTACGTTGAGCCCTGCAGATGCGCATAACGGGTCATTGCATGCCGTCTGGGGAGAGTAGAGGGTCCACCCGGTATCAGGGCCTCCCTGAACGAAGCTGAGAATCATTCCGAAACCTCCGAAGAGGTAGAACCAGTAGCTCATCGCGTTCAGCCTTGGAAAAGCGAGGTCCCGTGCGCCGATTTGCAGAGGTATGAAGTAATTGGCGAGTCCAATCGCCAACGGCGACAAGACCCAGAGAATCATCAAAAGCCCATGTACTGTTACGAACTCGTTGTAGACGGTGCCCTGGAGTAGCGTGTTGCTGGGCGCGGATAGTTGGGCGCGTATAGTAAGGGCCAGAGACCCCGCGATGAAGAAGAAGAGGAGGGATGTTACTATGTAGAGAATGCCCACGTCCTTGTGATTAGTTGTGTATAGCCACCTTTTAGCCGAATATCGCGAGGTCAGCACCAGAGCCGCCCCGAACTAGCAGCCCGCGCTTGGGGAGCAGAAACCCTGAAAGTGGCCCAGGCTAACCACAGTTACTTTCGCAGTCATGAAAGCATGACCGACGCCGCACAACTCAAAGCAGCGGGCTAAGTGGGACCCCTCGGTGTTCGCGATGAACCACAATTTGTTTGTGAGTCCTGGAATTGCATCCTTCTTCGCTCGAAAGTCGTCAATACCAAAGCTGTGGAATACGTCTTTACTAGATATTACTAGAACGACCATTCGGCCGCTAGGAATAGTCAGATTCTGGTTCAGGAACGCCCCGTTCGGGTAGGAGAAGTTCCAGCCGAAACGATAAGCACTGACTTGTATGTACAGGCACTGGCCAGGATTGGAAGGAAGCGCGCACTGGGAGGGTATGGTATTGATCTGATTGTTCACGGCAAGGGTTCCGAATATGAGTACACCGATTACGATCGATGACAGGCCCACAGAGATTATGGCCGTCCTCAAGTGGCCCCGACTCTCGGGCATCTTTCCAAGCCTAGGAGCGTCATCTGGATCCGGCTCGGCCCCCTTCGCCCGATACCTAATGATTAGGTAGGCCATGAGAGCGAAGACGACTACTCCCACAAGGATTGCGAGCGTAGCAAAGGTGTTGAAAAGCTGCGCAAACAGATCTGCTGTGTTTGATGGTGCGACCATTGGAGTACGGACCTAGTTTTTCCTCCGACGGGATGTCGTTTTTATAAGCTTACGCACTAGCTATATCCATTCTTCGATCCAGAGTTCTCCTATCAGGAGAGTCCCAGAAACCGCTAGGCCCCCAGGGGCTGCGACCGGACCCTCTCTAGCCTCCGGTTCTTGACAAACATGGCATTGACAAGAACGATTGCAAAGACCCCCGATGCAAGGCCGAGGTGAGCGGCTGTGACTTCTGCGTTAAGCTCGGTCCGAACTGTGACCATTCCCAACAACACCTGTGCTAGGAGGAGAACAAGGCTGGTCGTAGAAAAGAAGAGGATGCTCCGCTCCTCCCGGTACCGGAGGATTGCAACCAGCCATGTCGTTGTTACGAACAAGGTCACAACGAGGGCAAAGAGGCGATGAGTATACTCGACCAAAACATGGCCTGTCAGTGCTGGGATCAGCTGGCCATTGCACGTTGGCCAGTCGGGACAGGCGAGACCCGACCCGCTTGCGCTAACATAGCCCCCTATTACGATCAATATGTAGGTGGAGATGACCGAACTGTAGGCGAAGAGTCGGAGATATCGCATGCGCTGGCTCCCGAACTGCCCTCCGGTCATAGGCTTGAAACCCGAGGTCCATCCCTCAGTAGCGAGCTACTGCTACGTCTTCTGCTTTGCTCGACCTCGAGACAGCGATTATGAACCTTTGTCCTCCGGGTCATCTTCAAGTGTTCCGAGCATTAAGAGGGGGCGAGCGCGGCGTCCGCCATTTCCGCAAGTAGTTTTTCGGGGTCACGACTCTTCACAACGCTACTCGAAACGAGGACACCTTGAGAACCGAGCTGGAGGGCTTTTGCTACGTCTTCTGGGGAACTGACCCCTGCCCCGCAAAGAATGAGAACTAAAGGGTTCACACTCCTAATCCTCTTGACAGTACTTGTAATCAGCTCGGGCTGCGCCTTTGAGACAGCGACCCCAGTTCCAATCAACTCCGGGGGCTCGATCGCGATCATGTCAGGATTCAGCGAGGCTGTCGCTGCACTCACTCCTGAACTGTTGGCGCAGACCAGGGTCAGAAGGCCTGAGCCTTGGGCGAAGCCGATGGCCTCCTCGATCTCGGATATCTTGATCCTTCTCTCTGAATGGTTGAGAAGAGTCCCGGCAGCCCCGGCAGACTTCACCGCTTCCGCTAGAACGTGGCCTGTGTAGGCGCCAGGTTTCACCGGGTCGATATGCTGGCTGAACACAAGGACTTCTGCCGACTCGGCAACCTGTTTTATGTCGCTAAACTGGGGTGACACGGCTATCTGGATTCCCTTGTCCTGAGAAACCTTTCCCGCGATTTTCGCCAGCTCTACGCTTTTCTTTCCCGTTGCTTCCAGGTAGGTCTTGAAATTGATAACAAGAAGAGGAGTGCTTAGGGTTCTGATTGGACTTTGCCCCCTGGAGTCAAACCCTCTCACGCTGGCCAGCCTTCCCGACCAGTCCTTCAAATTCTGCGACCAAATCTTTGTTGCCCAGGTACGTGGGAACTCGTTGGGCTATGCCCGTAGGCTCGACATCGAGAACGCTTCTGAAGCCAGTGCTCGCTTTTCCGCCAGCTTTCTCGGTGATGAACCCGACCGGGTTTGACTCGAACTGTAAACGGTATTTCCCGTCGGGCGCGTCTAGAAGAGACGGATAGGCGAAGAACCCTCCATTGTAAAGAACTTGGTTGTAGTCTCCCACGAAGGACCCTCCATAACGCATCTTTAGCCTCCTCTTCTCAAGCCTGTCCACAAACTCCCTCATCACGGGTGTCCACTTGTCCCGTGAGCCTCCGATTCCGTAAACTGTGGGCTTCGGGGGGAGACGGTGAACTTCGCCACTGCATAGAAATCTCTCAGTTCCTCTGCCTCTCCCAGCAGCCACGGAGAGGTAGATGCCGGCTTTGAGGGCCAAGACCGCCTCCACGTAGGGCCCGTAGAGGAAGTACATGGAAGAGAGAAGGCCCCTCCCCTTAGCGGGTAGTTTCCTGTCGTGGTAAACTCCCACAATCGTTCCTACCAAGTTGTTCGTCTTTATGTTCGACGAACCGTCTAGAGGGTCCAAGACAACGGAGAATTCTCCCTGATTCGCTGCAAGGGGTTTGTCCATCTCTTCTGACGCCACCTCGCTTACGAGGCCGCTCCTCAGCAGTTTCCTTGTGAGTAGCTCGTTTGACCAGACGTCTATTTCTGTCTGGGTTTCCCCGTAAATGTTTACGCCTTTGGTCACACCTAAGGCTCGGGGTATTTCCGCCACAATCTGCTGGCTCAAATCTGCTAGAAGCGAAACCAGTTTTCGAAAAGACTGGTCTTCCGACTCGAGCACATCACCGAGAGTCCTAGCATTCAACGAGAGCTTACTTCTCTACTGGGCTGCAACCATCTGTAGGGCTTTTTGGATCTCCCCACTGTTGAAGATTACCTCCTTCAAGGCAGAAGATATCTTCGAGGGGTCCGAGTGTTGCCAAACGTTTCTTCCAACGGCCAAACCTGATGCTCCTGCGTCCATTGCACCCTTCACTTGGACGAGAAAGGTCTCGTCAGTTGGCGCCTTTGGCCCTCCTGACATGAAGACCTTGGTGAGCCCTGCGGCTTTCACCGCCCAACGGAACGAGTCCGTGTCTCCAGTGTACTTGACCTTGACCGCATCGGCTCCCATCTCCAATCCGGCCCTTGCCGCATAGGCTACTATCTCGGGCGAAGTGTCATTCTTCACAGCCTCTCCTCGGGGGTACACCCAGGCGATGGCAGGTAGGCCGGCTTCATGGGCTTCCTCCTCTATCTCACCGAACTCTTCCAACATGACGCTCTCGTTGGAACTGCCCAGATAGATAGTGTAGCCAACGCCCTTGGCGCCTAGGCTGATGGCCTCTTCTACACTGCACACTTGGGTGGAGATTGGCTCACCCTTGGGAAGGCTGGTCTTCCCGTTAAGCTTGACAATCAATGGAACTTTTCCATTGTAGTATTTCTCGGCTATTCCCTTGTGGAAAACGACGCCGGTAAAATCAGCCTTCGACGCTATTTCCATGATATAGCTCGGATCGATGTTCCTGTCGTTGAAATCGGCGGATGGGCCGTGCTCAAAACCCTGGTCGTAGGCCAGCAGCATTCCTTTGCCATCTCGGAGGAAGCTGTTCATCGATGTCTTCAAGCTCATTCCTCACCGATAAGGCTGACCAAGCCTTTGTTCTGAACTAATACTTTTCGTCCCGGCTCCGAGGCGGGGCTAGGCAAACCGTTATCGGCGGAAAAGAAACCGCCAACTGTATGCCTAGACGAATCGTCATTGTAGGCTGCGGGGTCGCTGGGACAACAGCTGCATTCCAGGCCCGCAAGACCGACCGGTCAGCGGAGATTACCATAGTAGGAGAGGAGAGCCTTCCCGAGTACTCTCGATGCGGACTGCCCTACGCCTTCAGCGGGGAAGTCCCCAGTTTTCGGTCCCTTCTGGGATACGATGAAGTGTTCTACGAACAAACCAACAGGGTTAGACTCCGGCTCGGCTGGAAGACGGAGAAGATCGAGCCTGGGGTCAAGAGGCTGACCATCTTACATGATGAAGATGGTAGACTGGAGGAGCTGGAATATGATTCGTTGATTCTGTCAACAGGCGCGCAGGCGACCAAACTACCCGTCGCAGGGGCTGATCTAGAAGGCGTCTTCACAATACGAACAATGGATGACGTGCAGGGGCTTGCAAACCATATTTCCAAGGGGAAGGCGAAGAAGGCTGCGGTAATTGGCGCCGGCCTCACAGGGTCCGAGATGGCCGAAGCCCTTCTTCACAAGGGAATCAGGGTAATTCAAGCCGAGATTGTCCCTGAGATTTTGCCAGTCATTCTTGACCCGGACATGGCGTCTCTGGTAAGAACGAGGGCTGAGGAGTACGGCGTGAAGTATCATCTGGGGTCCAGCCTTGACCGGATAATCGGTTCTGGCAACAGAGTGTCGGGAGTAGAAATCTCAGGGCAGAAGTACGAGGCTGAAGCAGTTGTGATGGCAGTTAAGGTCAAGCCGAACACGGACCTGGCCAAACAGGCAGGGTTGGCCTTGGGAGAGTTCGGGGGAATAAGAACAAATGAGAATATGCAGACGTCCGAGCCCAGTATCTACGCGGCTGGTGATTGCGTAGAAACCTATGATCGAGTGACCAAACGCTACGTTTTCTTCCAGCTTGCCACGACGGCTGTGAGACAGGCGGTGGTTGCGGGGAGCAACGCAGCGGGGGGCAACGCGCGCTACCCAGGATCTACTGGTGTCACAACCGTCAAACTGTTTGGGCTGGAAGTAGCCTCTTTTGGGCCGACAACGGCTCTGGCGGAGAGAATAGGAATCCGTCCCGTATCCATCAGGGTTACAGGCTCCACACGGCTCAAGTACTATCCTGGCGGTAAGGACCTTGCCGTCAAGCTCCTAGCGGACTCTAAAGACGGAAAGGTCTTGGGAGTCCAGCTGGTCGGAGAGGAAGGGGCGACCCTGCGGGCAAACTTTGCATCCATGGCAGCCCACCTGGGACTAACCGTCGAGATGCTGGAGCAGATTGAAACCTGCTATTCTCCCCCTCTCGCCCCCGTCTGGGACCCTATCACCATAGCAGCCCAAGCCCTCCTTCGAAAACTAAACGCAAACGTTACTAGAGCGAGGCCTCTGGCGGGCCAGGCGAGCTAGGCAATTGAAGATTCTAGTATGCGACCCGATCGACCAAGACGGAATTCAGGCCCTAAGATCCGCTGGGTTTCAGGTGGAGGACCAGCCGACCATCGACAAGACAAAATTGCTAGGCGTGGCCAGAAACTATGATGTTCTAGTGGTTCGGGGCAGAACAAGAATTGACGCTTCAATCATTGAGGCGGCGCCAAACCTCAAGATGATAGGGCGGGCCGGCGTTGGTCTGGATAATATCGACGTCCAGAGAGCAAAGAAAGCGGGAATCCTAGTCCTCAACACTCCCGGCGCGCCATCCACGAGCGTTGCTGAACTCACCGTGGCCTTGATGCTCTCACTGTTGAGAAAGATTCCTCTGGCAGATCGGGAACTGAAAGCTGGCCACTGGGTCAAGAGCCAGTTGACGGGTGAAGAGCTTCAGGGCAAGAAAGTCGGCGTGATCGGCCGGGCTGGGCGGATAGGGGGCGAGGTAGCGAGGATTTTGACGGTAGGATTCCAAGTTGACGTTTTAGGGTACGACGTAATCCGACCAAAGGGAGTGGCAGGCGTCACCTATGAATTCGCAGATTCTATCGAAGACCTTCTTCAGAAAACAGACATAGTAACCGTCCATGTGCCTTACGCGCCAGAGACCCGTCAGCTTCTAGGACCAGAGAGGCTGCGAATGATGAGAAAAGGCGCTTACCTAGTCAATACGTCCAGAGGAGACATTGTTGACGGTCCCGCTCTATTGCAACTACTACAACAGGGCCACCTGGCCGGTGCCGGGTTGGACGTGTTCCACCTAGAACCACCAGTAGATGAGTGGGAGAAGGCTCTCGTCACCCTACCCGAAGGGGTAACCGTTACCACCTGCCATATTGGCGCTCAAACCCTCCAAGCACAGAGAAGGGAAAGCCTTGAACTAGCCCAGCGAATTATCAGCGAATCAAAGGCCCTATCACCCCCGCACCCCAACTAAGAGCCATTACAGGCTAGTTTCCTGCACATTCCGCGCAGATCCCAAACCGGCAAAACAGGCAAGAATCGACCTCCGAACCCTCAGACAAACCCCGAACAAGCTAATCGTCAGCTCGGACCCCCTCCAAGGGGGCGGGCCCATTTGATTCACAAACCTAACCTATACTGAGAGTATGGAGGAAAATATGGAGCGTCAACGGCCCCCGAAAACAGCCGGTGAGCCCGTCCTGGTCTGCCGATTAGTAGTCTTCGTCCCCGCCGCCAGGCTTTGGAAAGTCCTTTCCGCCACCCGGACCCTTCTCGACACCCTTCGACGCTATGACATCATCGATACGAAGAATCATGGACGCCGCTTCAGACGCCGACTTTACCACTTGCTGCTTCACCCTAAGCGGGTCAAAGACGTTCAGCTTCTTCATGTCCTTGATCTCGCCCGAGTAAACGTCAACGCCGAACCAGGGGTTTCCCTGCCTCTCATGTTTCGACCTGAGCTCCACCAATATGTCAATAGGGTCCAGACCGGCATTTTCGGCCAGGGTAGTAGGCACAGCCTCCAAAGCTTCCGCGAAAGCCTCAATCGCCAACTGCTCCCTGCCTCCCACCTTTACAGCGTACTCTCGAAGCCTCTTGGCCAACTCAGCTTCAGGGGCACCTCCACCGGCGAGAATCTTACCATCCTCCAAGGCATTCCTGACCACGCACAACGCGTCGTGCAATGACCTGTCCGCTTCGTCAACAACGTGCTCTGTTCCCCCCCGGATTACGATCGTGACGGCCTTAGGGTTCTTGGCATCCCGGACGTACACAAGTTTATCGTCACCAATCTTGACCTCTTCCACAAGCTTCGCTTCGCCCAAGGAATCCTTGGTAAGCTCCTTCACGCTCGCTGCAATGCGTCCCCCCGTGGCCTTGGACAGCTTTTCCATGTCACCGCTGCTCACATTCTTGGCTGCGGCGATGCCCTTCTTGGCGAGAAAGTGAAGAGCTACATCGTCAATGCCCTTCTCAGTGAAGAGAAGGTTCGCGCCGGTTTTTTCGACCTGGGAAACCATGTCGCTGAGCATTTTTTCCTCTTCCTCTATGAAGAGTTGCATTTGCTCAGGGCTGCTGATGTTGATCTTGGCATCGAATTCTGTCTTTTCAATCTCCAGCTTCGCGTTCAACAGCGCAATCTTTGCAGTTGGAACTGTCTTGGGCATCTGGGCGTGGGCGAACTCCTTGTCAACGACTATGCCCTTTACTAGCTCTGTCTCTTCCAAGCCCTTGCCGTGCTTTTTCAGAATCTTGATAAGGTCAATGTCCGCCTTGATTTTTCCGTCAACCTTCTCAGCGACCTGCTTAACAGCCTTGACGGCGATGTCGGCGAACTTTTCCTTTGCGACAACGATGCCTTTGCTGTACATCGACGTCATGGCAACTTGGCGAAGGGTTACGTCATCCTTCTCGGAAACAGGCAAGGACATTTTGTCTAAGATCTCCATGGCCTTTTCCGCGGCCTTCTTGTAGCCGTCGACTATGACCGTGGGATGGACGTCACGGTCCAAGAGCTTCTCAGCCCTCTCCAAGAGTTCCCCTGAGAGAAGAACTGCCGTAGTAGTCCCGTCGCCTACCTCATTGTCCTGGGTCTTGGATACTTCGACGAGCATCTTTGCGGCCGGATGCTGAACATCCAGCTCTTTCATGATAGTCGCCCCGTCATTGGTTATTGTGACGTCACCGATTGTGCTGACCAGCATCTTGTCCATGCCGCGGGGTCCGAGTGTTGTTCGGACGGTCTCTGCCACTACCTTTGCCGCTGTTATGTTGTTCCTTTGGGCGTCCTTGCCCGTTGTTCGCCCTGTCCCTTCCTTTAGGATTAGAACTGGGACCCCTCCATATCCTTGTGCTGACATTCAACCATACCTCAATTTTGAATTCGGAATTCGGCAGAACGGACGAAAAAGGCAATTTTTAAGGTTTACCCGGCAAGAACTCCAGCAATGCCTGGAACGGTCGTTCAACGCTCGACCCTGCTCCCAACAAATCGGTGACTCAAGGGGTTTGGCGTAGAACCGTCAATCGGGCTCCCCGGTACCAATCTCTTCTTCCCGATTGGCCCAGAAGAAACTACCCTATGAGCGCTTCTGAGAACCCCATGGCCTACTTGCTCGACCTCGGACTCCGTAAGGTTGAGAAGCAGAAGCCTGAACTCGCCAATGACGTTAGGTACGTGGAGCTGAAATCCCAGCTTCTCCGAGAGGCCGAGGGCCACTTCAAAGAAATACAGGCTACATATGCCACCATTGTCAAGACCGCTTGCCACTGCGGAGGCCAGTTAGAGCCTATCGATCACGAGTTCGGAAAGGCGGAAGGAACCATCTACGACAGTGTAATTGCCAAGTGTAGAAAATGCGGTTCAACCCAGAGCTTCCAGTTTCCAAAACATGGATTCATCTCCGAGGCTAGGTCAGCTATGGCTCTTCGCGACTACTTGTTGGGAACCTATGGAATCGACTATGCCGGGCTTGCGATGAACGACCTCAAGGCCCACCCGGTCAGACAGTAGACGTCTGGGAACTTTTCAGGTACCAATAGTCTTCTCGTACATCTTCCGTAGCGACCATCTGAGGGCGTTCTTGACCTCGTTTAAGCGACGTTCATCGCCGTAATTGTTGACCTGGAGCTGTTTCAGGACACCACCTTCCTGGTCAACCTTGTATGAGAGAACCTTGTCGGGTGAGAACCCTTGTTTTCTAGCTGCCTCCTCGTCGCTAGCCCGCATCGGATCCAGAACCTTTCCAAACAGAAAGGCTCTGAGGGGTGGTGCGTTGGAATCCAACTTCAACGTTGGTGAAGGTACCACGCGAAGGTCAGAGCCTTCAACATAGATCTCAGCCAGAACGACCCCGCTCATTGTCGTAATCACCTGTCCCTGCTCTGGTCCAGGACCTTTTGCGACTGCTTCTACAACGACACGGGGAATCTCTATCTTGCGATAGCTCTTCTCTGCCAAGAGTGAGTCCACAGTCTCGAGAAAAGAGCGAATGGTTTTGATCTCTTCCTCGTGCTCGACAAGTTTCTTCTCCAAGTAAGCCTTCAGCTCCGCCAGTTTCTTCGTCGTCTGGTTTTGCAGCTCAGTCAATTTCCTCGCCTTCTGGCCGAGAGCAGCCGCCACGGACTTTTAAACCATCTACGACCCTCATCGGCTTGGTAGCTGCGGACTGTTGGAGGAAATAACTTCACTACAGAGTATTCTCCAAGGAGGATTGGAAGGGCAACCAGTGTTAGTCCACGGTTGGCTTCAGAACAAACGCTCGGGCGGCGGAATAGTATTCCTCCTCGTAAGAGACGGTACGGGAGTCGTGCAATGCACCGCGAGAAAGGAGAAGGTCCCAAGCGCCCTATTCGACCAGCTGCTGTCCGCAAGGGTCGAGTCCGCCGTCGAGTTAAAGGGCATCGCAAGCCGCGACCCTAGAGCACCAGGCGGATGGGAGATCAAGGTAGAGTCCGGCAAGATACAGTCTCCAGCCCTCGAAGACTTTCCAATTGCGAAGAAATTCCACGGCCCCGACTTCCTCTTGGACAACCGCCACTTGTTCGTTCGAACGGACAAGATTCGCTCAATGTTGAAGGTACGGGCGGTCTTACTCTCCGCGGCTAGGACATGGTTCCAAACCGAATGCTTTACGGAAGTTCACGTGCCCACACTTACCTCTGCGGCTGTGGAGGGTGGTGCGACACTGTTCGAAGTCAAATACTTCGAAGAGAAAGCATACCTTACTCAAAGCTGGCAGCTCTACGCTGAGGCCCTGATCTCTAGTGTCGGCCGAATCTATACTATAGCTCCCTCCTACCGTGCAGAAAAGTCCCGGACTAGAAGGCATTTGACAGAATATACTCATCTGGAAGCGGAGGCGCCCTGGTGCGACCTAGAAGGGATTATTAAAATCGAGGAACTACTTCTCACCCGCATGGTCGAGGTACTCATTGAGTGTTGTCGAACTGAGCTTGAATTTTTTGGAAGAAATATCGAGGAACTAGAAAAGGTCAAGCCCCCTTTTCCACGCATCTCATACGATGAGGCGTTGAAAATGCTGGGCGACAACGCCGGTATCAAGTGGGGAGATGATCTGGGCTATGAGCAGGAGAAAATATTGACCGCTAGGTTTGACAAGCCTTTCTTCGTGACCCATTATCCCAGGAAGGCCAAGGCGTTTTACCACAAGCCAGACCCGAAGAACCGCGAGGTAACCTTGTCGGCCGACTTGCTGGCTCCGGAAGAATGGGGGGAAATTACCGGTGGCGGGCAGCGAATCGAAGACTATGATGAGTTACTACGAAGGATCAAGGAGGAAGGCTTGGACCCGAAGAACTATGAATGGTACTTGGACCTTCGAAAGTTCGGAAGCGTTCCCCACTCGGGTTTTGGACTGGGAGTTGAGAGAGTCGTGGCCTGGCTCTGCAAGCTCGACCATGTCAGAGACGCAATTGCGTTTCCGCGTCTCATCAACCGAGTATACCCCTAGTCAGACGCATCCAGGGCCCGGAGCACACTTTACCATTAGTGTGGCGTGTTGCATGGAGCTGTGTATGGAACAGACAATGTTGCAGAATACTCTGAAGTCTCCGGGTTTGTAGGCTAAGAACTGGACTTTTGCACTGTCGCCACCCAATACTTCCAGCCCGTTCACCGCGTAGAAATCAACGGCTAGCCCGTGAGCCTGCACGTCTCTATTCGCGAAATTGATAACTACTGTATCGCAGTCCTGGACGGTTAACGAAGGCCCGGCACCGTCCTGGCGTCTAGATTCGTTGTACCCGTCTAGATCACCGATGATGGTAAAAGCTCGGGTCGCACTCCTAGCGCCAGCGCAGGGCGGCTGCGGGACCCCGATCACTGAAGCAGCAACGGCGACGGTGCCCGTCGACGCCAGAACCAAGATTCCCAACAGCAGATCCTTATTTTTCCAGTGGCTCAACCAAGTTCACACGGACGGGCGGCCTAGGTGCATTATTATGTAAAGCACGTTGTTATTAGAGAAATGGTCCGTACGTTGAAGAGCCGGCCTCTGGGTGGTAAAACAGCTCAGGCTTCTTGCAAAGTCTTGTTGATTCCGTACAAAATGTTTGGCGGCGTCCAGAGAGAAAAGACCCTAACATAACGTGGTGATGAGGCGGATTTCAATACTCGTGCGTTCCCCTGTACCATGTAGCCTTCGATGAAAGACTCCACGTAATCGCCCAAGGCTTTGTCATGGCTGAGCCAGTAGTGGCCTGAGTAGTAGAGGAACTCGGCTACGTCCCAGGAATAATCACCCTTGAACTTGCCCTGTTCCAGATCCACGAGGGTCACGTTGGCGCTCCGATCGACGATAAAGTTCTCGGGTTTAGTGTCGCCGAGGGCTACCTCCATCTGGTGAGCCGCCCCTACCGTCTCACCGGCACTGAACGCAGCGTCTTTTTCCCGTCGAACCCCGGGACCATCTCGTCCGAGTCCTCCGAGTAGGGTCGAGAGCTGGTCCCCTGACACGTAGGAGAACAGGATGATGCGTGCTCTTGCATCGGCGGCCAGGACCTGGGGAACGCTCACCCCTCTCCTGCCCAGGAAATCATTGTAGTAGTATTCCGCCTCCATCCGTTTTCGTCCTGATATTGAGAAACGGACGCTTCCAAGCCCATAGAGGCTTAGCGTGAACCATTTCAGCGAGACCCAATTGGTGTAACGCTTGGCCACGAACCTTTCACCATCCATCTTCACTAGGAAAACATCGTTGACAAAGGAGCCCATTCTCCGTATGGAGACCCGGCCTTCCTTCTGCACAGTTCTGACTAGTTTCAGGATGGAATCAGTGTCTTCGGGCAACCATCGTTTCCTCTCTACCGTCTCTGGAAGCCGGAGGGACCAGTTCCCCTAAATATCATCGCTGGGCAGGTTTCACAACCCGAATAGGTCAGCGATGGGACCCAGGGAATACAATCTACGTAACTTCCTCCTCTGCCTGGTGGGGACCTGCCTGCTTCTCCTGATAGGGTCCATGGCAATCCTGACCTATGTGGTGCCTGTCCTCCCAACTCCCTTCCTGCGCAACTTGAACAGGGGACCCGATTGAACTGAGCACAATTCTCACCCTCATCATATCGGCAATCACTATACCACTCGGTTTCGCTTTCATGTACTTTTTTGGCGGGGCGGTTTCGACGAAAGCTATCAAGCTGTACCTCTACATCACAAACGGAAAACACATAGTGCTCCCGAAGAACCAGAACATGGTCGGGAGGAAACTTTCCCGAAGCAGTGTCAAGCTAAGACGCCAGCTGACTTTTTTCGGCTTCATCTTCGCGGTTGTCGTATCCTTCGCCTCCTACATGGCCAACCATCGGGAACCTTTGGTGGTCCCGATCGGCGGGACGAGGGACATTGGCACTCTTCTTGTGGGTGACTGTGTAACGCTGACAATGTCAGCGTCTCTGGTAATTCCCATTGTGACCCTGGCGCTGCCCTACTTTGGGGGCCTCCGTCTTAGGAGCATTGATGTGGGACCCTTCCATACCATGATCTTATCGGCCATTATTGGAGCGTCGGGCGGTTTCACCCTTCTCTAAACCTTCCTGACGAAACCGATTCTGGAGTATCTCCTCTTCTACGCCTCCTTGCTGCTTGGAATATGCTGGTCCTTCGCTACTGTGTGCAATTTGGCGGCTGAGCCGGCCACTAGGCTAATAGTCGACGAGGTCTACTCGGCCAAGCCTACATCGAGATTATTGTCGTCTAGAATCTGGCTGGAGAACCCGCCGGGGAAGCTTGATGAGGTTTGAGTCATTCTTGAGAACTATCGCTAACCGTGGATCTAAACTTGTTGACATCTCAACCTCGGTAGCGTGATTGATTCTTCGTCACGAGATACTGTTTTTATACGATGCTAACCGCGAATGGTTAGGGTAGCCCTTTTGGACCGCGTTCCCACTGGAATCAAAGGATTAGACGAGCTTCTGGGCGGAGGATTCCCTGAAGGACGGTGCATACTAGTGGCGGGAAGCCCGGGCTCCGGAAAGACGACGTTTGCGGTCCAGTACCTCTACCACGGAGCTGTCCTTGGAGAGACAGGACTCTACGTGACACTCGATGAACACCCTGAACATGTCAAGGAGAACCTCGCTTCCTACAATTGGGACATTGACAGTTTCGAAAAGAAGGGAAAATTGTTGATAATGGATGCTAGCGGGCTTAGGAGGGCGAAAGTGAAGGGGGA
>Ga0137378_10002890_pt1 | contig 14789 bp, 12 predicted proteins | sample SagtaG_21_FD_104813 | JGI IMG/M metagenome (GOLD analysis project Ga0137378, IMG submission 104813) | Vadose zone soil microbial communities from Sagehorn Ranch, Mendocino, California, USA - Sage2_L_60_16 metaG | ecosystem: Environmental > Terrestrial > Soil > Vadose zone | place: USA... | reverse complement strand
CGACGATCGCCGAGCTCGGCGACATCGGCTTCTCGGTGAGCGGCAGCTGCGGCGCCGACTCGCCGCGGTTCAATCTGTACTACGATACGGACGGCGACGGCCAGGCAAACGGGGTCGCTTTCTACGGCTGCGCCGCGCACGTGAGCGGGTCACCGGCGACGGATTGGACGAGCATCTCCGCGAATTCGGCAGCGCCGGACTTCTGCTACACGTTCCCATCCGGCGACTGCACGCTGACGCTGACCTCGACCGTGGTCGAGCTGTCGGTCCTCGTGGACGAGCAGGGCGTGTGGCACATCGACCGCGTACAGGCCGCCGGCACCACCACTGGTGAGCCCAACGGCACCTGACCGAGGGGGATCAAGGGGTGAGGACGATGAATGACCGTCCCATCGTCCTCGCCTCCGGCTCGCCGCGCCGCAAGCAGCTCCTCGAAATGCTGCGTATTCCCTTTCGCGTCGTCCCGCCCGACGTGGATGAGCACGTGTTGCCGGGGGAAAAGCCCGATGCCTATGTCACGCGACTGTCGCGCGCCAAAGCGGAGGCGGTTGTCGCGCGGGCTCCGGGTGACGTGATCCTCGCCGCGGACACGACAGTCGTGCTCCACGGCAAGATCTTCGAGAAGCCGACGTCACCGGCCAACGCGGTTGAGATGCTGGAGCAGCTCCAGGGCAAAACCCACGAAGTGCTCACGGCGATCGCGGTCGCCGAGAACGGGCGGCTGGAGCAGGCGCTCGATGTCTCGCGCGTGACGTTCCGGCCCAACAATCGGCAGACGCTCGAGGCATACGTGGCGACTGGCGAACCGCTCGACAAGGCGGGTGCCTACGCGATCCAGGGACTCGGCGCGCCGCTGATCGAGCGCGTCGAGGGAGACTTCTTTGGCGTGATGGGGCTGCCGCTGCGGCTGGCGTTGGACCTGCTGGCGAAGTTCGGGCGGCCTTACCGCTTCACGCGATAGACCGGCACCTTCTTCGTCTTTCCCTTGACCTGAATCGGCTCGAGCGCCTCCACCTTGGGAGGGTTCTTGAGTGCCTTGTAGAACGGCTCCGAAATCAGAATCTCGTTGCCACCGGCTGATGAGCACAGGCGGCTGGCGGTGTTCACGGCATCGCCGATGACCGTATACTCGAGCCGCCGGTTCGAGCCGACGTTGCCGGCAAAGACCTCGCCGAAGTTGATGCCGATGCCGACGGCGAGCGGCTGGCGGCCCGCTTCCTTCCACTTGGCGTTCATCTTCTCCAGCGTCTCGAGCTGATCGATCGCGCATTGCATCGCGCGGTCCGCATCGTCGGCGTGGCCGATCGGCGCGCCCCACAGCGCCATGATCGCGTCGCCCATGAACTTGTCGAGCGTGCCGGAATGCTCGAACACGATGTCGACCATCTCGGTGAAGTAATCGGTGAGCAGTCCCGCGATCTCGTCGGGGTTCATCGTTTCCGACATCGGGGTGAAGCCGCGAATATCCGAAAAGAACACGACCACCGGCTGTTTCTGACTGGGCAATTTCCCGGCGTCCTGCTGCTCGGCGATGACCGACGCGATGTTGGGCGAGAAGTAGCGCTCGAAGTTCGAGCGCACGAGCGCCTCGCGGCGGATCCGCTCCGACAGCTGCGAGTTCTCGATGGCGATCGCGGTGAGACCGCCGAACGCAATGAGAAACTCGAGATCCTCATCGGCGAATGAATGCGTCGCCGTGAGGTTGTCCACGTAGAGGATGCCCAGGACCTTCTGGTCCGAGCCCATGAGCGGCGTGCACATGGCGCTCCGGACACTCTGGATGAGAATCGATTTTCCCTTGAAGCGCTCGTCGGCGGCCGCGTTGTCCGACAAGATCGCGACCCGCTCCTCCACGGCTTTCCGGGCGATCGACTGCGGGACGTGCTTGGCGGCGCTCGCGTCGCCCGTCCGGCTCTTGGAAATGCGCGGAATCAGCTCGTCCGACTTGCCGTCCAGCAGCAGGATCGAGACGCGGTCCACGTTCATGATCTGGAACGTGAAGTCCACGACCTTGTCGAGCAGGCGGTCGAGCTCCTGCTGCTTCGACAGCTCCTTCGATACCTCGAGCAGCAGCGACAGCTTCTTCTCGCGCCGCTCTTCCTGAGTCTGCGCATGGACCTTGAGGTGGGAGGAGCCTTGCGGCTGGTCGATGACGATCGCTGGGACGCCGCCGCTGACCGGCAGCTGCCGCACGATCGTCCCGCCGCCGGCGCCGCCTTTGGCACCGGGTTTGGGACTCCGGAAGTCGGGCGGCGCCACGACCTGAGGCCGCGGCATCGGCGCCGTCACTTCCTTCACCCGAAACGCCACCTTGCCGAAGGTCACGACGTCGTTGGCCCCAGCCTCCGCCTCGGTGATCTTGGCCCCGTTCAGGAACGTGCCGTTCGAGGAGCCGAGGTCGGTGACCCGGACGCCGCTTTCGGTCAGCACGACTTCGGCGTGGCGGCGGGAGATCGTGGGATCGTAGATGGGGACGTCGCTCGTGACCGCGCGCCCCACCACGAGTTTCCGCCCGAGCTGGAGGTCGATCGATTGTTCGCCCGAAGTGCTCAGCAGCTTGAACACAGGCCCCGAAGCTAATCGCCTGCTTTGGCCAGCGCGAGCGCCCGTAGCACAGCCTGTGCCTTCGCTTCGGTTTCCGCGAACTCGCGCGCCGGGTCGGAGTCGGCGACGATCCCCGCGCCCGCCTGCACGACAACCTGATCCTTGAGCACGACCGCGGAGCGAATCGCGATGGCCGTATCCATACTCGTCGCGCCCCAGCCGACGTAGCCCACCGCCCCCGCATACGGGCCGCGTCGCTCCGGCTCCAGCTCGTCGATGATCTCCATGGCGCGCACCTTGGGCGCACCGCTGACCGTCCCGGCGGGGAAGCAGGCGCGCAACACGTCGAGCGCATCGTACCCATCCTTCAGCCGGCCCCGTACTTCGCTCACGAGGTGTTGCACGTGCGAGTAGCGCTCGATCTGCAGCGATTCGGTCACGCGCACCGTGCCGTACTCTGCCACCCGTCCGACATCGTTGCGTCCCAGATCTACGAGCATGCGGTGCTCGGCGAGCTCCTTCGCGTCGCCGCGCAGCGACGTCGCGAGTGCCTCATCTTCCTCGGGGCTCGCGCCACGGGGGCGCGTCCCGGCGATCGGCCGCACCGTCACTTCGTTGCCCTCGACGCGGACCAACACCTCCGGCGAGCTCCCGACGAGCGTCACATCATCGAGAGTGAGATAGAAGAGATACGGCGCCGGGTTCAGGGCGCGCAGGTACCGGTACAGTCGCAGCGGCTCGACCGCGCCGGGCACGACCTGGCGGCGCGACAGCACCGCCTGGAAGACGTCGCCCGCGGCGATGTACTCGCGGATCTTCGCGACATCGCGTTCGAAGGCGGCGCGCGGATACTTGGATTGCGGCGGCGGCCGCAGCGCCAGACCGTCGTCGTCGAGGGCCAGCGGCGCCAGCTGGTGCGGCCCGCTGAGGCGCCCAATCAACGTGTCGAGTCGCTCCTGGGCGACGTCGTACAGCCGCAGCCGTTGTGCGGGCGACGATTTCGCCGGCACCTCGACGTTTGCCACGACGATCGCGCGCCCGAACACGTTGTCGAGAATCACGAGCGAGTCCGCGATCATCACGACCGCGTCCGGCACGCCGAGCGTATCGGTCGGGCCCCTGGGCAGGCGCTCGATGCTGCGCACGACGTCGTAACCGAGAAACCCGACGGCGCCGCCCATGAAGCGCGGCAAGCCCGGCAGCGCGACGCTGGGAAGAGCCCGCATGCGGTCAGCGAGGTGCGCGACCGGATCTGCGGTCTCGCCCGCCTTTTCCCACCCCGCCGCCGGAGTCCAGCGGTCCACCTGTTGCCCGCGATAACGCCATGCTTCCCGGGGCTCGGTGCCGAGGAACGTGTAGCGGGCCCAGCGCTCCCCGCCGACCAGTGATTCGAGGAGAAACGCGAACGGCGGCCGCGCGATCTTCGCGAAAGCAGCCACGGGCGTGTCGGCGTCGGTGACCACCTCGCGAATCACCGGCACGATCCCGCCGCCCTTGGCGCGCTCCAGAAATGCGTCGCGTGGGTCCATGGCCTAAATTTCTCCGCCATGCGCTGGTCTGCCGTGCTGCTGTTCGCCCTTGCAACGCCCACCCGTGCGCCGGCTCAGGCCTGGAACAGCGATTCCGCCCTGGCGTTGGCGCGGCGCGCCATCGAGCGCCGCGCGCAGACCGCGGTCGATACGGCGCTGCGTGACTACAAGGCCAAAGCTCACGGGTTTCTCTTCTTCCTCGGGCAGTTCGGCGAAGGGCTCACCGAGCCGCCGCGGCTCGTCAAGGCGGATCAGCTGGAGCTGGAAGTGTACTGGAAGGCGCCGCAGCTCAGCAAGCAGCGCATCATCGGCTGGCGCGATCGCGCCGAGCTCCCCACCGACATCAACTACCATCGCGATCACCTCGGCATCGTGCAGAACAACTTCGGAACCGCGATCCGGTTGGGCGAGGGTGATGAAGTGCGCGACGTGCCGCACCCGTTGGCGCCCGGCGGCACCGACCTGTACGACTTCGCGCTGGGCGACACGACGGCCATCGTGCTGTCGCAGCGTGCGGTGCGCGTCGTCGCGTTGCGGGTGCGGCCCAAGAACTTCGGCACCGCCGCGATCGTCGGCACGCTGTTCGTGGACGTCGGATCCGCCGAGCTGGTGCGCATGGCGTTCAACTTCACGCCCACAGCCTATCTCGATCCGCAGCTCGAAGACGTCAGCATCGTGCTGGACAACGCGCTCTGGGAAGGCTTCTGGCTCCCCTACCGTCAGGAGATCGAGATCCGCCGGCGCGCCACCTGGCTCGACATCCCGGCGCGCGGCATCATCCGCGGGCGCTGGGAGATCGACAGCTACGTGTTCAACCTCGGCCTCGAGACGAGCTTTTTCCGCGGCGAGGAGATCACGGCGCTACCCAAGGCGCAGCGCGATTCGTTCCCCTGGCCTGGTCCCCTCAGCGCGGCGATCCAGGACGTCGCCGAACCGGTCCGCGAAAACGATCTCCAACACGTCCGCGCCGAAGTCAGTCGCATCGCCGGCCGCCGCGCGCTCACCGGCCTCAAGCGCCATCGTCTCGGCGCGCGTGCGCTGAGCGAGCTGGTCCACGTCAATCGCGTCGAAGGTCTGGCGGCGGGGGCCGGCTTCGTGTGGCGTACGTCCGATGATGGCTTCGAGCTTCGCGGCCTGGGGAGTTATGGGTTCGGCGACCGTGAGGGGAAAGGCCTCCTCGCCCTCACGTCCGCGGACGGGCTCGAGCTGACGGCGTACGCCCAAGTGCGAGACATCGGAGACGCGCCGGTGATCGCACCGCTGCTCAACTCGATTGCGTCGCAGGAATTTGGCGACGACTACGGCGACTATTACCGCGCGACGGGTGCGCGGTTCAGCGTGCGCGCCGGCATCGGTGCGCGCGGCGAGTGGCGTTTTGCTGCCGCGCGCGAGCATGTCGCATCCCTCGCCGTGCACGCGACTCCGGCAACCGGACGCTATCGCCCGAATCCCGCGATCAGCGATGGGGACTATTCCACCGCTTCGCTGACACTGCGGCGCCGCAGCGAAGGCTTTGCCGTGCGTCGCGATGTCGCGGGAGAGACGACGCTGGAATTCGGCGAGCGCTACACGCGGCTCAGTGGGGCGGCGCATTGGCTCGTGCCGCTCGGCGCCGGGGCGAGCCGGCTGTTGACGCGAGTGCAATTCGGTGTCGCAACCCGCTACCTGCCGCCGCACCGCGCGTTCGTCCTCGGGGGCCGGGGGACGCTGTTGGGCGATGAGTTCCGGGAGTGGGGCGGCCGCCGCGCGGCGCTCGTGCACTTCGAGTGGCGCACTCCGGTTCCGTTCATTCGTCTGAGTGCGGGACCGGCGCGCACGCCGGGAACGATCACCCTCGCACCGTACGCGGCGTTGGGATGGACGGCCCAGCCGATCGCGCTCACGCCGTGGCGGGCGACGCCCGGGACGCGGGTGACCCTGGGGCTCGGCGCGGAATGGCTCGGGCTGCTCCGGCTCGAAGCGGGCTACGGGGTGCAGACACGCCAGTTACACGTCGCCTTCGACGTCACGCGCGATTTTTGGGACATTTTGTGATGTCGGATACTGGACTGATTGGCCTTCGGGACTAGCTTGGAGGCTACCTCATGCCGGTAACCGCATTCCCAGACGAGTGGTTGGCCCAATCGCTTGAGGGCCTGACGCCCGAGCGCATCCAGGAGCTGCGGGGGAAGGCGGACGCAGGCCGGACGCTGTGGGAATGCCTGGTCGCTGCGAAGATCGCGACCGACGCCGAAATCATCGACAAGCTGTCGCACCGCTTCCGGCTGAAGGTCGGGGACGCTTCCAAGATCGATGTCACGGCGCGTGACGGCGTCCCCGAACAGCTCGCGCGCCGCTACCGCGTGCTCCCGCTTCGGCTCACCGATTCCTACCTCGAGCTGGGAACAGCAAATCCCTTCGATCTCGACGCTGAGAAAGCTCTGGCATTCGCGACCGCGCGCGAGATCCGGCTGTTCCTGGTGGCGCCTTCGAAAATCAGCGAGAAGCTGGACGAGATGTACCGGTCGGACAAGGCGATCGACAAGCTGCTCGAGGGGATGGGCGATCAGGAGGTTACGACCCTGGCGGATGCGCATCCCGAAGAGCTCAACATCTCCGAGGCCGACGCCAGCCAGAAGCCGGTCGTACGTCTGGTTGACATGATCATTTCCGAAGGGATTCTGTCCCGCGCGAGCGATATCCACGTCGAGCCCGAAGAGGGCGGTGTGGCGGTGCGCTACCGCATCGACGGTGTGCTGCGGCAGGTCATGAAGATTCCCCGCCAGGCGGGGTTGCCGCTCATCTCCCGCATCAAGATCATGTCATCCCTCGACATCGCCGACCGGCTGCGGCCGCAGGACGGCCGCGCACGGGTGGCGGTGAACGGCCAGCCGATCGACCTCCGCGTCTCGACGCTGCCGGCGCAGCTCGGCGAAAAAGTCGTCATCCGCATTCTCGACTCGCGCGCCACGGTCAAGTCGCTCGACTCTCTCGGACTCAATCCCGGGGAGGCCGAAGCGATCAAGCGGCTGCTCGAGAATCACGAGGGCATCCTCCTCGTCACCGGTCCCACTGGCTCCGGCAAAACGACGACGCTTTACTCGGCGATCAATCAGATCAAGAGCGAAGGCGTCAACATCGTCACGGTCGAGGACCCGGTCGAGTACCGGATGCAGGGAATCGTCCAGGTTCAGGTGCAGGAGAAAGCGGGCCTCACGTTTGCCGCGGCGTTGCGGTCAATCCTGCGGCAGGACCCGAACGTCGTCCTGGTCGGCGAGATCCGTGACAAGGAGACGGCACAGATCGCCGTCCAGGCGTCGCTGACCGGACACCTCGTGCTCTCCACACTGCACACGAACGATGCCGCCAACGCGGTCACGCGACTCGTGGACATCGGCGTCGAGTCCTACAAGATCGCGGCCTCGCTGCGGGGCGTCGTGGCGCAACGCTTGATGCGCAAGTTGTGCCTCACGTGCAAGGAAGTCTGGATAGAAGCGCCGCCCGAGCGCCTGCGGCGCTGGATTCCCAAGGGGACGCCGCTGTATCGCGCCGCGGGTTGCCCGGATTGCGCGATGACGGGTTATCGCGGCCGGTTCTCCATTCTCGAAATTCTCACGATGACACCCGAGCTCGAGCGGCTGATTGCCGCGGGCGAAGTCGCCGACCGGATCGCGGAAGCCGCGCAACGTGGCGGGATGAAATCGCTGTGGGATTCGGGGCTTGCCCACGTAACGCGCGGCGAGTCCACGCTCGAAGAGCTCACCCGCGTGGTGGATATTCCTGACGAACCTGAGGCTCCGCCACCGCCGGAAACGCGGGCCTCACGCGGCAACGCTGGGGTGTGGCGTACGCCCGCACCGGGAACGTTCACTGTCCCACCCGAGCCGGCCGCGCCCGTCTCCACCGTCTTCGATTTGCTTGAGGAGCAGGCACCGCCGGCACGCCGCTCCGGCGCGCACGGTCAACCGGCGTCGAAGGTGCTGCTCGTGGACGACGAAGACAGCCTGCGCAAGGTGATGCGCGATCTGCTGGAGCGCGACGGCTACGTCGTGACCGAGGCCCGAGACGGCGTGCAAGCGCTCGATCAGGTCGATCGCGTGGGACCCGACATCATCGTGCTCGATCTGAATCTTCCAGGCCTGGACGGTTACGGCGTGCTGTCGCACCTGCGCTCGCGTCCGGCCACCGCGAATATTCCCGTGATCGTGTTGACCGCGAAGGGCGACGAGGACAATGAAGTGCGCGTCTTCGAGCTCGGCGCCGACGACTTTCTCACCAAGCCATTCCGCGCGCGCGCTCTCTCTGCTCGTCTCGAAGCGGTGCTCGGCCGCCGCCGATAGTCTCTTCGCCCTTAGCCCCTCAGTCTCGTGACTGAAATTCGAGTTCGGTTCGTCGATACATATGCCTTACGGGGTGCCGGTGAGCAGCTCCAGGTGCTGGCGCTCCGGCGCGGCCCGCACGGCCGCAACATCGGGTCGTGGGAGACGGTGCACGGCACGATCGAGCCCGGCGAGACGCCGGTGCAAGCGTCGCTGCGTGAGCTGCGCGAAGAAACCGGCCTCGTGCCGGAAAAACTCTACAATCTCAGCCGCACGGAAGCGTTTTATCAGCACAAGACCGACGAGCTGGCGCTGATTCCGGTGTTCGCCGCCTTCGTCGCGCCCGGCGCGAGCGTAAAACTCTCGGCGGAGCACGATCGGGCGGAGTGGCTGAAGGCCCGAGAGGCCGCGGCGCGGTTTGCCTGGCCGCGAGAGCGGAGAGCAATGGACGACATTTTGTCAATAGTGGGGGGTGGGGACGCGGGCTTGCTCGAAGACGTCCTGCGAGTAAGCTAGTACGCAGGCTCCCTTGTGAATCCATTCTATCATCGGATCTACCGCGTGGTCCGTCACATCCCCAAGGGACGGGTGGCGACGTACGGTATCATCGCGCGCCTCGCGGGTCGGCCCGGCGCCGCGCGCACAGTCGGCTGGGCACTCTCCGCACTCCCCGAAGACAACGACGTACCGTGGTGGCGCGTCATCAACGCGGCCGGGCGTATTTCTTTTTCGGGGCAGGATCACAGCGCGGTGCTGCAGCGCGCGTTGTTGTTGCGTGAAGGCGTGCGGTTCGCGCCGGGTGGAGGGGGGGCGGTGAACCTGGGGACGTATGGCTGGCCGTCGGAAGCCTACGACAGCGCCGTCGCCTCCCACAAGCGCGCCGCCTCGACGCGGAGATCGCGCAGGTTGAAAGGCTTGCGCACGTAACGCACGCCGAGACGCGCGAGCGTCTCTTCCGTCGTCGGGCGCACGTCGCCCGTCGCGACGATGATTCGATCCCGCAGCGCCGGCATCCGCGTCACCAATTCCTCCGCCAACAGCGTCCCGCGTTTACCCGGCGCCATCGCGCGCGCGTCGGTGATGACGAGGTCGAAGGCGCCGCGCTGTGCCAGATCGAGCGCGTGCTGCGGATCGCCCGCCACTTCCACGTCATGGCCGTCGCGCGCGAACAGCGCCTTGATCGTCCGCTGCACCGCGGGATCCGCGTCCACGAGCAGAATGGTGCGCTTCACCGTCGAGGCGGCGTTGACGGCTGGCGTGCCGTGGACCGGCGTCAGCGCCGGCCGCACGGCGTCCGCCGGCGCCGGAGGCAGGTCCACCCGGAACGCCGCGCCGCCGCGTGTGCCGCGGGGCTCGAGTGTGATCTGCCCGCCGTGACTTTCGACGATCGAATACGTGATCGAGAGGCCAAGCCCGGTGCCCTTACCGGGCTCTTTCGTGGTGAAGAACGGCGTGAACACGCTCTGGGCGATTTCGTCGGGAATCCCGGGCCCCGTGTCCGCGACGCGCAGATGGACCTGCCCGTCGAACCAGGTCGAGACCGTGATCTCGCGGGGGCGCTCGCGGGGATTCTCGGCGACCGCGTGCGCCGCGTTGGTCACGAGGTTGAGCACGACCTGCTGTAAGCCGTGCCGGTCGCCGAACACGTCGGGCAGCGCGCCGCTCAGCTCACGCTCCACCTGGATGTCTTTGAGCTTCAGGTCGTACGACGTCAGCGACAGCGTCCGGCGAATCACGTCGTTCAGGTCCACCGGCACGCGTTCCGCAGCACCCTTGCGCGCGAAGGTGAGCAGATTGCGCACGATGCGGCCGGCGCGCTCCGCCTGTTCCTGAATCACCTGGAGATGGCCGCGATCCTTCTTGCCGAGCTCCTTCTGCTCGAGCAGGAATTCCGACAGCCCCGCGATCGACGTCAGGGGGTTGTTGAGCTCGTGGGCGACGCCGGAGACGAGCTGACCCACGGCGGCGAGTTTCTCGCTCTGTACGAGCTGCGTTTCGAGCGCCTGCTGCTCGGTGACGTCTTCGACCATGACGACCACGCTCTGCTCGGTTGCGGCGCCCGGGATGCGGGCAGCGTTGACGCGGACCGCGCGCTTCAGCCGCTCCGAGCGCGCCACCAGCGGGGCGGGGCGCTCGCCACGGCGGATTGCCGTAAGCAGCTCCTGCAGCGCGTTCGGCTTGCCCAGCAGCGCCTCGCCGAGCGGCGTGCCAACGACGTTGTGCAGCGGTGTGTTGAGCAGGTCGGCGAGCGCGCGATTCGAACGCTTCACGCGTCCCTCGTCGTCCACGACCGCGATGCCTTCGCTCAAGGCGTCAAAGGCCGTCTCCCACTGTTCCTTGGCGCGCCGCACCATCTCGAAGAACCGCGCGTTCGCGATGACGACCGCGGCGTGGGTCGCCAGCGTGGACAGCAGCCGGATGTCTTCGGGAACGAACACGCCTTCTTTCGGGTCGGTGATGATGAGCGTGCCGATAACGATGCCGTGCGACCGGAGCGGCACCGCGGCCGCGGCGGCAGCCTCGAACCCTTGTACGATCACGGTCGGCTGCGACCCCGAGTTCCGGATCAGCTCGAGGTGCTCGCGGCCCGTGGAGCGCGCGACCAGACCGGCGTCGTCGCCTTTGATCTTCTGGCCGCGCAGCGGGGCCAGCGTGCCTTCGGCAGCGGCGACCTGCAGGGGATCGTGCGACGCATCCCCGAGCAGCGCCAGCAGGGCGCCCTGCGCGTCGAGAAAGCGGACGGCGTAGCGCACGACCTGCTCGACGATCCGGTCCAGCTCGAGCGAGTCCGAGAGGACGTACGACAGCTCCTGGAGGGAAAAGAGCTCGGACAGGCGGCGATTGAGCTCCTCGGCGGCGCGACGGCGCTCGTGCTCGGAGCGCAGCAACCGCTGCCGGAGCCGCCACACCACGAGACCCGCGGCGACGACAATCAGCGCGATCGCGATCGTCGCGAACTCGAGTGCGTGTTGTCGCAGCTGGTCCATGGACATCTATATTCAACTATACATCTTGAGAATCAATCTTCTGTTGTGCCTGACCATCGCGGCGTGCGGCGCCGACGCGCACCGCCCCAGCGTGACGCGCGTATGGCCCGAGATGGGGACGATGATGTCCGCCGCCGCGTGGGGAACGGACAGCACACGCGTTGCCCTTGCCCTGGAAGCCGCGCACGATTCCGTGGATCACATCGATTCGTTGGTCCAACGGCGTGTCGGAATCGCCGCACTCGATTCCGTGCGGCGGGAGATCCGTCGCGGCACCGGTGTCGCACTCGCAGGCGACAGCATCGCGCCCGGCTATGCGCTCGAGCGCGCCGCGTTGGCGCTCGGCCATGACGTGGACAGCGCGCTGCTGGATCTGGGCGGCCAATATCGCTGGGTGGCAGCCGCCGCGCGTCCGACGCATCGCACGGTCGGCATTCCGGATCCCGACAATACGCTGCGCCTGCTGGCGTCCGTCGAGCTACACGGTGGGTCAGTGCGGACGCAGTCGCAGCGCAACGCGCCGCGCGGCGGCGCACGCTCGGTCACGGTGCTGGCTCCCGACGCGCTGACGGCGAACGCCTGGGCCGCGACGTTTCTCGCGCTGGGTTGCGACCGTGCCCTGACGAACCGCGAGGGACTGAGTGTCGTGTGTGCCGATTCTGCGGGCGTGCGGTGGACTAGCGAGCTCCAGAATCGCGTTTCGCTTCCAGCTGCGCGCGGGCCTTGACCCGCGCACGCTCCTGCTCGAACAGGCGCACCGAGCGGCTCCAGGCGTCGCTGGACAGCCCCTGGTAGCTGACGGTGAGCTGTTCGGCGAAGCTGATGCCCGGCTCGAAGAGATAGAGCGCCGCGGCCTGCTGCCGCGCGTCGAGCTGAAACGAGCTCCACGCGGGCGAGAGCGGTACGATCCCGATGGGACGAAACAGCCGGCCGCGGCTCGTGACGTTCAGCTCGTCCGGATTGAAGCGCGCCTGCGGCACGACTCCGAGAAACGTCACCATCACGAGCGTGGGGTTCTCCGTCCCACCCCGCGCCGCGGCATCCGCGATCTCGGCCGCGCGACTGCGCACCAGCTCGGCGAGGGAGCGATAGGTGTCGGGCGCGAGCAGCCGGATGACCTGTTCGTCCAGCGGCAGCACCTGGATCTCGATCGTGCCGGTGGCCAGGCGTACGGCGACGTCGTCGCGACGGAGCGTGCCATAACCGCCGGGGATGGTATCCTGGGCGGTTAAGCGGTTCGGCGGTTGAGCGGTTAGCAGCGAGACTAACGCAGCCGTTCTAACCGCCAAACCGCCAAACCGCCCAACCGCCATTCTCGTCATGCTGCTCCTCTCACCAATGCCGCAATCGCTTCCTTCAAGTCGACGATCCCTTCCCCAGTTTTCGCGCTCGTGACCACCACCTGCTCTTCCGGCAGTCCCAGCTCTTCGCGCAGTTCGCGCTCTCGCGTGCTACGCTTCCCTGAGGAAAGCTTGTCCCCTTTCGTGAGAGCCGCGAGCACCCGCGTCTTTTCATCCTCTGCAAGGGCGTCCTGCATCGCCTGGTCCTCCGCGGACAGCGGATGACGGATGTCGAGCAGCCACACGACGCCCCTGAGCCGTTCACGCTGCAACGCGTACTTCACCAGGGCTCGGAACGCAGTGCGCTGCGCTTTGCCCGCGCGCGCATATCCATACCCTGGCAAATCGAGAAAGTAATGCGACTCCTCGATCAGGAAGACGTTCAAGGTGCGAGTCTTGCCAGGAGTGGCGGAGATTTTTGCGATCCGTCGCCCCACCAGCGCATTGAGCAACGACGACTTGCCGACGTTGGATCGGCCGACGAACGCGACTTCAGGAAGTGGGGGATCGAGCTGCGTGTCGGCCCGGGGAAATGAGCCGATGAATCTGGGGTCGGTCAGGCTTCTTTCTTCTGGCGGGGACGCTCGGTGACGAGCAGCGGCGCGCGGCCGGATGTGACGCATTCGGCGGTAATGGCCACCTCGCGCACGTCATCGCGGCTCGGCAGCTCGAACATGATCTCGGTCATCATCTCTTCGAGGATGGCGCGCAGTCCTCTCGCGCCGGTGCCGCGCTTCATCGCTTTCGCCGCAATCGCTTTGAGCGCGTCCTTCTCGAGCGTCAGCCGCACGTCCTCGAGGTCGAACAGTTTCTGATACTGCTTGGCGAGCGCGTTCTTCGGCTCGGTGAGGATCCGGACCAGCGCTTCCTCGTCCAGCGCGTCGAGCGGCACGGTGACCGGCAGACGGCCCACGAGCTCGGGGATGAGCCCGTAGCGCAGCAAGTCGTCCGGCTCGACATCGACGAACGGGTTCTTCTTCAGCTTCTCGGCGACGCCTTCGGCGACCTCTTCCTTCGTAAAGCCGATCTGCCGGCGGCCCGTGCGGGACTCGATGATCTTCTCGAGCCCGTCGAACGCGCCGCCGCAAATGAAGAGGATGTCCTTGGTGTTGACCTGGATGTATTCTTGCTGCGGATGCTTGCGGCCGCCCTGTGGCGGCACGCTCGCGACCGTGCCTTCCAGAATCTTGAGCAACGCCTGCTGCACACCTTCGCCCGAGACGTCGCGCGTGATGCTGGGGTTCTCGGACTTGCGCGCGATCTTGTCGATCTCGTCGATATAGACGATGCCCCGCTCGGCCTCGGAAACGTTGAAATCGGCGGCTTGCAGCAGGCGCACCAGAATGTTCTCTACGTCCTCACCGACGTAGCCGGCTTCGGTGAGCGTGGTGGCGTCGGCAATGGTAAACGGCACGTCGAGGATGCGCGCCAACGTCTGCGCCAGCAGCGTCTTGCCGACGCCCGTCGGCCCGATGAGGAGGATGTTGCTCTTGTCGAGCTCCACCTCGTTATCGCGGCCCGAATGGGAGTTGATGCGCTTGTAGTGGTTGTAGACGGCAACGGCGAGGGTCTTCTTGGCCCGGTCCTGCCCGATCACGTATTGGTCCAGCACATCCTTGATTTCCGCGGGCGTGGGGACCTGCGTGATGGCTTCGGCGACCTCGCGCTCTTCGTCCTCCGCCAGAATCTCATTGCAGAGCGCGATGCACTCATTGCAAATGTAGACCGACGGCCCGGAGATGAATTTCCGGACTGAATCCTTGGATTTACCGCAAAACGAGCAGCGGAGATGCTTGTCGTGAGACATCGTATCCTAGTATGGGAAGGGGCTTCTAGGGGCGCAAGGGATCACTTCTTTGCCTTCCCGTCTTCCTTGATTTCCTCGAAGTTCGAGATCACGTGATCGATAAGGCCATACTCCTTGGCCTCTTCGGCGGACATGAAGCGGTCACGGTCCATGTCCTTTTCGATCGATTCGACGGTTTTGCCTGTATGCTTGGCATACAGCTCGTTGAGCTTGCGGCGCAGGAACAGGATCTCCCGCGCCTGGATCTCGATGTCCGACGCCGTGCCCTGGGTACCGCCTGACGG
>Ga0137378_10002884_pt1 | contig 14796 bp, 10 predicted proteins | sample SagtaG_21_FD_104813 | JGI IMG/M metagenome (GOLD analysis project Ga0137378, IMG submission 104813) | Vadose zone soil microbial communities from Sagehorn Ranch, Mendocino, California, USA - Sage2_L_60_16 metaG | ecosystem: Environmental > Terrestrial > Soil > Vadose zone | place: USA... | reverse complement strand
TACCGGATCGTGAACGATCCGGCGGACGCGGCCGATACGACGCAGGACGTCTTCCTGAAAGTGTTTCGCGGGATGAATCAATTTCACGGCGGCTCGAGCCTGAAGACCTGGATCTACCGCATCGCGTTACATGAGGCAGCGAACCGGCGGCGGTGGTGGTTCCGGCATAAGGCGAAAGAGACATCGATCGAGCCAGTGGAATCCGAGGGGGCCAGCGCCGGGGAAAACGCGATGCAGGTGGCGCTGACTGATCATGCGGATTCGCCGTTTGACAACGTCGCGCATCACGAAGTGCAGCGCCGGGTGGAAGAAGAGTTGAGGAAAGTGCCGGAGCCGTACCGGACGACGCTGATTTTGCGCGATCTGGAAGATATGTCGTATGAGGAGATTGCCGAGGTGCTGCAGATTTCGCTGGGAACGGTGAAGTCGCGGCTGACCCGCGGCAGAGACGCACTGCGGCAACGGCTGGCGCCCTACGTGCGCGAAGTTGGAAATGAACTGGGGTTGACGGCTCCGACTCAGGACAGTAAAGGAGAGCGGACTTCGCGGAACCAGATCTCGCAAAACCAGATTTCGCGAACCCAGGTTGCTGGAGGGGGTAGAAGGGTCGAGGTGATTTCATGAAGGGCACAGTGAAAAACACGGAGTTGCAGTGCCCCCGGGCGAAGCGATTGTTCTCGCCATATCTGGATGGAGCGGTGACGGGCACGGAGATGCTCGCGCTGCAGGATCACTTGTCGGAGTGCGTGGCCTGCAACAGAGAGTATCAGGCATTGCGGCGGACCCAGCAGTTGCTGATGAGCGTAGGACGTCCGAGGGTTCCGGCGGATCTGAGCCTGAAGTTGCGGCTGGCGATTTCGCGCGAGACCGCCCAGGCCAGGCGGGGACGGTTTGAAGGACTGATGCTGCGGCTGGAGAACGCATTCCACGCATTCATGGTTCCGGCCACGGCGGGGTTTCTGAGTGCGCTGATTATTTTCGGGATCGCCATGGTGTACTTCGTGGCGCCGTCGACGCTGCGCGCGGATAATGATGTTCCGCTGGTGTTAGTCAACACCGCGCCGGAGTTACAGCAGAGCGCGTTTGGCATGACCCTGGACACGATTGAGGCCGATTCGCTGGTGATTGAAGCCTACGTGGACGCAAACGGACGCGTGCAGGATTACCGGATTCTCTCCGACACGGAAAAGTCGAAGGAAGTATTGCCACAAGTAAAGCGGATGCTGATTTTCACGACGTTCCGTCCAGCGCTGTCGATGGGGCGGCCGACGGCGAGCCGGGCTGTGCTGTCATTTTCGAAGATCAGCGTGCGGGGGTAGTGAGATTTGAGATTTTGGCTCCCGCTTCGTTTTCAACCTTTAGTCAGCTGCTTGAATCCCCACTTCTCGCAAAGAACGCGAGAAATGGGGCACCCGTATTGGATACGCTTCCGAGCTTCTCGACGTCAGGCGCTGGTTTCATACGATCGATAGGCAAGCCTTGCCGTCCCGGCGTCCGGGGCCTGGTTCTCGGCTTCTGGCCGGGGCCTGCGGGTGATCGTTTCAAATGTCGAGCTAACTACTTCGAACGTCTTGACGTAAGGAATCCCGTCCAAGAGTTCTTCGAGAATCTGCAATACCTCCGGATAACCACTTGAGCTGTAAGCCTGGGCGTTGGCCTCCTGATCCCAGAAGCTGATGGTTGCGACTTCGCTGCCGTTGGGGAGCGCGAGAATAATCAAATCCAGGAAACCTTCCTGCTTCCTGAGCCAGGGAAGGATTTTGCACTCCATGAGACCCGCAAATAAGCGTAGCGAGTCTGGTTTCAAGCGAACAGAAACTTTGCGAGCGAACATGTTCGACCCCCGCCGTGTTGGGCTGGCTCCTTGCGAAGGGCCAAGCCGCGCGACACCGCACACTCGGTAGTGCGTTTCAGATGGCAAGCGTTACATCGATGGAGGCGGGACTGACAGAGGGGTGTGGCAGCCCGGCGTCCGGTGAGGTGCAACCGCGTTGGTCAGGATGAAGAAGACGGCGAAATAATCAGGCAATACGCCGGGAGGTGTCGTTTTCACGCGGCGTCCTTCTTCGGAGAGTGATCTAACCGAGGAGAACTAGAGCAGCATGCCGGCAATTGAGGCCGACATCAAGTTGGCCATGGTCCCTGCCAGCATGGCGCGGACGCCCAGGCGGGCGAGTTCGCCTCTCTTGTTCGGAGCCAGCGCGCCAATGCCGCCGATCTGAATTCCGATCGAACTGAGATTTGCGAAGCCGCACAGGGCAAACGTGGCAATCGTAACCGAACGCGGATCGAGCGCAGCTTTCTGTGCCCCCAGCATGGAAAATGCAACCAATTCGTTCAGAACCATGCGCGTGCCGAGCAGGTTACCGATGATGCGGCAGTCGTGCCGCGGAATCCCAATCACCCAGGCCACGGGTGCGAAGATGATTCCAAACACATGCTCTAAACTCTCTGGAAACCAGGCCAGGTGGTTATGAATGCCGCCGAAAATGCCATTGACCAGCGCAATCAACGCGAGAAACGAAATCAGCATAGCGGCAATGTTGAGGGCCAACTGCAAGCCATCGGTCGTCCCCCGGGAAATTGCGCCGAGCAGATTCTCTTCCTTCTCCGTCTTCTCCTCCTCGTCGCTCATGACGACCCGCCCAGCGGTTTTGGCCTGCTCGGTTTCCGGCACCAGCATCTTCGCCATCAGCAGCGTTCCCGGGGCGGTCATGATGACCGCGCTCAGCAGATGTTTTGGGTCGATGCCAAACGAAATATAAGCAGCCATGATTCCGCCGGAGACATGTGCCATGCCGCTGGTCATCACGGTCATCAATTCCGAGCGTGTCAAGTCCGGCAGAAATGGGCGAATCGTTAACGGCGCCTCCGTTTGACCCATAAAAATGCTGGCTGCAACATTCAAGGATTCGGCGCCGCTCGCCCCCATCACGCGGGTCATGACCCAGGCAAAAACTTTGATGATGATTTGCATGATCCCGAAGTGGTAGAGCACGGCGAAAAACGCGGCGATGAAGATGACGGTCGGCAGTACTCCGAAGGCGAAGTATCCGAGTTGCGATCCGGGCTTGGCCAGGTCGCCAAAGACGAAATGTGATCCGGCGTAGGCGTAACTCAACAGCTTCGTCACGCCGTCTCCGGCTTTCTGGAATACAACTCGCCCGGCGTCAATTCTCAGCACGAAAACCGCGAAGACAAACTGCAGGCCCAGACCCCACGCGACGGTTTTAAGACGAATGGCACGGCGGTTGGTGGAGAAAGCGTAGGCGAAACCGAGCATCGTCAACAAACCAAGAATTCCCGTGAATCGTCCCATTCAGTTTTTCTCCCCGGACTTCTCGATGATTCGGTGGATGAGCGGGCGTTTCGTCGATGGCGCCGCATCCGTTATCTCGCAGCTTGCCTCGATCAACTGCCGGGCCCGCGTGGCTTTTGCTTCGGCGTTGCAGTAAATCGTCGCGATCGGCTCGCCGGCGACCACTCGATCTCCGACTTTCTTATGCAGCACAATTCCGACGGAAGGATCGACGGAGTCTTCCTTGCGCTCACGCCCGCCACCGAGAATTACGCAAGCCGTGCCAATGTGTTCGCATTGCATCGAAGCCATATATCCAGCTTTCGCGCTCGCAACCTGCATGGTATGCCGCGCTTGAGGCAAGCGGTTGGCATCGTCGATCACGCGCGGATCACCGCCCTGCAGTTCCACCATCTGCCGAAATTTCTCGAGCGCCTTGCCTGACGAAATCAGTTTCGCGCTCTGCTGCTTCCCTTCCGCAACCGAAGCGGAGGCGCCTCCAAGATGCAGCATCCATCCTGCTGTTTCAAGGCAGAGTTCGCGCAGGTCTTCCGGGCCAGCGCCGCGCAAGACTTCCACGACCTCGACCACTTCCAGCGCATTGCCAATCATGTTCCCCAGGGGCTGATCCATATCCGTAATCATTGCGACAACCCGTTTGCCCATTCGCTCCCCGGTTTCAACCATGAGTTCGGCGAGGAAGGCTGCATCTTTTTCGCTTTTCATGAAGGCGCCGGATCCTGTCTTCACGTCGAGCACCAGCGCGTCGATGCCCTCCGCCAGCTTCTTGCTCATGATGGACGCGCAAATCAAATACGGACTCTCCACCGTGCCGGTGACGTCGCGCAGAGCGTAAAGCTTGCGATCAGCGGGAGCAATCTCTGCTGTCTGTCCGATCATCGCGCAGCCGCAGGCTTCGAGCACGCGCCGGAACTCCGCGACCGAAAGATTCACGTTGAAGCCGGGGATGGCTTCCAGCTTGTCGAGCGTTCCGCCCGTGTGTCCCAGGCCGCGCCCGCTGATCATCGGAACCGCAACGCCAGCCGCGGCCACCAAGGGAGCCAGCACCAATGAAGTTTTGTCGCCAACGCCGCCGGTGGAGTGCTTGTCGACTTTTCTTGCCGGCAACGATGAAAGATCCAGTATCTCGCCCGAATGCAGCATCGCATCCGTCAGGGCCGCGGTCTCGGGGCGCGTCATACCTTTGAGCACCACCGCCATTAGCCACGCCGACACTTGATAATCGGGAATCTCCTCGTTCGTGTAGGCGTTTACCAGGGCTTCAATCTCGGCCCGCGATAGCTCAACGCCGTCCCGCTTCTTGCGGATCACATCAATCGCGCGGAAGGTTTCAGTTACGGTCGGTGAGCTCACTGTAAGCGGAATCCTTCCGGAAGAAGTTCGGTGATGTGCGCCTGCTTGGGGCCAGTGGCGCCCTGGAAAAAGATGATCGCGTCGGGGCCGAACTCGTAGATCACCTGGCGACATGCCCCGCATGGCGAACACGGGACCCCGTGATCGTTGGCCACAGCGACCGCCTGAATCTCAATCTTCGGTCCCAACTGCGCGACCGCGGTGAAGATTGCAGTTCGCTCGGCGCAGTTCGTCATTCCATAGGAAGCGTTCTCCACATTGCAGCCGGAAAAGACTTTGCCGTTGGTCAGCAGGATCGCTGCGCCTACGTGGAAGTTGGAGTAGGGAGCGTGGGCGTTGTGCATCACCTTGGCGGCGACCTGCTCGAGTTTTTTGCGGATCGCCTGAGAGATCGTTTTCTTCGTCGGCATGGAAATCGTGCGCAATTGTAAACCCTGGCCGGATTTGTGGAGCGGCGGACGCCCTCGTCCGCCGGGCTGTGCGGAGGAGAGATAGCTGGCATTTTAAACCGGGGACATGGTTAACAGATTTCGCCCGCTCCCCGGACGAGGGCGTCCGGGGCTCCATATATCGGCTCCATGCATCCGGGGCTTCATTGCCGTACAATTGCACGTCGGTAACCGGTAATTTTGCAGCGGACGCACATCCAGAGGCGTCTAATGGATTTTCATGTCTTCTTCCCACAACGACCGTCATCTGGTGCGTGACACACAGGCGAGCGACGTGCAGGCAATCGCCACGCTTAACGGCCGGACTTTGCTTTCAAACACGGGTATTCCGCTCGATCTGAATTGGTTGCAGGAAGTTCGCGTCAACACGAGCGCCGTAGAACGCCGCGCCCAGACGCAGGTGGCCCGCCGAACCGTGAAGAAAGAGTGGCAGGCCGCGTGGCTTCTGCGTGCGATCTCCTGCATGGATCTGACCACGCTGTCCGGCGATGACACTGACGAGCGCGTGCGGCGACTGTGCGCGAAGGCGCGACAGCCCATTCAGCAGGATCTCGAACAGAAACTCAGAATCGAAGAACTCGGAGTCAAGGTGGGTGCGGTTTGCGTTTATCACACTTTCATCGAGACCGCGCTGCATGCCCTGGAGGGAAGCGGCATTCGCGTTGCGGCGGTCTCCACTGGATTCCCCGCCGGCCTGTCGCCGCTCACCGAGCGGGTTGCGGAAATTCGCCGGTCGGTGGAAGTGGGAGCGCATGAGATCGATGTGGTCATCACGCGCGCCCATGTTTTCGGCGGACGCTGGCAGGCGCTCTACGACGAAGTCGCGGCTTTCAAACAGGCTTGTGGCGCTGCTCACATGAAAGTCATCCTGGGCACCGGCGATCTGCTGACGTACCGCAACGTGGCACGTGCGAGCTTCGTCGCTATGATGGCGGGCACGGACTTCATCAAAACCTCGACGGGGAAAGAACCGACCAATGCCACGCTACCGGTGAGCCTGGTCATGGTTCGCGCCATTCGCGAATACGCTCAGCAAACTGGAATGGCGGTCGGCTTCAAGCCAGCCGGTGGGATACGCACCGCAAAACAATCGATCGACTGGCTCGCGATGATGAAAGAGGAACTCGGATTGTCTTGGATGCGTGCAGAACTGTTCCGCCTCGGCGCGAGCGGTTTGCTGGGAGATATCGAACGGCAACTGGAACATCACGCAACCGGACGCTACTCTGCGGAGTATCGTCATCCGATTGCGTGAGTCACGTAATACCGGTCAGGTCTATCAGGCAAGATGGAAACCTTGCAAACAAGTCGAACGGTCAAGGTGGTTATTGGCCCTGCGCTTCTGTTTGCACTGTTATCGTCAGCAATTGGCCTCGCGATCTTCCCCTTCGTCGGCGGAACAGCATTTTCCCGCGCACTTGGAGCCACCGCGGTCATTGTTGTTCCGGACGCCTTCGCGACCTGGTGGATCTTTCGAAAGCTTCAGCTTGACCGTCCCCGGAGCGATGCTCGGCGTGCTACTACCGCATTTGCGGTTTCTGCTCCGCTAACCTTAGCGATTGCCTATGTGCTAGGTGAATTGGTCGGAGGCTACGCTGAGGTAATCTTGGGGAGCCGATCTATACTTCCGGCTATCGTGACCGTCATCATCATCTTGATGATCTTTGTCCCGACCGCTGTTGTTGCTTGGACCTTACACCCCTCCGGCGGCATTGGGCCTGTCGGTGAAAGTGGCCAAGATGAGCATCGCTGAAAAATTCGTCAGCATGGAGTACGGACCTGCTCCCGAAGATCCCAAGGAAGTTGGAGCATGGTTGGAACGCCACGGCCGGCGCTTTGGACTGTTCATCGGCGGAGCGTGGCAGCCGCCTACTGCCGGAGAATATTTCGACACGCTCGATCCTTCGAATGGCGAGAAGGTGGCCGCAGTCGCTCAGGGCGGTGTCGCCGATATTGATGCTGCCGTTCGTGCGGCCCGCGCGGCTTCTCCAAAATGGCGGGCGCTCACTCCGCATGCCCGCGCGCGATATCTCTACGCTCTCGCGCGGCTGGTGCAAACACATTCCCGGCTGCTTGCGGTTCTCGAAACCATGGACAACGGCAAGCCCATCCGCGAGAGCCGCGACATCGACATCCCGCTGGTGGCGCGGCATTTCTATTACCACGCAGGTTGGGCGCAGTTGCTCGAGCAGGAGTTTCCTGAGTACGAACCATGCGGCGTGGTCGGACAGATCATTCCGTGGAATTTTCCGCTCCTCATGTTGGCGTGGAAGATCGCGCCGGCGCTGGCGACGGGAAACACAGTCGTATTAAAGCCCGCCGAGTTTACTCCACTGACTGCGCTCGCGTTCGCGGAACTCTGCCAGGAAGCGGGATTGCCAGCGGGAGTCGTCAACATCGTGACTGGAGACGGTTCGACCGGCGAGGCTCTGGTGAAGCATCCTGACGTCGACAAGATTGCGTTCACGGGATCAACCGAAGTGGGACGCGCTATTCGCGGAGCGACCGCCGCAAGTCACAAACGACTTTCGCTTGAACTCGGTGGCAAATCTCCATTCATCATTTTTGAGGATGCCGACCTCGACAGCGCAGTTGAAGGCCTGGTCGACGGAATCTGGTTCAACCAGGGACAAGTGTGCTGCGCGGGCTCGCGCCTGCTGATGCAGGAGAGCATTGCGGAAGTGTTGATGTCCAAGATTCGTGACCGGATGAGCAGCCTGCGCATCGGTCCACCGCTCGACAAAGCCATCGACATCGGCGCGATCGTCGCGCGGGTGCAACTGGACCGGATCGAGCGCATGGTTGCGCAAGGCATCGCCGACGGCGCAACCTGCTGGCAACCGCAAGTCGTGTTGCCCGCCCGCGGCTTTTATTATCCGCCGACGCTGCTCAGCAATGTGCATCCGACGTCGATCGTCGCTCAACAGGAAATCTTCGGGCCCGTTCTCGCGGCAATGACTTTCCGCACTCCGAAGGAAGCTGTGGAACTGGCCAACAACACGGTGTACGGTTTGGCGTCGTGCGTATGGAGCGAGAACATCAACGTCGCGTTGCATGTGGCCGCGCAAATCAAGGCTGGAGTCGTTTGGGTGAACTGCACAAACATGTTTGACGCAGCCTGCGGCTTTGGCGGATATCGCGAAAGCGGATTCGGCCGCGAAGGCGGCCGCGAAGGCCTGCTCGAATACATGGAGCCCGCGTGGTTTAAACACGCGCCTAAGCTGCCCATCGCGAACGCTCCCGCTGTTGAACAAATGGAAGAGAAGCCCGACGCGAGCACGCCCGCAATCGACCGGACGGTCAAGCTTTACATCGGCGGCAAGCAGGCGCGCCCCGACTCGGGCTACAGCATGGAAGTACGCTCGTCGGATGGCCGGCTGTTGGGCGAAGCTGCTCTCGGCAATCGCAAAGACATTCGCAACGCCGTGGAAGCGGCTCGCAAAGCGGAAGGGTGGGCGAAGGCTACTGCGCACAATCGGGCTCAGGTTCTGTATTACTGCGCGGAGAACCTGGCTCAACGCCGGAGCGAGATCGTTCATCGGCTCGCAGCGGCCGTCGGCGAAAAGCAAGCCGCGGGGGAAGTCGAACTCGGCATCGAACGCATCTTCTCCTACGCAGCGTGGGCCGACAAGTTCGATGGAGCCGTGCACAATCCGCCGTTCCGGAATATCGCAATCGCGATGAACGAGCCGATAGGGACCGTCGGCGTGATCTGTCCCACGGATGCGCCGTTGCTGGGTTTCCTGTCGCTCGTACTGCCGCTGCTCGCCGTGGGAAATACGGTAATCGCAGTTCCTTCGGAGCGATACCCGCTCATCACCGGCGATCTCTACCAGCTTTTCGACACCAGCGACCTGCCCGGCGGCACGGTCAACATCGTGACCGGCTACGTCTCGCAGCTCTTGAAGACTCTTGCCGAACACGACGACGTCGATGCCATCTGGTGTTATGGCGACGAAGCCACCGTCGCGGCCGCAAAGGCAATGTCTATCGGAAACTTGAAGCAGGTGTGGACGAACGAAGGCCGCGTCATCGATTGGTTCAACCCGAAGCTGGCGGAGGGCCGCTGGTTCCTTGAGCACGCCACTCAGGTAAAGAACATCTGGGTTCCGTACGGCGAATAATCCGCGCCGACGGATCGCCATTGCATTTGTCCGGGCTCGGCGCTAGCATACCTCCGTCGCCATCATTCGCCGGGCATCATTCCGCTTGCAAGCATCTGTTTGACCAGGTAGTCAGATCATGTTTGTCAGACCAAGGAGGACACATGGGCATCGCAGTTTCCCCCCAAATTCATCCGCAAGTCGCGGAGTTCATCGATAAACCAAGAAAAATGTTGATCAACGGCAGGTGGGTGAACGCCGCCTCCGGAAAAACTTTCCCCACATACAATCCGGCCACCGGCGAGGTTCTTGCTCAGGTCGCGGAAGGCGATCGCGAAGACATCAATCAAGCCGTCAAGGCCGCTCGCAACGCTTTTGATAATGGACCCTGGCGCCGCATGACCGCATCCGAGCGCGGCCGGCTCATCTGGAAACTCGCCGATCTGCTCGAGCAGCACACCGAGGAATTCGGCTACATCGAAAGCCTCGATAACGGCAAGCCTCTCAACATTGCGAAGGCCGCCGACGTTCCGCTCGCGGTTGACCTGTTCCGCTACATGGCGGGATGGGCGACCAAGCTCGAGGGCAACACCATTCCACTCTCGGTTCCGTATACGCCCGGCGCAAAATATCTCGCGTATACATTGCGAGAGCCGGTGGGTGTTGTCGGGCAAATCATACCGTGGAATTTCCCGCTCCTGATGGCCGCGTGGAAACTCGGCCCAGCGCTGGCCACGGGCTGCACGGTCGTACTGAAGCCTGCGGAGCAAACCCCGCTCTCTGCGCTGCGTCTCGGCGACCTGATCATGGAGGCCGGCTTCCCCGAGGGCGTGGTCAATATTGTTCCCGGTTATGGCGAGACCGCAGGGGCGGCGCTGGCCGCGCATCCCGACGTGGACAAGATCGCTTTCACCGGATCGACCGAAGTCGGCAAGCTGATCGTGCACGCTGCCACCGGCAACCTCAAGAAAGTGTCACTCGAGTTGGGTGGAAAGTCTCCCAACGTCGTATTTAAAGACGCCGATCTCGAGACCGCAATCCCCGGCGCTGCCAGTGCCATCTTCTTCAACCATGGCCAGTGCTGTTGCGCGGGTTCACGGTTGTATGTCGAGAAATCGGTGTTCGACCAGGTCGTCGAGGGAGTCGCTGATCACGCCCGGAAAATAAAAGTCGGCTCGGGTCTCGATCCCGACACCCAGATGGGCCCGCTGGTTTCCGAAGAGCAACTGAATCGCGTTTGCGGATACCTCGAGTCTGGATTCTCCGAAGGCGCGAAGGCTGTCGCCGGCGGCCACAAAGCCAGCGATCGCGGCTACTTCGTCGAACCCACCGTGCTCGTCAATACGCAGGAAAACATGAAAGTAGTGAAGGAAGAAATCTTCGGACCTGTGGTGACCGCAATGCCGTTCACCGATCCCGAGGAAATCATTCCCCGCGCCAACAACAGCGACTACGGCCTGGCTGCCGCCGTCTGGACGCGCGACATCGGCAAGGCGCATCGCATGGCGGAACTGCTTCGCGCCGGCACGGTCTGGATCAACTGCTACAACATCTTCGATGCGGCGCTGCCCTTCGGCGGGTACAAGCAGTCCGGCTGGGGCCGCGAGATGGGACACGAAGTGCTCAACAACTACACACAAACCAAGGCGGTGTGCACGAGAATCGCCTAGTAACGATCGCTTAGCAACTGCGCTTCAAAATGAAAGGACGATGGCTCATGCCACCGTCCTTTGTTTTTTCGTGGCACACTTTTTTCGCCGCATTATTTTTCCATCAACAAGACCTTCTCCGCATCATCGATCTCGGTCAGCTTGACCTCGATGACTTCGTTATTCGTAGTCTGCACATTGCGGCCCACGAACGTTGCCTCAACGGGAATTTCCCGATGTCCGCGATCGATCAGCACGCACAGTTGCACGCGCCGCGGCCTGCCATGTGAAAAAAGCGCGTCCAGCGCAGCCCGCGTCGTGCGCCCGGTAAAGAGAACGTCATCGACCAGCACAATGTTCTTATCCTCGATCTCAAACCCGATTTCTTTTTCCTGCACGACAGGTTTGGGTCCCAGCGTCGAGAGATCGTCGCGGTAAAACGTGATATCCAAAGTCCCCACGGGCACTTTGGCGTTCTCAATGCGCGTAATGATCTTGCCCAGCCGTTCCGCGATTGGAACTCCGCGGCGGCGAATTCCGACCAGCCCCAGACCATCGACCCCGCCATTCTTTTCCACGATTTCGTATGCCAGTCGCACCAGCGTGCGCTCAATTTCAGATGCGGACATGAGTTGTGCCTTCTGACGAAGGCCGGTTTTGCGCGAAGGAGTCTTTGCATTCATTAGGAGATGTGCCTCTGCAGCTGTAAAGCTGGCTACTCAATGTAGTCAACACGATTGCACAGGTCAAGCGTCTACGGCTGGGAGGGCATTTCAAAAGGAATTGCCGGCTTAGGCGGGAAATTTATGCGCCGGATTTGTCGATAGGTTCCGCAGCTTCGAGCTGCGCCGCCGGGACCGCTTCGGCGCCCGGACACTCTGTACATATGGTACGCGCGAGCGGAGGATTACCTTCCCGCACTGTCACCAGATCAATGGCCTCAGGATTTTGGCTCGCGGCATCCGTGGCCACGATTCCCACGCCTTTATTTCTGCCTAGAGCCTTGGCCCTATACAGAGCCGCATCCGCCAGGGCAATCGACTCCTCCGCGCAAATTGCCTCAAATGCGCCGCGGCTCCAGGGATATGCCGCCCACCCCACGGAGCAGGTCTTCCTCACTTTGGCTCCGTGGCCAAGATCAAACGGTTCCGACGCCATCACCTCCAGGACCCGGCTGCAAAATGCCGGCGTCCCCGAGGGATCGGTCGAGCGGCTCATGATCAGGAATTCTTCTCCTCCCCAGCGCACCAGGACGTCGGACTTTCGCACCACGGTGGAGAGCCTCTGTGCTACGAGTTGCAGCAGCCGGTCTCCCGCAGGATGACCGTGCCGGTCATTGACTTCCTTGAAGAAATCCACGTCGACCATGATGAAGACGAGATCGCGATGATCCATCTTCCGGATGCCGCTTCCGCGCGCGCGCTGGTAATTTCGCAGCACCTGTCCGGCCTCCGCCGTGAGGATTTCTTCGAGATAGCGACGGTTCCACACTCCCGTCAGCACATCCGTGAAAGAAATCTCCTGCAGCTCCAAATTCTTCCGCTGCAGTTCCAGACTGTGCCAGCGCAGCGAATGTTCTTTATTCTCCAGTTCGTCCTTGAGCCGGCACATCTCATCCAGGTTGTGCCGCGACAATCGCAGCAGGCTGAGCAATTCCTGATCCAGCAGATGTTGCTTGAGAAATACCAGCGCTCCCATCACGACCATTACCGCTACGGTCAACAGCAGGCGGTAGGTGCGAACCCGCTGCGGCGCGTCACCGCCGAATTGTGCCCATGCGACCATGAGAGGCGTAATGAACACGGCCGCCATGGCAAGACGCGTTTTCCAAATTCCAAAACTGCGGGTCGGTGATTCGTCTACCGATCTGGGCTCGCCGGCCTCTCGCGCTAAGAAACCGATTCGCACAAACCAGGCCATGCCCGCGACCAGTGGGACGTCGAATAGACTGCCCGTGTAATAGACATGCAAGTCGATGGCCTCGCTGGCCATGAGCGAGGCGACACAATACGACAAGGTTGCTACGAAGAAGTGAAAGTAGACGGTGCGCCACGCCCCCCGGCTCCGCCGCCATACCATCACCAGACCTGCCGCGAGTACAAGTTCTTCGCAGACATAAAGCAGGTCAAAGCTCCGGCCGTACACCTCCTCAACGGGGTGGACGTACTGCCACGGGATAACGATAAAGAGATAGAGAAACAGCCACCACGTTAACAGGAGCGCGAAATCAAGCGTGCCCACGCGTATTGAGCGATCATCCCGCTGAACATGTGGCTGAAGTGCCACAGCAGCCATCATCGGGACAATGTGCAGAAAGAGAACGACATCGCCGACGAACGGATTCGGCACTTCATGCCGCAGATAGACCTCAAAATAAGTCCACAGGATCTGCGAGGCCAGCCACATCCCCAGGCCCAGACCCATGAGCGCCCAAAACAAACGCGCCTTCGGGGAAGCCGTTTTCACGTTGGCGAGCACCGCGATGGTGGCGCAAAGCAGAATGAGGTTTTGCAGGATGTCGCCAAAAGCCATGAGAGCAAATCCGCGCGGCGCCAGTAGCGACAGCAAGACGTGCACGCACACGACGGCGCACACGATGGCCGTCCACTTCCGGGCGCGCTGGAGCGGAGAATCTCTCACGCTTCAAATTGTATGTTCGCTGGACCCCGCAAATGTGTTACCAGGGTAATCAAAGCAACCAGACTGAGGTGGAGTGTAATTCCTTACTAAAGTGCGGCCACAAAACGTTGCACGAAACCGTAAACGTCCTGATATGAGTTGTATAGCGGCACTGCGGCAACCCGGTAGGTGTCCGGTTCGCGCCAGTCTCCGACCACACCCTGGGCCGCCAGTCGGTCGCATAGCTTGCGGCCATCGCTGGGCAATCGAATGGAGAGTTGGGCACCTCTTCGCTCGTGCGCATGCGGTGTAATGATGGAGAACTTCGAAGAGGCATTGTGGCCGAGCAGAAATTCCATGTATCCGGAAAGCGACACGCTCTTGGCGCGCAAGCGCTCCATTCCGGCCTCGGAAAATATCTCCATCGAGGCGCGCAGAGGTGCCAACGCCAGAATTGGAGGATTGCTCAATTGCCATCCCTCGGCTCCGGCCATGGGGTGAAAATCCGGTCCCATCTGGAACCGAATCTTTTCGTCGTGTCCCCACCACCCCGCGAAGCGCGGCCGATCCCATGCGCGGGCATGGCGCTCGTGGACAAAACATCCTCCGACGCATCCCGGTCCGCCATTCAAATATTTGTAACTGCACCACACCGCGAAATCCGGGTCCCAGTCGTGAAGTCGCAGCGGTATATTTCCGGCGGCGTGCGCCAGATCAAATCCCACGACGCATCCTTTTCGGTGCCCTGCCTTCGTGACTCCCCCCATATCGAAGGCTTGTCCCGTAGCGTAGTTCACGCCGCCCAGCAGAATCAGGGCAATCGAATCGCCCTCGCGTTCGATCAGTGCTTCGATATCTTCATCGCGCATGTAAGGCTCGCCGTCGCGAGGCGTGAGTTCGAGCAGCGATAACGCCGGATCGAATCCGCGGAAAAGAATTTGTGAGTTCACCGCATACTGATCCGAGGGAAAGGCTCCGCGTTCGACCAGAATTTTGTGTCTCTGAGTCGTGGGATGGTAGAACGACACCATCATCAGATGAAGGTTCACCGTGAGCGAGTTCATCACCACAACTTCCGCCGGCTGCGCGCCGACCAGCGCCGCGGTCTGCTGCGTGAGCAGCCGGTGATACGGCATCCATGGGTTCGTGGCCTGGAAATGACCTTCCACCCCGAGGTTGGCCCAGTCCCGGAGTTCCTGGTCGAGGTAAGAACTTACGGTTTTCGGTTGCAGCCCGAGCGAGTGCCCACACAAATAAATGCATTCGTTTCCGCTCGCGGCCTTGGGAAGGCAGAAGCGTTCGCG
>Ga0137378_10002874_pt1 | contig 14824 bp, 8 predicted proteins | sample SagtaG_21_FD_104813 | JGI IMG/M metagenome (GOLD analysis project Ga0137378, IMG submission 104813) | Vadose zone soil microbial communities from Sagehorn Ranch, Mendocino, California, USA - Sage2_L_60_16 metaG | ecosystem: Environmental > Terrestrial > Soil > Vadose zone | place: USA... | reverse complement strand
TCGGGCCGCGCGCTCGCCACCCTCGCCAACGTGCAGGATTCGGGCGTGTTCGTCGGCACGGTGCCGGGCAACGAGCCGTTCCCCTATCGCCTGCGCGTCACCTGGCCGCAGGGCCCGGCCGAGATCGAGGATCCTTACGCCTTCCCGCCGCTGCTCGGCGACATCGACGTCTACCTGCTCGCCGAGGGCAACCATTTGGCGAGCTATCGCAAGCTCGGGGCGCACCCGGTTGTCCACGAGGGTGTCGAGGGCGTCGCCTTTGCGGTGTGGGCGCCTAACGCCCGTCGGGTCAGCGTGGTCGGCGATTTCAATGCGTGGGACGGCCGGCGGATGCCGATGCGGAATGTCCGCGGGTTCTGGGAGCTCTTCGTGCCCGGCCTGCGTCCCGGCCAACTCTACAAATACGAGATTGTCGGAGCGCATGGCCAGCTTTTGCCGCTGAAGGCGGACCCGCAGGCGGAGCGAACCGAAAAGCCGCCGAACACGGCCTCTATGATCGCCGACCCGTCGCGCCATGTGTGGCAGGACGGCACTTGGATGGCGGAGCGCTGGCGGCAGAATGATCGCGAGGCGCCGATCTCGATCTACGAAGTCCATCTCGGCTCCTGGCGCCGCAACCTCGCCGAGAACGGACGGTATCTGACCTACCGGGAGCTCGCCGACCAGCTCGTCCCCTACGCAGCCGAAATGGGGTTCACCCATATCGAGATCATGCCGGTCACCGAATATCCGTTCGACGGATCCTGGGGGTACCAGCCGATCTCACTGTTCGCGCCCACCAGTCGGTACGGGACACCCGACGATTTCCGCGCTTTTGTCGATGCCTGCCATCGTGCAGGTCTGGGCCTGTTGCTCGATTGGGTTCCCGGCCACTTCCCGACCGACCCGCACGGGCTCGGGCGTTTCGACGGGACAGCGCTTTACGAGCATGCCGACCCGCGCCAGGGGTTTCACCCCGAGTGGAACACCCTGATCTATAACTATGGTCGCCGGGAAGTGGCCAACTTTCTGCTGTCGAGCGCGCTCTATTGGCTGCGCGAATTCCATATCGACGGCATTCGGGTCGATGCGGTCGCCTCGATGCTTTATCTCGACTACAGCCGCAGCGAGGGAGAATGGATCCCAAATGTGTTTGGCGGACGCGAAAACCTCGAAGCGATCACGTTCTTGAGGCGAACGAACGAGCTGGTTTTCGGAGAAACAGGGGCGACGTCGGTCGCGGAGGAATCGACCGCTTGGCCGATGGTGTCGCGCCCGACCTATGTCGGCGGGCTCGGCTTTGGTTTCAAATGGAACATGGGCTGGATGCACGACACGTTGCGCTACATGTCGCTCGACCCAATCCACCGGAAGTACCATCACAACGATCTTACTTTCGGCCTTCTCTATGCGTTTCACGAGAATTTCGTCCTGCCGCTCAGCCATGACGAGATGGTGCACGGCAAAGGATCGCTGATCGCCAAGATGCCGGGGGACCAATGGCAGCGCTTTGCGAATCTACGCGCCTACCTAGTCTTTATGTGGACTCATCCCGGCAAGAAACTGCTGTTCATGGGCGGGGAGTTCGGTCAAGAGCGCGAATGGAATCATGATATCGGGCTCGACTGGCAGCTCCTTGCCGATCCCTTCCACGAAGGAGTGCGACGGCTGGTGCGCGATCTCAACCTCCTCTATCGCAGCACGCCGGCACTCTATCGTCTCGACTGCGATGCCGAGGGCTTCTCCTGGATCGACGCCGCGAATGCGCCGGAAAGCATTCTTTCTTATGTGCGTCGCGGCCGCGATCCGCACGAGGTCGCGATCGTCGTCTGCAATTTTACGCCGGTGGCGCGCGAGGACTACCGAATCGGGGTCCCCAGGCCTGGGCGATATCGCGAGCGCGTCAACACCGACGCGACGGACTATGCCGGCAGCGGCGTCGGCAACGCCGGAGAGGTCCACACCGAACCTCATCCGATGCATGGCCACCCCTACTCGATGTGCTTGAAATTGCCGCCGCTCGGGGCTCTGATCTTCACCCCCGATTGAGCAACGCGGAAGTCCCCTGTTGATTTCACCTATAGTGCTCCGGCCGCTGCCGGTGTTGACGCCAACTCTCACCCGCCGCAATGCGGGAGGACTCAGCCCGTGGGGCCGGGTGGGTGAGGGCTATCACGTAGGTTCACTGCCCGCGTTTTCCGACCTTTAAATGCCTTCGCCGTGGAAGGTGTGGCCGGGTCGCCCATACCCGCTTGGGGCCACTTGGGACGGTGAAGGCGTCAACTTCGCGATCTTTTCGGCGCATGCCGAGAAGGTCGAGTTGTGCCTGTTCGATCGCTCCGGCGGCCATGAGGAGGCGCGCATCGTGCTTCCGGAATACACCGACGAGGTCTGGCACGCCTATTTGCCGGATGCCCGTCCGGGCCTGCTTTACGGCTACCGGGTTTACGGGCCCTTCGATCCCTCCAATGGCCATCGGTTCAATCCGAACAAGCTGTTGATCGACCCCTACGCCAAGGCACTCCAGGGGAAACTTCGCTGGGGCGACGCCGTCTTCGGCTACCGCCTCGGCAGCCCTCGCGAGGATTTGTCTTTTGACCGGCGCGACAACGCGCGCAACGTCCCAAAGTGCCGGGTCGTCGAACCCGCTTTCACCTGGGGTGAGGATCGCCGCCCGCAAATCCCGTGGGAGGAGACCATTATCCTCGAGCTGCACGTCCGCGGCATCACGATCACGCATCCCGATGTCGAGCTCGCGCACCGCGGCACCTTCGCCGGTCTCGCCTCACCGGCGATGATCGATTACCTCGTCGGTCTCGGGGTCACTGCGGTCGAGCTCCTGCCGATCCAAGCCGCGATCGATGATCGCCATTTGATCGAGCGTGGGCTCGTCAATTATTGGGGCTACAACACGATCGGGTTCTTTGCGCCGGATCCGCGGTTTCTGCCCACTCAATCGATCGCCGGTTTCAAGACCGCCGTCAAACGACTGCACGACGCCGGGATCGAAGTCATCCTGGACGTCGTCTACAACCACAGCGGCGAGGGAAATCAGCTCGGCCCGACCCTGTCGTTTCGAGGCATCGACAACGCGTCCTACTATCGCCTCGAAGCCGATCGGCGGTTTTATTATGATGTCACTGGAACCGGCAACACGTTGAACCTTGATCACCCGCGCGTGTTGCAGCTGGTCACGGACTCGCTGCGTTACTGGGCGCTGGAGATGCATGTCGACGGTTTCCGCTTCGATTTATGCACGACCCTCGCCCGAGAGAACGGCGATTATGGACAGGGCAGTGCGTTTTTCGACACCATCAGGCAGGACCCGGTGATGGCCGCGCTCAAGCTCATTGCCGAGCCCTGGGATCTCGGTCCCCACGGGTATCAGCTCGGCAATTTTCCACCCGGCTGGGCCGAGTGGAATGGACAGTATCGGGACACCGTCAGGCGCTTTTGGAAAGGTGACAACGGTCTCGTCGCGGACCTCGCTTCGCGCGTAGCGGGCTCGTCCGATATCTTCGGCTACCGTGGCCGGCGAGCTTGGGCGAGCATCAATTTCATCACCGCCCATGACGGTTTTACGTTGCAGGACCTGATCAGCTACAACGACAAGCACAATGAGCTGAACGGAGAGGGTAATCGCGACGGGACCGACGCCAATTACAGTGGGAATTGCGGTGTCGAGGGGCCGACGGACGATCCTCAGATCATAGCGCTGCGCGACCGCCAGAAGCGCAACGTTTTGGCGACGCTCTTATTGTCTCTCGGTGTGCCGATGCTGCTCGCCGGCGACGAGATCGGACGGACCCAGCGCGGCAATAACAATGCCTATTGCCAGGACAACGAAACCTCCTGGTTCGACTGGGAAAATATTAGACCGGAGGACGAGGATCTGGCTTGGTTCGTCCGCTATCTGATCCATCTCCGACGCCGTCACCGCGTCTTCTCGCGCCCGCGCTTTCTGCGCGGTGAGGTGCTGTCGGAGGCGGGGGTCAAAGACATAACCTGGGTTACTCCGTCGGGCAAAGAGGTGACGACCGAGGATTGGCGGAACCCGGTTGCGCTCTCTCTTGGTTACGTCTTGAGCGGAGCGGCAGGCGAGTTCTTCACCCCGGGCGGTCAGCGCGATATCGACGAGAGCTTTCTTGTCATGATGAATGCTTATTACGACGGCATAGATTTTCGGTTTCCGGTTCTCGCAGCGCCGATGTCCTGGGAGCCCCTGGTCGATACGTCGGAACCGACGGGGCGGGTAACGGACGCGAGCCTTTATGCGCCAGGCGAAGTTTATCGGTTGCAGGGGCACTCCTTCGCGCTCTTCATCGACCGGGCGCCGCGACGGGAAAGCTCCCGCCGGGCTGCACTTGCGACGGGCGCGGTGCTGCTCGACAGCGAGCGCGATCCGAGCTTTGCTGCGACGCGCGAGGAGGACCATGCGCCGAATTCATGAGCTTCCGTTTGGCGCCGAACTGACGGCAGGCGGCGTGCGTTTCCGGCTGTGGGCACCACGAGCCAATACCGTATCGCTGCAGCTCGGTGCGGAGAGTCAGATCCCGATGGACTCCCAGCCCGGCGGCTGGTTCTCGCTGACGACCGTCGCGGGTCCCGGAGCGCACTATCGCTATCTCGTCGATGGCCAAGCCTTTCCCGATCCGGCTTCACGGCATCAGCCCGAGGGCGTTCACGGTCCCAGCGAGGTTGTCGATCCCGCGGTGTACGATTGGACCGACCTCGGCTGGCGTGGTCGTCCGTGGGAGGAGACCGTTCTTTACGAGTTGCACCTCGGCACTTTCTCCGACACCGGCGACTTCGCCGGGGCGATCCAGCATCTCGATCATATCGCCGAGCTCGGCGCGACTGCCGTCGAGCTGATGCCGGTCGCGGAGTTTCCCGGACACCGCGATTGGGGTTATGACGGCGTGTTTCTTTACGCTCCCGCTTCGACATACGGTCGGCCCGACGACCTAAAGCGCCTCGTCGAGGCGTGTCATGCCCGCGGTCTGGCAATCTTTCTCGACGTCGTCTACAACCACTTCGGTCCCGAGGGGAATTATCTGCCGGCACTCGCCCAAGATTTCTTTACCGGCAGCCACCATACGCCCTGGGGCGCCGCGATCGATTTCTCCGGGCCGCATAACCGGCCAGTGCGCGATTTTTTCATCAACAATGCGCTCTATTGGCTGGAGGAGTTCCATTTCGACGGGCTGCGCTTCGATGCCGTCCACGCGATTTTCGACGAGAGCGAGCCCGACATCATCAGCGAAATCGGCCAAACCATCCGGCGCCGCATTACCGATCGCGAAATCCATTTGGTCCTCGAAAACGACCGCAATCAGGCCCGCTACCTGCAACGAACTGGCGGTCGCGGTGCGGGTTACGACGCGCAATGGAACGACGATCTCCACCACATCCTGCACGTCCTGGTGACCGGCGACTCCTCGGGTTACTACGCCGATTACACAGCCGAGCCGGCGAAGCATCTCGGCCGCGTGCTCGCCGAGGGCTTGGCCTACCAGGGGGAGCCTTCGCCCTTTCGCGGCGGAAGACCCCGCGGGGAGCCCTCGGGCGAGCTGCCGGCGACCGCTTTTGTCGGCTTCCTGCAGAACCATGACCAGGTCGGCAACCATCCCTTCGGGACGCGGATCGCGGCGCGGGCCGAAGACGCCGCGTTACACGCGGGCATCACCATCGTGCTGCTGTCGCCGCAGATCCCGCTGCTGTTTATGGGCGAGGAATGGGCGAGCACCCGGCCGTTTGCGTTTTTTTGCGATTTCGAGCCGGGGCTCCGCGACTCGGTACGCGAGGGGCGGCGCCGCGAATTTGCCCATTTCCCCGAATTCCAGGACGAGACTTCGCACGCGAGAATTCCCGACCCGACGGCGTTGTCGACATTCGAAAAATCGCGACTCGACTGGGCGGAGCTGCGGGAGAAAGCTCATTCCTTCTGGCTCGCTCGATACCGCCGACTGCTCGAGATCAGGGCATGTGAGATCGTGCCGCGGCTTACCGGCATGCCGGATTTTGCTGGGAGCTATCAGGTGCTCGGGCCAAAGGCGGTGAGCGTCGAATGGCGGCTGGGTGATGGCTCAGGCCTTCTGCTCCTCGCCAATTTCTCTGACGAGCCTGTCCCGGTCCCTGGGAACTTGCCCCTGGGACGCATGGTTTATTCGTCTGCCGAGCCGGGCGCCCCTCGCAGCGCCGCGTTCTTTCTCGTAGAACCAACGCGCAATGAAGTTGGATCTTAACTCGCCCCTCTCCCGCAGTGCAGGAGAGGGCTGGTCAATGTGACATGAGCAACCGCGCCGCGATCGTCCACCTCGCCCGGTTGATCGGTGTGGAGGCGCATTACACCGACGCATTCGGTGAAACTCGGGAGGTGTCGGACGAGACGCTGTTGGCACTGATCGGCGCCTTCGACCTGCCATCGGACCCAGTGCGCGCCCGACGCGAATTAGAGGAGCAGCAGTTAGCTACGCCATTCGGGCTCTGTGCGGCCCATCTTATTCACGCCGAGGAAAAACGCCCGGATCTCGCGCTGCGCCTGCCTGCGGGTTGTCGTGAGATTCAGTGGAAGTGCCGTCTCGAGAATGGTGAAGAAAGCTCCGGCGGGGTGGTGCGGCGGAAGGGAGAGCCGTTCGCAATGCGTCTGCCGCCAGATCTGCCGCTCGGCTACCACGAGCTCGAACTCGACGCTGCCGGCGTCACGGCGCGCACCAATCTGATCGCCGCCCCCGATCGCTGTTACCTGCCCGCGGAGCTCGGACCGGGGGCGCGCAGCTGGGGCCTGAGCTGCCAGCTTTACGGCCTGCGCAGCGAGCGGAACTGGGGAATGGGAGACTTCACCGACCTCGCGGCGCTGGCCCGCGCTGTGGGATCTTGCCGTGCTGCGGCCCTCGGCATCAACCCGCTGCACGCGCTGTTCGCAGCAGAACCGCTCCACGTCAGTCCCTATTCGCCCTCGAGCCGCACCCAGCTCGATTATCTTTACATCGATGTGACTGCAGTGCCCGGCTTTGCCGAGGACGAGATCGTGCGGGCGCTGATGCGGGGCGAATGGTTCAAGGCAACCCATTGGGCCGCACGCTCGGCCGAGCTTATCGATTACGGGGCCGTCGCAGCCTGCAAACGGCCGGTCCTCGAGGCGCTGTTTCGCCGGTTCCAGTCCCGCGAGCTCAGTGCAGACGGGACTGCTAAGACCGCGGTGGGACAGGCGTTTCGTGTTTTTCAGCGGATTGGTGGGCAATCGCTCGCTGATTTTGCGGTATTCGAGTCGCTGCACGAATATTACCTTCACGAAAAGCGGCAGTTCTCGTGGCAGAACTGGCCTGCCCCGATGCGCAATCCGCGTTCAGCGGAAGTGGCCGCCTTTGCGGTCGAGCATCGCGACCGCGTCGAGTTTTTCCAGTTTCTGCAGTGGGAGGCTGACCGCCAGCTGGCTGCCGCAGCCGCCGCGGGCCGCGAGACTGGAACGTCGATCGGGCTCTATCGTGATCTCGCGGTCGGCGCCGATCCGAATGGGGCGGAGGCCTGGGCAGATCAGGAGTTGGTGGCCCCAGGCGCATCGATCGGCGCGCCGCCCGATGCGCTCAGCCGCGGCGGACAGAATTGGGGTTTGGCGCCGGTCAACCCGCTGGTGCTCCGGCGTCAAGGTTTCGCGCCATTTATCGCGTCATTGCGCGCCAATATGCGGCACGCCGGGATCTTGCGGATAGACCACGTCATGTCGCTGAGTCGGCTCTACTGGATCCCGACCGGGATGGAAGCGAGAGCCGGCGCTTATGTGAATTATCCCTTCGAAGATCTACTCCGGTTGGTGGCCCTCGAGAGCCAGCGACACGCCTGTGCCGTTGTCGGCGAGGATCTCGGGACTGTGCCGGAAGGCTTTCGCGACACAATGCGGTCCGCCAATGTGCTGTCCTACCGCATTTTTGTCTTCGAGCGCCGCCAGGACGGCGAGTTCCTGCCGCCGACCGAATACCCGGCGCTCGCTGCGGCTTCGGCGGCGACCCACGACATTGCCACTTTGAAAGGCTTCTGGCTCGGCGGCGATATCGCCTGGCGCAGGCGTCTAGGCCTCTATCCGGATGTGCATGCGCAGGAAGCCGAGGCGGCCGAGCGTCGCCGCGACCGCTATTTCTTGCTCGAAGCGCTTGTCAGGGAGGGGTTGCTCACAGAAGCGCGGATCGGTGAGTTCCTGACCGAGGGCCGCGAGCCGGTCTATTCGACCGAACTTGGGGACGCCATTCTCGCCTATCTCGCGCGCTCGCGCGCTCGCCTGATGCTGGTTCAGCTCGAGGACGTCCTCGCCGAGGTCGAGCAGGCGAACCTCCCCGGCACCACCGATGCGCACCCGAACTGGTGCCGGCAATTGTCGCGCGGTGTGGAGGAGATCGTAGAAGGCGGCGAGCTACATCGGGTAGCGGGTTTGATCAGGAGGGCGCGGCTGCGCTCGGCCGGGGGATGAGCGAGCGGGCCGACAATTTTACAACGATTCGCGCCACCTACCGCCTGCAGTTCCATCGTCAGTTCACCTTTCGTGATGCCACTGACCTGGTGCCGTATCTTGCAGCGCTCGGCGTCAGCCACATCTATGCGTCGCCGATCATGGAGGCGCGGCCGGGCTCGACCCACGGCTACGACATCGTCGATCACAACCAGCTCAATCCTGAAATCGGCACCGAGACGGATTTTCGCGCGCTGGTCGATGCGCTCCATGCGCACGGCATGGGTTTGATCCTGGATTTCGTCCCGAACCACATGGGTGTGGGGAGCGACAATGTCTGGTGGCTCGATGTCCTCGAATGGGGTCAGGAGTCCCCGTTCGCCAGCTATTTCGACATCAATTGGGACGCCGTTCGGCCGGACCTCAAAGGCCGGGTGCTTCTGCCGGTGCTCGGCGATCATTATGGGGTGATACTCGAAAAAGGCGAGATTACCCTCCATTTTGATCGCGAAGAGGGCAGCTTCAGCGCATGGTATTACGAACACCGATTTCCAATCTTACCCCGCTCCTATGCAATAGTCCTCGGAGCCGGCGGCGAACCGCTCGCGGGTCTCGCCCGCGAATTTGCTGCACTCGCCGAATGCCGGGCCGGCAGCGTGCGCGAGCGTGCGGCCGAACTGAAGCAGTGGCTCGCCGAACGCGCCCGCGAGCCGGCATTTGCCAGTGCCGTCGAGACTGCACTGAAACAATTCGCGGGCGAGCCTGGCAATCCGACGAGCTTCGAGCCGTTGCATCAGCTGCTCGAAATGCAGGCCTATCGGATCGCCTATTGGCGTGTGGCGGCGGAGGAGATCAACTACCGCAGGTTTTTCAACATCAACGAGCTCGCCGGGTTGCGAATGGAGCTGCCGCAGTTGTTCGAGCAAACGCATCGGTTGGTTTTCAGCCTGATCGAGCGTGGCGACGTGCAAGGTCTGCGGATCGATCACATCGATGGGCTCTTTGACCCGCGGGCCTATTGCGAGCAATTGCAGCAACGCTCTGCCGCGCCGCTCTATGTCCTGGTCGAAAAGATCCTGGCGCGCTACGAAATTCTTCCGCCTTGGCCGATTGCGGGCAGTACCGGCTACGATTTCGTCAGTCAGGTGCTCGCGATCTTTGTCGATCCGGCTGGAGAGATCCCGATGACCCGTCTCTACCGCCGCTTCATCAGGCGGGACGAGAGCTTCGACGATGTCCTTTACGCCTCTAAGAAACGCATCACTCAGGTGAACCTTGCCAGCGAGATGAACGTGCTCGCCCACGAGTTCCACCAGTTGTCGATGCGCGATTGGCGCACTCGGGATTTCACACTGAATGGCATGTTTTCCGCGCTCGAAGAGGTGATTGCGGCGTTTCCGGTCTATCGGACCTATGTGACCCAAGAGGGCGCCAGCGCCGATGACCGTCGCTATATCGAATGGGCGCTCGCTCAAGCCAAGAAACGGTGGCGTGTCCAGGACCTGACAATTTTCGATTTCTTGCACGATGTGCTCATCGGCAGCTCGACTGACCGTCAGTCGCAGGCCAATTCCGACGAGGCACTGCGGGCGGCGATGCTTTTCCAGCAGGTGACCGGTCCGGTCATGGCGAAGGCCGCCGAGGATACCGCTTTCTATCGATATTTCCGACTGCTACCATTGAACGAGGTCGGCGGCGATCCGCGGCGCTTTGGCATGTCTGTCGCCGCCTTCCACCACTTGATGCAGGATCGCGCCCGCTCCTGGCCGCGCGCCATGGTGACGACGGCCACCCACGACACCAAGCGCGGCGAAGACGGCCGGGTGCGCTTGGCGCTGCTGTCCGAGATGCCGAGGGAGTGGGGCAGGCGGGTGACCCAGTGGATCCGTCTCAACCGTTCGCGCCGGTCCGAGGTCGACGACGAAATCGTACCTGACCGGAATGTCGAATACCTCTTCTATCAGACCTTGCTCGGCGCCTGGCCGACTGGCCTTGCTCCGGGTGATGCGGAGAGGATGAAAAGTCTCGCCGAGCGCATCGAAGCGTACGTGGTCAAGGCGGTTCGCGAAGGAAAGCAGCAATCGAGCTGGAGCAACCCGAATACCGCGTACGAGGCCGCACTGCAACGCTTTGTCCAGACAGTGCTGGACGCGACACGGCCAAACCCGTTCCTCATCGAGTTTTACGCCTTCGTCGAGTCGCTGGCGCGGTCGGGCGCGATCTCGTCGTTGTCCCAGCTGGTCCTCAAGCTGACCGTGCCGGGGGTGCCGGACATCTACCAGGGCGGCGAGCTGTGGGATTTCAGCCTGGTCGACCCCGATAATCGGCGGTCGGTCGACTGGAGCACCCGGCGGGCTCTGCTGGACGAAATCGCTGGCGCCTCGGTAGCCGATCTTACGGAAAATTGGCAGGATGGCCGGGAAAAGTTGTTCATCGCCCGTCAATTGCTCGAGCTGAGGCGATTGCAGCCGGAACTGTTTGCTGAAGGCGACTACCAGCCGCTCGAGGTGGAGGACCAAGCGAGTGCCCACCTATGTGCGTTCGCTCGGAATCGCAGCGACGCGACGATGGTCGTCGCGGTGCCTCGCCTGGTGCATCAGCTATACCGAGGCGGTCAGTCCCCTAATTGGTGCGAGACAGCGATCGTCCTTCCGCCGCGTCGAGCATGGCGGGACGTGTTTACGGGCCTCAGAATGGACGGGAAAGATCGGGTCCGAGCTCGCGAGCTCCTGACGAATTTTCCGGTCTGCGTGATGATCAGCGAACCCGCCGGGAGCGAAAACTGATCCCGATCATCAACACGTCTTCCGAAAAGAGCTATAATAGCTTCGCTACGAGCTTGGGTATGAGCCGCGGGATCCCGGGTTACCCTGGCGGTCTACCCAGGGGGTCGGCGGGGGAGGCGGGGCCCGTGCCTCCCCGCCCGCTCCTTGCTCGCTTTGCTGGTGGAGGAGGGGATGCGCTTTCTGGTGCTCGGCGCGGGATCGCTCGGCAGCTATTTCGGCGGCATGCTGCTGCAGGGCGGCGCAGGTATCAGCTTTCTGGTGCGCCCCAAACGCGCGACCGAGATCGCCGAGCAAGGGCTGGTCATCAAGCTTCCCGACGGTCACATTCGTCAGCGGGTCAGGACGTTGCTGGCCAGTCAGATCGATGGCCGCTACGATGTCGTTCTCCTCGCCTGCAAGACCTATGACCTAGGAAGCGCGATAGAAGCTGTCGCCCCGGCGCTGGGCGAGCACAGCGCTATTCTTCCGATCCTGAACGGGATCAATCACATTACGACCCTGTCCGACCGGTTTGGTCGCGATCGCGTCCTTGGCGGCGTGACGAACGTTGCTGCCGCCCGGTCGCCCGAGGGCGAAGTGATGCGGCTTCCCGGAACGCTCGGCACGACGATTTTCGGCGAATTGACCGGCACACATTCGGCGCGTTGTGACGACATCCAACGCGCGTTCGCCGCCGGCGGGGTGCCAACCGAGATCAGCGACAGCATTATCGCGGAAATGTGGGTGAAATTGTTCGGCTTTGCCACGGTTGCGGCGATCGCGACCTTGAACCGGGCAGGAGCCGGCGAGATCGCCACTGCGCCGGCCTCGCGGGGCTTTGTCAACTCGGTCATCGAGGAATGTGCGCGGGTCACTACAGCTGAAGGATACCCGCCCCCGGCTGCGATGAAGGACAACATCCGCGAGCTCTTCGCGCAACTCGGCTCGATCTATTCCCCATCGATACTGCGCGATGTCGAGCAGGGCCGTCCGACTGAGGGAGAGGACACCATTGGCGAACTCGTCCGCCGCGCGGATCGGCGAGGAATGGAAGTGCCGTTATTGCAGGCCGCACTTTGCAATCTGCAGGTCTACGATCTTCGTCGGCAGCAAGGGCGGGCGGCATAGTCAACCCTGGGCGTTGAGAACTTTGCCGCCGGCCGTCACCGGCCTTGCGGCGATCAGCACGAAGGCGATGACGCAAGGCCCGGTTCCGCGATTGACCCAATTGTGGATCGTGCCGCGCTGCACCAGCACGTCGCCGGCCTTCAAATGGACACTCGTATCGTCGAGCTCCATGTCGACCTCGCCCGACATGATTACGGCGTAATCGATCGAATCTGTTCGATGGTTGCGTGGGCTGACGCCGGGAGCCAATTCGAGGATGCGAAAGACGGTGCCATTGTCGAGCGTGGTGCCGGTCTTGCGCAGGCCCTGGTCTTCCCCGCCGTCGTTGTCGACGGGAAATCCTTCGGTCGTCCAGACGACGCACGCGGTCGCGCCGGGACGAGCCGACACCTGGTGTGTCGGGACCTCGTCGATCGCGACGAAGGCTCGCCCGGTCGCGTCATGGCCGGTGACAACCCTTCGGAACTGCTGAGCCATCGTAGATCTCCTCCTCGGATTGGTGCAGGCGGATCGGCCAGGATCTTTACCAAGCGATCCGAAATCTGCAACAATCATAAGCCATGCAGCTGCGCGTCCGGTCGATCACCTACCTCGCCGAAGCCATCAACGGCTATGAGCTCGTCGACCCGCGCGGGCGCGACCTGCCGCGTTTCGAAGCAGGTGCGCATGTCGATCTACGCGTTGGCGGGTTCCCGCGGCAATATTCACTGTGGAACGATCCCGCCGAGCGCCGGCGCTATTGCATCGCGGTGCTGCGCGAGACTGAAAGCCGCGGCGGCTCGCGGCACCTGCACGAGAGCGTCCGCGCCGGCGACCTGGTCGAGGTCTCGCTTCCGCGCAACAACTTCCCGCTCAGCGCGGCGGCAGAGCGGCACCTGTTGATCGCCGGCGGCATCGGCATCGCCCCGATCATGTCGATGATCTCGGATCTTCGGCGGCGCCGCGCCGAGTTCGAAGTCCATTACTGCACGCGCTCGCCCGACACCACCGCGTTCCGCCGCGAGCTTGCGCCGCTCGCGACAGAAGGTCGGCTCCGCTTTCATCACGACGACGGCGAACCCACGCGCGGCCTCGATATTGGGATGGCGCTCCGCGATCCATGCCCGGGCAGCCATCTCTATTATTGCGGTCCGGCGACATTGATGGCAGCGGCGGCGCAGGCGGCTCGCGAATGGCCGCCGGGGAATGTGCATTGCGAATATTTTACCGCGGGGCCTGAAAAGGTCGCCGACGAGGATCGCCCGTTCCGCGTCAAGCTCGCCAGAAGCGGCGGCGATTACGAGGTCCCGGTCGGCGAGACGATCGTCGGCGTACTCCAGCGCCATGGCATTGCCGTCAGGACTTCCTGCGAGCTCGGCTATTGCGGCGCCTGCCTGACACCCTATGTCGCCGGCGAGCCCGACCACCGCGACCAGGTGCTCGAAGAGAACGGGCGCGGGCGCTATGTGCTGATCTGCTGCTCCCGCTCAAAGACGCCGGTCCTCGAACTCGATCTTTAGGGGTCCGCGACGACCGCGGCCGCGATAAGCCAGTCGCGAAACTGCGCGATCTTCGGCCTGTTCGCGGTTTGCTCGGGCGCGACGACGTAGAACCCGGCTTTCGACGGCAGCACGACATCGAAGGGCGCCACCAGTCGCCCGGCCGCGATGTCGGCCTCGACGAAAGGGGTGCGCCCGAGCGCGACGCCGAGCCCGTCGATCGCCGCCTGCAGCGCCATCAGGCCCAAATCGAAGGTCAAGCCAGGTCCTGCCGCGAGCTTGGTCGGCAGTCTGGCGGCGGTCAACCACGACAGCCATTCGTCGGGGTAGAGGTTGACGTGCAGCAGCGTGTGGTGAACCAGGTCCTCGGGCCGCCCGAGCGGTCTGTCACCTGCGAGTAGTGCCGGGCTGCACACCGGAAATACGTCTTCCGCCATGAGCCAATCGGCACGGAGCCCCGACCATCGCCCGCTTCCGTAGCGGATCGCGAGATCGATCTCTTCCCGGCGAAAATCGACAACATGCATCGACGTAGCGATCCGCACCTCGATGTCGGGGTGACCCTGCTGAAAGGCGGCGAGCCGCGGCACCAGCCATTTCGCGGCGAGCGACGGCAAACAGCTGACCGTGAGCACCGTCTTTCCGTCGGGGCGCAGCAGACGATCCATCGCGAGGCGCAGATCGGCGAAGGCGGCGCTGACCGCGGGAAGGTATTGCTGCGCTTCGCGTGTCAACAGCAGCGTCCGTTGCCGGCGCACGAACAGGCGCAGGCCGAGCTGCTCTTCGAGCCGCCGAACCTGGTGGCTGATTGCTGTCTGCGTGACGTTCAGCTCCGCCGCGGCGCGGGTAAAACTCAAATGCCGGGCCGCCGCCTCAAAGGCGCGCAGCCCGTTGAGGGAAGGTAGCCGCGATCTCACGACGAATATCATAACATGACAAAAACTCATGTACACGCTGACAGAGTGTCGTTTGTGTCCCGATGGTGCTGGCGCCATTTTCGCAATGCGGCGAACCCTCGTGGAACCCATCGG
>Ga0137378_10002860_pt1 | contig 14867 bp, 9 predicted proteins | sample SagtaG_21_FD_104813 | JGI IMG/M metagenome (GOLD analysis project Ga0137378, IMG submission 104813) | Vadose zone soil microbial communities from Sagehorn Ranch, Mendocino, California, USA - Sage2_L_60_16 metaG | ecosystem: Environmental > Terrestrial > Soil > Vadose zone | place: USA... | reverse complement strand
CTGCGGGCCATTCGAACCCGAGAGATGCTGGAGTGGCACTTTAGATACGCTTTATACAACAATAGAGCGTGGATTGTAACGGCTGTCCAAAATTCTGTCATTACTGCCTACAGCATCTTTGTTCGATACGACAATCCAACAGTCGGCTTAAAGCGACTACGCCTAGTGGATTTTCAAACTCTCGATGGAAATACAGCGCTTCTTGAACGAATGCTTTGGTGGGCGCTCGAAAAATGTCGAAATGAGGGAATAGATATGCTCGAGAGCATCGGGTTCCGTACAGATAAAAGCCGCGTCATATCCAAAATCGTGCCTTACAAACGCAAACTGCCATCCTGGCTGTACTTTTACAAAACGAGAGACAAGAACCTTGCTGAGATGCTCCGCGATCCAAATGTATGGGATCCATCCCAATTTGACGGTGACGCCAGCCTGTAGAAAGCCACGCCGAGCGCTGGGGAAAACAAAGTTTGCTCAACTTTCACACCGGCCGGGGTTAAGGCTTACATGTAGCAACTGGCAGGGGGTTGCAGCGGCTAAAACGAAAACGCTGCCCTGTGGCCCGAGCGTCTTTCTTGTTCCAGGATTATCAGCAGAGTGTTTAGCTCGCAGGCGTTGATTCAGGAGATGTGCAATGAACAAAAGATGGGTAGGAATGTTATTAGTTGTGACCATTGCGACGGCCGTATGTCTCGCGCGGGCTCTTTCGCCATCCGCCTCTGTGGACGCAGGTAATAACAAGGGCACTTCGTCCGATGGCACGGCGATCGACCACAGCTTTCAACAGCGCTACCCGCGCTACAAGCTAGAGTTCGGCGATCAACTCGAGGTTTCCTTCGAACTGAGTCCGGAATTTAATCAGACTGTCACCGTCCAGCCCGACGGGTACATTACTCTTCGAGGAGCGGGGGACGTCCGGGTGGCGGGCCAGACGGTGCCGGAACTGACGGAAACGCTGAAGCGGGCCTACGCCAAAATCCTGCATGATCCTCTGATTTCGGTTGTTCTGAAGGACTTTGAGAAGCCCTATTTCATCGCAGACGGGCAGGTTGGTAAACCGGGAAAGTACGAATTGAGGGGCGATACGACTTTGACTCAAGCGATCGCTATGGCCGGTGGTTTCCAGGATACTGCCAAGCACTCGCAAGTATTGTTATTCCGCCGTGTCGATAGCGACTGGGTTTCAGCCAAGATTATCAATGTGAAACAAATGGAAAAGGAAGGGAACCTTCACGAGGATCCCTACTTGCATCCTGGGGACATGGTGTTCGTGCCCAAAAACCGATTTTCGAAGATCAGACCCTTCCTGCCGAGTTCGTCCATGGGAACCCTTACGAAAACTTATTAGGAAGCCGAGGGCAAGATGTCGATGCAGTCGCGGGGAAGTCCACCTCCGGCTTTAACTGTGGGACATGACCCTTCGACTCGGTGTGCACCCTTGAGTCCAGATCTCACAGACAGGGTGGCCTCTTTGCGTCCCGGCGCGTGGATTCCCCCGTACCCGAACGTTCTTATGAACGAATTCCGTACTCACCCGAAAATGTGCTCGATCTGAACTAGGAGTAAGTGATATGGAAATACACGATCTTAGCAACAATGATGTTGCAGGAGACCGTCCCACAACCATGCGGGATCTCCTAGCGATTGCATTTCGGCACTACAAAATAATGGCCCTTTCCTTTGTGGGGATCTTGTCAGGAGCCACTCTTATTGCGTTGCTGCAGCCTAACTGGTATCAAGCGCAAATGAGGATTCTGGTTAAAAGCGAGCGTATTTACCCAGTTCTAACTCCTCAAGCGTCCACCGCCTCGCCCATGGCTGTCCCTGTGACTGAACAAGATTTGTATTCGGAACTGGAACTACTTAAAAGTAAGGACTTGCTTGAAAAAGTCGTACTCGCTTGCGGTCTCGAGAAGAGGAGTAATTCTACTTTGCCGAACTCGCCGTCGAGACCTGAGGCTCTCGAGCACGGCATTGCAACTGAACAGGCAGTTCGTGTCCTCGAGAAACAACTCAAAGTCGAGGTGGTAAAGAAAACGAACCTGATCGGCGTCGAATACGAATCCTCGGATTCGGAACTTGCGGCGCGGGTGCTTTCCATGCTGGCTAGCCTTTACCTAGAAAAGCACGTGGTCGTCCACCGACCGCCAGGTACTCTGGATTTTTTTCAGCAAGAAACTGAGCGCTACCGCACGGGACTGACGGACGCAGAAGCCCACCTGGTCGACTTCACACATGATGGCCCGGTCTCCGCCCGGCTAGAGAAGGAGGCGGCGCTGCAGAAGCTTGCGGATTTCGAGGCTGCAGAACAACAGACGCAACAGGCCATTGGCGAAACACAACAGCGCATTAAGACGCTAGAAGCACGGGCGTCGTCGACAGTACCTCGCATGATCACGCAAGTGCGCAACTCTGACGATGGACTACTCCTGTCAGGTTTGAGATCCACTCTTTTGAACTTAGAGTTGAAGCGCACGGAATTGCTTGAAAAGTTTGAGCCCGGCTATCGATTAGTTAGAGAAGTAGATGACCAGATTACTCAAACTCGCTCTGCTCTTGCCGCCGCTGAACAGTCGAAGTTACGCGACGAGACCACTGACGAGGATCCTACCTACGCGTGGGTGAGGGCGGAGCTGGCAAAAGCGAGGACTGACCTCGCGGGTCTCCAAGCGAAGGCTGCTGTAGCCTCGGGGACCGTGAGAGGTTATCGAGAAAGTGCACGAGTCCTCGGACAAAAGGAAATTGTTCAAGACGATCTGCTGCGGACGGTCAAGGTAGGCGAAGACAACTACATGCTGTACCTTCAGAAGATGGAAGAGGCTCGCATATCTGAAGCTCTTGACCGTCGGCGAATCATCAATGTCGCCATTGCCGAAGCCCCGACCGCGCCTTCATTACCTTCGAATCAACGATACCTTACAGTGCTAATGGGTGCCCTTCTAGCTACTCTGATGAGTGTGGGGATAGCTTTCATTTCAGAATACGCAGACTCAACATTCCGTACGCCTCACGAAGTCAGGATATATTTGAACATTCCTGTTCTCGCATCAATGCCGAAGAACGGAAACCACGGCTTACTCTCTTCCATTTCCCACGACAGATCGTCAGCTGTGGCTAAACAAGCGCTGGTGTAACTACCAGACGGAAACGCAGCAAAGAAACGCAAACAAAAGCAGAAAACAAAAGCAGAAAGGTATACAGACATCTTCGCAATGGAAGCGCTGCTACCGCAAGCACTGCGACTGTTCGTTGGCTCCGCATTAAGTCCAGTCGAAAGCAAGCGTGACGTATCCGATCTGGCTGGCTTGGGATTACCCACCGTATTTTCGTTGTGTCCCTCCAGCAAATTGCGAAATATGCTGAGGCACCAAGGCTATACACACATCCATTCGTTTGTAACCATACCTTCTCACAATATCCCGCGTTTTCTGTTGCCGGCCGGGGATCGTTGCAGGATGTTAGCAGGAGCGTCCATGTATCAGCCGCACAAATGGGCGCCCCGAGCCATCAAGAAGGCCCTTATCGGAATGATGAAGATGGGCTGGAACGGCGGGTGGTGCTCCAAGATTCTAATTGCCTCGACAGGCAAATTGGCTTTAGAGACCCTGGTGAGTGGTATCACGGGCGAAGCCGAGCCTGTTTTTGCAATGTCATTGGGCCGGCAGGCTGCGGTCCGCAAACTCACGGTCCAGGTCATGCGTCCAAGCGGAGACATCCTCGGATATATTAAACTGCCGCTCTGCGCCGCTGCGATTGAACGCGTGCGTAACGAGGCGCGAATCGTGGAACAGCTATGGAGCTTTCCAACACTCCGGCCGCATATCCCACGGGTTCTGTACAGCGGGAATTGGAATGGCACTTACGTGGTTTTTCAGTCTCCGCTCGAAGGTGAGCGCGGTCCCGCGATTTTCAATAGCATGCACGAAAGGTTTTTTCGCGCCCTCCGGGATGTAGGCTGTGCAGAAATACCCGGACAAACGGTAATTAATGCAGTGGCGGCGAAGTGGGAAAAAGCGGTCCGCCACCTCGGCGGGGAGTGGAAGGAGATAGGAGAGGAACTCTTGCGTCGATCGACTCGCGACCTGCAACGTAAGACATTGCGGTGCGGTGTTATGCATGGCGACTTTACTCCCTGGAACACCCGCGTCCGCCAGGAGCAATTGCTCTTATTTGACTGGGAATCTGCAGATTGGGAATCGCCCATATCTTGGGATATTTTTCATTTCCGGGTGCTGGTGGCGTATTGTTTTCGAAAAAACAAGAATTTACAAATTCCCGTGCACGAACCTTCTGAACGCATTTCTTTCATGCTTTTCCTCCTGAGTTCCGTGTGCCGATTCCTTGAAGAGGAGAATCACGAAGCAATCGTCCTGCACAAGCAACTTCTTCGAAAATGCCTTTCGATGGGAGATAGCGGGGATTGGGACGGTCGAGCTTCAGCGGCGTAATCATCTACGATCATGCATAATTTGAAAATCGTTACCACAAGCTGGGATGACGGAGATCCAGACGACGTCAGGATCGCAAACCTATTGCGCTCAAGGGGAGTGACGGGGACCTTTTATGTCCCTATCAATGCCCTCAGCGGAAGGCAAAGACTTGGGGATTATGATCTCAGATCGATCAATTCTGAAGGTTTTGAGATCGGCGCCCACACAGTTTCTCATAACATGCTGCCAAGATTGACACCAAGAGAATTGACTTATGAGGTGCAGACTTGTAAACAGATGCTCGAGCAAAAGCTGGGCCGCCAAGTGCTGATGTTCTGTTATCCAAATGGCCGCTATAACGTTGAAGCGCTCCGATGCGTAAAGAAAGCAGGATATGTCGGAGCACGCACGACACGCATGCTGTCGCTAAGAACGCAATTTCCGCCTTTCGAAATGTCAACTACTGTACAGGCATACCCTCATTCCAGGCTGACATATCTCAAAAATCAAGGAAGAGCTAAAAGCGTGTCGGGCCTGGTGAAGTATTTAACGGAATTGAGGCGGTTTGAAAAATGGGTTGATCTCGGGAAATGGCTGTTCGATGAAGTTTTAGAACATGGCGGAATTTGGCACATGTACGGACATTCTTGGGAGATCGATGAGCTAGGCATTTGGGACGACCTTAGCGAGATGCTTGACTATGTAGCCCACCGCAAAGGGGTGACGTATGCTACAAACGGCCAGTTGTTATCGTTCATGAACGGGCTGACGGAATGAGTTCAGTGAATGCACGTACTCGAGCAATGTCCTCGCTAGGTTTGCGTGTCGGACCGGCTTAGGCCGAGGCGATCAACTCATGACTACCACGATTCCGGAACAAGCTTGCTTTGCTGCGCAGAAAGGAGCGTTAGCGCCGCTGTCTTTTGTACAGCAAGAAATTTGGTTGCGGTCACAGCTTGCGCTTAGCGACCCTATTTGCAATGAAGAAGTTGTTGCCCTTCAGCGGAAGGGTTCGCTCAACCCACACGCGTTGGAGCTGGCCTTCAGCGAAATTACTCGACGCCATGCGATCCTGCGCACGGTGTTTGGGAGCGCAGATGGGACTCCGATCCAGGCAATCAAGGAGCATTTAACCGCCAAACTGCCCATCACCGATTTAAGCGACTTGCCACACTCGCGACGCAACTTTGAGGTGTTACGGATAGCCAGGGAAGAAACCCTTCAGCGATTCGATCTGGCCACAGGTCCTCTAATGCGGGCTCGGCTAATACGGGTGTCCCGGGAAAATCATGTCTTGGTCGTGACGCTGCATACTATGATTGCTGACGAATGGTCACTCAATGTCCTCGCCTACGAACTTGTCACGCTCTACCAAGCATACTCGGTCGGCGACCCGTCTCCCCTCCCCGATCTGCCCGTCCAATATCTAGATTATGCAGATTCGCAAAGGAGCTGGGTAAAGGACGAAGCAATCGAGCAACAAACCGCTTGTTGGATTGAGCGGCTCGCCGGCATTCCTAGGGTTTTGGAGCTTCCGGTGGATCGGCCACGCCTGCCCGTTCAGCGGTTCAGCCGTGCGCGTCAATTCCTAATGCTCCCGAAGAGCTTGAGCGAATCACTCCATGAGCTCAGCGAGAGAGAGGGGGTAGCGCCATTTGTGACTCTGCTGGCCGCCTTCAAGACGCTGCTCTCGCGCTACGCGGGACAGGCCGACATTGTGGTCGGTTCGATCGTCCATGGTCGCGACCCGGTTGAGACGGACAGTTTGATTGGTCATTTCGCCCGCACCGTCGTGATGCGTACAGATTTGGGGGGAGATCCCACGTTTCGCGAGTCGGTATGGCGGGTGAGGGACGGCACGCGGTGGGCCTGCGAGCATCAGAATGTGTCGCTCGAGCGCCTGGTTAAAGAGCTCCAGCCGGAGCGCGATCCAAGCCATAACCCTCTCTTTCAGGTTCTGTTTTCCATGGCGCCTTCGTTTTCGCTCCCTCAAGAGGGTTGGGGAATCGCCAACTTAGAAGTGAATACTAATGCGGCGAAGGTAGACTTGCAGCTCCAACTCAAGGACAGCCCGGAAGGCATCGCCGCCTGCTTCACCTTCGACACCGACCTCTTTGACGCTGTCACGATTGCCCGGATGGCAGGACATTTCCAAACATTGCTGCAAGGCGTCGTCGCCAATCCCGACCAATCTCTTTCGAGATTACCTCTTCTAAGCAACGCCGAACGACATCAACTACTGGTTGAATGGAACAATACCCAGACGGACTACCCCAGGTCTCTATGTGTCCATCAGCTTTTCGAGGGGCAAGTGGACCGAACTCCGGACGCAACTGCGCTGGTGTTCAAGAACGAGAACCTGATCTATCTTGAGCTAAACAGGCGAGCCAATCAGCTGGCGCACCATTTGATAAAAGTAGGTGTCGGGCCAGACGTGCTGGTAGGTATCTGTGTTGAACGCTCGCTGGATATGGTAGTGGGGCTGCTGGGAATCCTCAAGGCGGGAGGAGCCTACGTGCCTCTGGACCCAGCATACCCACGCGAACGCCTCACCTTCATGTTGGAGGATGCTGAGGTGCCGGTATTGCTCACACAACAACGATTACTCAAGAACCTGCCTCAGAGTAGTGCCAGGGTCGTGTGTCTGGATACTGGCTGGCACGAAATTGCAAAAGAGAGTGCCGAGAATCCGGGTAGTACGGTGGAACCGGGAAACCTCGCGTACGTGATCTACACGTCAGGGTCCACGGGCAAGCCAAAGGGAGTCCAGATTCCGCATCGCGCAGTGGTCAATTTCCTGACGTCGATGAGCCAGAGGCCCGGCATGGGAAGCGGAGATCGACTACTGGCCGTCACTACACTCTCCTTTGATATCGCAGGTCTCGAAATTTATCTTCCGCTGATTCTGGGAGCATCTCTCGAGATCGTCAGCCGTGAGCTGTTGTCTGATGGAAGTCAGTTGCTTTTGAAGCTTGCCAGCTCGGATGCGACGGTGATGCAAGCCACACCAGCTACATGGCGTATGCTTATCGAAGCCGGATGGCAAGGCAGCAAAGATCTCAAACTGCTATGCGGCGGGGAAGCCATGCCACGTGAGATGGTCTCTGAGTTATTGAACAGAGCCTCGTCAGTCTGGAACATGTATGGGCCCACCGAAACTACTATCTGGTCGAGTACTTCTCAGATCACGTCAGCTGATAATCCGATCACCGTGGGCAGTCCTATTGCCAATACTGAATTCTATGTCCTAGACCGCCATCTGCAGCCCGTCCCTCTCGGCGTGTCGGGGGAGCTGTACATTGGTGGCGAAGGAGTCGCGCGAGGTTATCTGCATCGCCCTCAGCTGACCGCTGAAAAGTTCATCCCTAATCCGTTCCGTGAGCCAGAGTCGACATCACGTTTGTACAAAACCGGAGATCTGGCGCGCTATCGTGCCAACGGAGAAATCGAATGCCTCGGCCGAATCGATAATCAGGTGAAAGTCCGAGGATTTAGGATCGAGCTGGGCGAAATAGAAACCGCACTCGGCGGATGCGCGGGGGTGCTTCAGAACGCGGTGGTAGTGCGGGAAGATAACACTGCCGAGAAACAGCTCGTGGCATACGTGGTTCCTGTGGCAGGACAGCCTCCTTCAATCCCGGAACTTCGAGACCTCCTGAAACAGAAGTTGCCCGACTACATGCTGCCTTCCCGATTCGTATTCTTGGAAGCCTTGCCGTTGACTCCGAATGGTAAGGTGGATCGCAGAGCTCTCCCGGTGCCGGAGCAACTGGAGTTGACGCCGCAGAAAGGATATGTGCCCCCCAGGGACAGCATCGAATCACGACTGGTGGAAATATGGGAGTCCGTCCTCGATATCCACACTGTCGGCATCAAGGAGAACTTCTTTGAACTGGGCGGACATTCATTGATTGTTGCAAAACTCCTTCGGCGAATCGAGGACGCGTTCGAAAAGAAGCTATCGATGGCAGTGATCTTTGAAGCGCCCACTGTTGAACAACAAGCCTCTGTGCTGCGGAACGGCAGTGCTCTCAAGTGGCCGTCGGCATTGGTTCCAATTCAGCCTGCGGGGTTCAGACCGCCCTTCTTCTGCTTTGGCTCCGGTGCTGGCCCCATCTTCCGGCCTTTAGCACGGCGCCTTGGTTCTGAGCAACCTCTGATAGGTGTCGATCCAACTCTGCTTAAGGAGAGCCAGATACCCGAGTCTTATAGGATGGAAGACATCGCAGCTGGCCTCGCCAAACAAATGCGTGAACTGCAGCCAGAAGGTCCGTATTACCTTGGGGGTATTTGCGGGGGAGGGTTGATGGCTTATGCAACCGCCAGCTATCTCCTGGCTCAGGGCCAGCAAGTTGCAACCCTCGCCTTGTTTGAGCCTCACCCAAGTTATTACGACTATTACGTCGAACATTCGATTGGATTCCGGCTCGGTTGGCTGAGCCGGAGGGTGAAGTTTCATTTTGAAAATTTGCAACGATTAGAAACCAAGGATGCACGGGTGTATATGCGGGACCATATACGCGAGCGCAGCAAGGTTTTCTTTACCACACTTAACAGACTTCTCCAAAAAACTGTTAGTGACTTGCGACCGAGTATGCATAACGGTCGACTAGAAAACATTCGAGACATCCTAGGACGCGCTTACCGCGCCTATCGTCCTCAGCCTTTTCCTGGGCAAGTAGCTCTCTTCCAGGCTACCTATCGGGAACCGGGTGGTGATTGGGAACGCCAATACTGGACAGAACTTGCCACGAAAATTGCAATTCATGAGGTTCCGGGCTATTCAAACTGGATCGTCCGTTTTTTCCTTGAGCCTAATGTCGAGATTCTCGCGAGCAGGTTGCAAGCATATCTTCCCGGGGTACAGAACGCGGGAGGCTGACGGGTAGGAAGATGGGTAACCTCATGGCTTCGAGAGTAGTGGAATATGGCGATTCGTCCATCTGCTCATCAACGTCCCGGTCTGAGCCAAGTCGAAGTCACAAAGACTTTCTCTTAACTCTCTTCAGTTCTCTGGATGGCAATCAGATCCGTTATTGCGTGCTTCACTCCTGGGAAGGGTTACCGGAAAAGCTCTCCAGCGATTTGGATCTTGCTGTACATCCTGACGATGCCGAAAAGCTAAGATTCGCATTTGGGCTTCTCCTGAGAAGAGGTTACATACCCCTACCAATTGTCAACTACTTTATCGGTGCATACTGTTTTCGTTTCCTTTGGTTCGACGGGCCGATAGTCATCTGTTTGGCGGTTGACGTCATCTTCAAGTACCAAAGGGGTGTTCTTATCACACCCTCGGTCGAACTGCTCCTGTCTGGCCGCCTCAGGCATGGCATGTTCTGGATACCCGCTCCCGAGTGGGAATTCACTTATCTCCTAGCGAGAAAAACGTGGAAAGGCACAGCGCCGACCAGGCAACAGCGCCGACTGAAAGTCCTCGTCGAACAACTGGGCCAGTCCACAGCGGAGAGGCTAGCTAGTGAAATCTTTCTTGGAACACTGAACGTGCGCGTCGTCGAGGCATGCGCCAATGGGCGTCTGAACCCCCTCCTCGCGCTGATTAAGAGTGAGGTTTGGAAGACTAGTATTGTGCGAAATCCGTTGCGGCTAATAGCGGACCTGCTGGTCGATGGGGTACGACGCATCCGCAGGTGGTCACAGCCCACGGGTCTCTTTGTCGCAGTCATGGGCCCGGACGGGGTCGGCAAAAGCACCCTCACCAAGAATCTCGTGCAAACGGTCGGTTGCGCCTTTGATCGTTACAGGCTCTTCCACTGGCGTCCGATGCTGCTCTGGCGACGAAAGACTACCCGCGACACAACACAACCCCACAGCCTGCCCGAGCACAGCCGCTGGTGGTCAGTCGCCAGGCTTTTTGCTCACCTTCTGGATTATTGGCTAGGTTATTGGCTTGTAATCCGGCCGTTCGTCTCCCGAACTGGTCTAGTTGTATTCGACCGCTATTTTGATGATGTACTGATTGATCCTAAACGGTATCGCTACGGTGGCCCACTGTGGTTGGCCCGGATTCTGCGCCACCTGATACCTGAACCGGATCTGATACTGGTTCTGGATGCGCTAGATGAAGTCGTTTTCTCTCGCAAGCAGGAAATAGACTCGGCAGAAATGCACCGTCAAAGACAATTGTACGCAAAATGCAGAGGTAGAACCTCTTCCACTCGAGTCATCAATGCCACAGGTTCAATCTCGCAGGTCACCACTGACGCTGCTAGGGCTGTTATTGAACACTTATCCCAGCGCGTTGAATACCAGAACGGACGCTAGCTAACTTCGGACCGACAGGCGATGCAAGGCCGACTTGAATTGACTTGTCGACGTTCCTCTGAATTCGGCCATCTGCGTTGTTGGGGTCACGCTGGTGAGTCGCAAATTGCAAGACTTATTACAGCCAAAGGGAACGAGTTTTGCGAGTAATTGTTTCAGCTTATGCATGCGAGCCGGGGAAGGGATCTGAGCCGGCGGTCGGCTGGATTTGGGTTCACCAGCTTGCCCGTTTCCATGAAGCTTGGGTGATAACGCGAGCGAACAATTGCGGTCCGATTGAAAGCGCCCTAGCCAAAGAACCCCTGCCCAATGTGCACTGGGTTTACTACGATCTTCCGCGCTGGGCGCGATTCTGGAAAAGGAAACAGCGCGGAGCCCACCTTTACTATTATCTGTGGCAGATCGCAATCTTCTTCGTGGCTAGAAAATTGCATCGCCGCATTGGCTTTGACGTAATTCATCACATCACTTTGGGGCAGTACTGGGTTCCAAGCTTCTTAGCGCTGCTTCCGATACCATTTATCTGGGGGCCCGTAGGCGGTGGCGAATCAGCGCCGCGCGGATTCTGGGGGGACTTCTCCAGCCGCGGTAAAGTCTACGAGACAGTCCGAAACCTCGCTCGGAATCTTGCCTCACTTAACCCGGTAATGCGTGCCTCTGCGAGCCGTTCTCGCGTTGCAATTGCTACAACTGAACAAACAGCGTTGCGGCTGAGAGAACTTGGAGCCAAACATGTAGAAGTCCATCCCCAGTATGGGATGACTAGCAGAGAGATGCAATATTTTGCGAATTTCCCGATCCGACAGTCGGGACCTTTTAGACTCATTAGCATGGGGCGTCTAATTCACTGGAAGGGTTTTCATCTCTCACTCCGCGCCTTCGCAAAGTTTCAGGCTAGCTATCCGGACAGCGAGTATTGGATTGTGAGTAGCGGTCCTGAAGGAGATCATCTGAAGACCCTGGCTAATGTACTCGGCGTTGAGAGGAAAGTAGTCTTCTGGGGGGGGTTCAGTACACTTCAAGACGTTTACAAGTGCCTGGAACAGTGCGATGTCTTGGTTCATCCAGCCCTGCACGAGGCTTTTGGAAATGTCTGCCTGGAGGCGATGGCGGCAGGACGCGCTGTTGTCTGTCTTGACCTTGGGGGGCCTGCACTTCAGGTAAGCGAAGAGACCGGCATCAAGGTGCCTGCTAGGACACCCGAGCAAGTCGTCCGCGATCTGGCAACGGCTTTTAGTCGGCTCGCTGGCGACCCCACACTGCGCACTCGGTTTGGGCATGCCGCACAGCGCCGAGTGGGAGTAGATTTTAATTGGGATAAAAAAGGCGAATGGATGAATCGCGTATATTCCTCGACCGTGAACGGATAGGCATCTCCTACGTGTATTAAAGTTTGTTTCCGCCTGAGTTGAACCGAACAAGCGACATCTCGAAGCGACCAATCGCAAACGAATGGCTAAGAACGATCCCATCCTTATATTATCTGCGGATATGCCCTCGGCTGATCTCCAAGAAAGCTCTTCGACCGCCAAGGTGCAGGCGCCGTCGGTCAAATCGGGCTGGTTCTTCTGGGGGGGCAAAGGGATTCTTACCCTCACGGATCAAGGCTTAATAGGAAGTTCGAACTTCCTCATCGGGATCCTCTTGGCGCGTCAACTATCGCGTACGCAGTATGGCGCCTATGCCTTGGCGTTTGAGGTTTTCATGGTGCTCTCTCTGGCATATGCGTGTTTGATTCTGGAGCCCATGCTTGTTTTCGGATCCTCCACATACCGGGACAGCTTCCAGAAGTACTTCGGAGTACTGCTGTGGATGCACCTCGCAGTCTCCCTGGCTACTGCGATATTTCTGGGTGGTTCGGCTTGGCTCGTGGAGAAGGTGGGAGAATCCGCGAGCCTGCCGAGAGCCCTCGAAGGTGCGATGATAGCCGCGCCTTCTGTGTTCCTCTTCTGGCTGGTCCGGCGTGCGTTTTATGTGAAGTTGGATCCTAAAACTTCTGTTCTTGGAGGTTTAATTTATGGCGCAGTATTACTAGCTGGGACGCTGACCTCTTATGAGGTGCGATTGCTGTCGGCATTCGTTACATTCATGCTGATGGCAGCCGCGGCATTAGCCGCAAGCCCCATTCTACTGGGACGACTGAAGCCCGTGATAGTGCTCAGGCCCACGTGCTCTACCCTACGTGAGGTGAGCGGCAGGCACTGGTCTTACGGCCGTTGGGCTTTGGCAGCTTCCGTCGCCGCTTGGGTCTCGGGCAACATTTACTATGTATTCCTCAGCAGCATGCGGGGCCTCGCAGACACTGGAGCTTTCAAGGCGCTACAAAATCTTACCTCACCCATTGGACAAGTATTTTCTGCCCTTGCCCTGCTAGCTCTTCCCTATGCCGCCCGTGCGTATAAGGAGAGTGGCGCTGTTGGCGTGGAACGTCTATCCTGGCGCCTAACTTCGCTATGCGTAGGTGGTACGGTTGTGTACTGGGTTGTCTTTCTCCTGCTCGAGCATCCGATCGTACACTTACTGTACGCTGGCCGATACCTGGAGGTTGAGTATTTGATTCCATGGATTGCACTGGGATCAGTCTTCCGGATGGCCACGGTCGTGCAAATGATCTCTCTGAAAGCGATCCAATCGCCGTTTCTTGGATTTGTTGCGTTTGTCTTTTCTGATCTTGCCGCTTGCCTAGTAGGTATGCCGGCGATTTGGGCCTTCGGCCTCCAAGGAGCAATCGGCGCATACGTCCTGTCCGGTGCAATCGGCTTAATTACTGGATTCATTTTGCTGCGGGGAATGGCACGCAAAGGTGCATGCCAGCTATTCACAAGAATTGGAGCGGGGGCACATTGACGAGCACACATCCCATCTCTTGGAGGTTAGAGACATGAAATTAACTTATCGGCGACTCCGTTACAGAGCGGCGAGAACACAGCTAAGTGTTCCTCTCCTCTGGCTCCGCCATCGGGGGCTAAACTCACGAGACGTGTTTCTTGCCTCATACCCAAGATCCGGCCAGCATTGGACCAGGTTCCAATTATTTGAAATCTTAATGCGCCGCCCGCCAGATTTTGACAACCTGGACAACGTAATTCCACCAGCTGGCCGGCATTATCAGGCTCCCTCGATACTTCCGGGGGGAGGCCGCCTGATTCAGACTCATCAGCTGTGGCGCAGAGAGTACAAAAAAGCAATTCTCTTGGTACGCGACGTCAGGGATATCGTGCTCTCTGACTACGCCTGGGACGAGTCGTTGGATTTGGCGAAGTACCTTGATATCTCTGACTTCGACGGCTACCTGGAGCCGTGGTTAAAGGGAGCGACACAAACGCCAGGCGCTGGTTCTTGGCAGGATCATGTATATTCGTGGCTTGATTCGCCCCTCGCTAGTAATGGGGATCTGCTGGTGATCAGGTTTGAAGATATGCGCCGGAACACTGAGGAGGCGCTCGTGCGTATGGTCGAGTTTCTCGGCGCGCCCGTAGATCGAGCGGTGATTCGAGATGCGATCTCCAATAACTCGGTGGAGAGAATGCGTGCCAAGGAGGACGCTTCTAAGAAATACGATCCCCAAAGGATGAACAGAAAATCCGACGAAGAGCACCGATTCATTCGAAAGGGTTCCGTGGGAGGATGGCGTGCAAGATTGACCGATGCTCAAATTAAGCTCATCGAGCAATACGCGGGACCGGCCCTGGCACGCCTTGGATATCCCATAGAAAGTTCGCTTTCCTCAGGCGAAACCACGGATCGGTTGGGAAGTGTAGCTGTCAGAGTTGGTTAGGACGCGATGATAAGTTCGGCGGAGCGCAAGATGGTTATGCCAAAGGTTCAATCGGCGTTCCAACTTCTCTTTTTTGTACTTTTAGGTGCATCCGCAACGCTTGTGATCGGTTGGCCGAAGATTAATACCAGCACGATTCTAATTCTCGTTGTTCTCCTTTGCGCCATGGCACTGACCCGGAGCCTCGGCAAAGTGGCTGAGGCTATAAGGTCTTTGACATGGTGGCAAATCCTATGGCTGCTGCTTTTCGTGAGTGGACTTGTCTTCCGAGACAGAGACCTTCATGCTGTCGAAACAGAGCCCTTGGACGCTTCGGCCATCTTCCGCATTGCTCTCGTGTGCATAACGGCGGTAGTTCTGCTGGTGCGGCTCTCTCT
>Ga0137378_10002859_pt1 | contig 14868 bp, 16 predicted proteins | sample SagtaG_21_FD_104813 | JGI IMG/M metagenome (GOLD analysis project Ga0137378, IMG submission 104813) | Vadose zone soil microbial communities from Sagehorn Ranch, Mendocino, California, USA - Sage2_L_60_16 metaG | ecosystem: Environmental > Terrestrial > Soil > Vadose zone | place: USA... | reverse complement strand
TTCCTGGGCGGCCTGGGCGGCGGTTTGGGCCCAGTCGACAGCTCAACTGAGCGGTACGGTCAGGGATCAGAGCGGCGCGCTGTTGCCGGGAGTCGAGGTGAAGGCGACACAAACGGCCACCGGACTTGAACGTTCCGTTCTAACCAACGCAACAGGGTCCTATATCTTGCCGAACCTGCCTGTGGGGCCCTACAAGTTAGAGGCGAGCCTCACCGGTTTCCGGACGTTTGCGCAAACAGGAATCGTGCTGCAGGTTGATGCCAATCCCGTTATCAACATCCTGCTGCAGGTCGGCCAGGTTGCCGAGACCGTCGAGGTCCAAGCCGATGCCGCACTCGTCGAAACGCGGAACACGGGTATCGGCCAGGTCATGGATAACGTGCGCGTCATGGAACTGCCGCTGAATGCACGCCAGGTGACGGAATTGATCATTGCTGCCGGCGCTTCCGTTGGTGGCGGAGCGCAGAACACTCCGCGCAACTATCCCACCGACATCATCTCTGTGGCCGGCGGATCGAACGACAGCCTCACATTTTTCTTGGATGGCGGCATCCATAACGATCCGTATGGCAACCAGGCTTTACCATTGCCATTTCCCGACGCAATGCAGGAGTTCAAAGTCGAAACCAGCGCGGTCCCCGCTCAATATGGATATCACGCCGCCGGCGCGGTCAATGTCATAACGAAATCGGGTTCGAACGAGTTTCACGGCAGCCTTTTCGAATTTGTACGGAATAGAATCTTCAACGCGCGGAATACGTTTGCAACAGAACGGGACGGACTGAAGCGCAACCAGTTCGGCGGGGTCATTGGCGGACCCGTCGTACAGAACAAATTGTTTTTCTTCGGCGGACTCCAAACCACGCTCCAGCGTTCGGATCCGAAAGGCAACACCACATTCATGCCGACGCCGCAGATGCTTGCGGGCAATTGGACGACGTACGCTTCAGCGGCCTGTCAAAGCGGCGGGGCGGTGCCGCTTAGGGCTCCGTTCGGCACGGGCGGGTTTGCCCCTAACACCATCGATCCGGCTTTGCTTTCAAAGCCTGCCGTGGAGTTGGTCCGGCGTCTGAATGCCACTCCAATCGATGCGTGCGGAAAGATCTTGTTCGGGCGAAAAACGAACGCGGATGAGTGGCTGCCGGTTGCGAAAGTGGATTACCAAATCAGTCCAAAACAGTCTTTGTTCGGGCGTTTTCAAATGGCACGCCTGGATACGCCTAGCGATTATGATGGCCGTACCGTCATCTCCATAGCCAATCCGAATTTTTACCGGCGGATGAAGTCATTCGCTCTGGGGGATACATACTCGATCAGCCCGACGATGATCAGTTCCTTCCGTGGGGAAATTCTTCGCACGACGAACGTCAAGACATTTCCGGACTTCTTCACTTGGGGTGATCTGGGCGTAAAGAACTATTACTATCCTGCGAATTATCCAAAGATGCTGCTCCTTAGTGTGACGGGCTCGCTGAACCTGTTTACGGCGCAGGCAACCCCGGGCATCACGAATTCCACGGTTTATCAATTATCCGAGGACATCACCAATGCCCGAGGCGCACACCAGATCGGATTCGGCGTGAATGTGACGCACCAGATGATGAATTACACGGCAAGCACGAACGCTCCTGGTACGTTTAATTTCACCGGCGTGAACACGGGCACCAGCCTCTCCGACCTGATGACCGGGAGAGCAAACAGCTTTACTCAAAGCCGAATTACAAACGAGTACTTCCGCCAGAATTATTTTGGTCTCTATCTGCAGGACACGTGGAAGGCAACTTCCCACCTCACAGCGAACGCCGGTGTGAGGTGGGAGCCCTACAGGTCACCATACGATGCTGCCGGTAAAGGCGCTTTTTTCGACAAAACCCGATTTGATCAGGGTATCGTGAGCACCATTTATCCGAACGCGCCGGCGGGAATTTACTTCCAGGGAGAAGGCGGCATTCCAGATACCAACGCTTGGCAAGCAAACAACTGGAAACGTTTTGCACCGCGCGTGGGACTTGCGTGGGATCCGAAAGGCGATGGCATGACCGTCATTCGGGCGGCTTACGGAATCTTTTTCGATTTCCCGCACCTGCACCAGTACGGAGGAAAACGGGACACGGCGCCGAAGGGCGCCAGCATTGTTGTCAACAGCCCGTCGCTTGATGATCCGTGGGCGAGCCAGCCCGGAGGCAATCCTTTCCCAATCGCTCTCGACAAGAACAGCCCATTCCCGTTAACCGGCGTTTACACAGTATTCCCCTGGAATTTGAAAAAGCCCTATCTCAACCAGTGGAATCTCAGCATTCAGCATCAGTTTGGGGCGAATTGGCTGGTCACAGGAAACTATATCGGCAACAACATTATTCATATGTTGTACCGGTACGAAGCCAATCCGGCCATCTACATCTTTAACGGCACAAATACCTGCAGGCTGCCTAATGGCGTCACACTTACAGGGCCGCTGGGCGGCACCGAGTGTTCTACGATCGGAAACACCAATCAACGGCGCGTTCTGTATCTGCAGAATCCGGCAATTGGCCAATACTATTCTAATATCGTTATGGGCGACGACGGGAACACTCGCGGCTACAACGGACTGGTGCTTTCGGTCCAGCGCAGGCGCGCGAAAGGAATAACCGTCCAGGGAAATTACACCTTCTCGCATTGTATCGATGATGGCTACAACGACGTCATTCAAACGACTGGCGGGCAAATTCAATCACGGCGCGGCGTGAATCGCGGAAATTGCGAACTGGACCGCCGTCACAATTTCAATATGTCCGCTGTCTATGAAACACCGCGATTTGCAAACACGGCGCTGCGCGTTCTGGGCAGTGGCTGGCAGATCTCAGGGATCGTTCGCGCTGTGACGGGGGCATATTTCAGCGTGGCAACAGGAACCGATATCGCACTCAGCGGGACCCCGAGCACACCAGGCAACACCGGAGTCGACCAAAGGCCGAATCAGATTCTGGCCAATCCATACCTTCCGAACAAGGGGGTAAATGGCTGGTTGAGTCCCGCCGCGTTTGCTCAGCCTGCACCAGGTACATACGGGAACGCTGGACCACGAAACGTTCAAGGTCCTGGAAGCATCGTTTTCAATACAGGTCTAACACGTTCGTTCGCCATTCGGGAGAAACAGTCTCTCCAAATTCGCGCTGAGGCCTTCAACGTAGCGAACCACGCCAACTACTGCGCGCCACCGTTCCAGGGGATCGTGCCGGCAATCCGGTGTCCCGACGATACCCGTAACAGCCCAACGTTCGGGAAGGTCTTGAGCGCCTCGGATCCACGCATCATGCAAATGGCTTTGAAGTATGTTTTCTGATACATAGCTGCTGCAAATTGCTGCTCAATTCTGTTGCTGGCCTTCCAGCCCAGTGGTTTTGCCGAACGAGTAGAGGAGCTTCACCAACTTTACAAGAAAAAAAACGGCTGAAAAAATCCCGACTGCAAGAAGAAGTTGGAGTGGGATCAGGGACGTGTCCACTAAATTCATCAAAAGTGCAATGTAATGATTCATCATGCCGCTTATTGTTTCACTAATTTACCCAGCATGTGAACCGCTCGGATGAATTAGCTATTCCGAACCCGGGCAGCCCCCCACCAAGGTGCTATTGCCGCTCGTCCCGCAGCGTGATTGTGAGGCGAGGAGGACCGGACCTGAACCGGCCCGTCTGCAATCGCGACAGTTTGACCTGTAATATGACCGCTTTAACCGGGAAGCGAAGCCGCCTGCGAACTGTCGCAGCAGGTCTTCATATTCGTCCCATTCGATGTGGCCGAAGGTGAGCACCGCGCCTGGGGGCATCGTCTCAATCAGAGCGGCATAGTCTGTGTCGCTGCGGATGTTCTTCATGCTGTCATTGTACGCCAACCGCCGATCTGAAAACGGCCGGCGTTGGGCACTGTTGCCGCAACCGCATTTAACACCATCGCGCAAGCTCGCTCACGGCCTGAAATCCTTTTTGAATCCTAACGGGGAACACTGGGCGCGGAAGGCGCACGCGGTGCCGGCGGCAGATCTATGAAGTTAATCTGAAACGGCTCATGGCTGATGAAGAAAACCACCGCATCTTGTTCGGCCGTGGCACCATGATAGATGGCCTCACCCGGAGGAAACCATACGAACAAGTGGCAGTCCTGCCAACGGCCCGGGCGACTTTAAGAATACGGCGGTGTCTCGATCTTTAATCCGCGAATGTGTCTGAAGTGCTTTCGATTTCGTGTGGACAATGTCAGACGCTCGATAATGGCGGTGGCTGCGATCATCGCGTCGAGTGGATCTATTCCGTCCGAACTGGCGTAATCCTTGATGATTTCTCGGCCGCGGCTTCCGATTGTTCGCGACAACGGAGCCTCCCGAAAATTTTTCAGCAGCTTTTCAATCGCTCGGATCTCGCGCTTGTTTTGCGCGCCTGCAAACAACTCCATCGCCGTGACGACGGAATAAGACCACTCCTCCAAGGATTGAAGGTATGGCACGGCGTGGGGATTTCCGCGGATGTAATCGACGAGGATATCGGTATCGACGAGGTAGGCCAACCCGAACTATTTCCTTCGGTAACGGCGGATGCGATTCACATAATCCAAGCCGTCCTTGAAGTCGGTGCGGTTCTTCCACAAACCGAAAGCTTCGAATTCCATCAACTGGGGGCGGGGTTTCCTGCCGTTCTTGCGGTCATTGCTCACGTACACATCGACTTCAGTCCCTTCTTTCACAGGGACCGCCTGAAGCGGCTTGAATACTCCGTTTTCGAATCGCGCTCGGATGACCATTGTGTGTCCTCAAGAGCTATTCTACCCTGCCCGCGGGAATGCACGTGCCACCGGACGTTATCGGACAACGATGCATGGCCCAGACCGCTTGGAATTCTTATCCGGAGCAAAATGATCGTCAAAGGTCACGTGCTCTACTCGTACTCCTTAGCCGACGTTCAGAGCGAACATGCGCGACTCTCGTGCTTCGCGCTCCATTCGCATTTCAAATCGCGAACTCTGTTCTAAACTCGGTTCTCTCGATGCACGAGACATTAACGCTGGCAAAACCGGCCGCGGCCACTTATTCTTCCTTGCTTCGAAGGATTTGCCGAGAACGCGCAACGGCTGAGCATGTCTCGAAAAGCGAATGCCATTTGCGAGGCCATCAACCGACGTGAAAGACGGTTTGCTGCATGGGCGAAACATGACCCAACGCGGACGGACCTACCAGTTCCCCAAAACATCGTCTCGCTATTTTCTGAATACGAAGCGCCCTTCAAGCGTTACGAAAACCACGTACACGCGATCTATCGCCCTTCTGGCGATCGGGAGGCGACTAGATACGTCTTAAAGGCATTTCTCGACCTTTACTTCGAAGAAGGCGGATTCGTGCCTCTCAAAAAATACGAGTCCGATTATGAAGAGATTCGCAGCGAGTATTTCGAATGCTTGATGCCTGCGATCGGCGAACAAGAGGTTGCGGAGTTGTTGGCTGACAGACGCTTCGTTGTTCTGGAAGGACCTCCGGGCACCGGCAAGACTCGCATGGCAGTGAAACTGATCGCCTCTGTTTACGAAGGTCGCGGAACGTCGATCCAGTTTCACCCGAACACAACATACGAAAGTTTCATCGGTGGACTCGCGCCGTCAGAGATGGATGGCGATGTCGGTTTTCGATTCCGGCCGGCAATGGGTGCGTTGATGAAAGCTGCTGCTGCGGCTGAGAAGCTGAAACCAAAGCCCTATCTCTTACACATTGATGAAATCAATCGCGCCGATCTCGCGAAAGTACTCGGCGAGGCAATCCACCTCCTCGAATTTAACGAGGAAGTCCCGAGAACGATCTCGCTTCCCTATGACTTCGGCGCACCGAATGGCAACCGACTAGCACTTCCGAAGAATCTGCATATCCCGGGGACGATGAACAGCGCTGATCGAAGCATTGCTATTTTAGATTTGCGTTCGTGAAGCTGTGGCCTCAATTCAGTGTTGTCCAAGAATGTGGCAGCAAGTTGAGCGAGGAGGCGTAACCGTGTTCAGCCGATATATCCGCCGGTTCGGCGGTTTGTTACGAACGGGTCGTAAACGGGAGACGATTACGCCGATTGCATGGGAGCGTCCATTTCTCGGTTCGCAAAAATTCTTACTGCCAGATTTAGTGATCGAACAGGAAGATCGAACGATATTCGTTGACGCGAAGTACAAAGACCAACTGGGAAGCTCTTCAACTTTATCGCTGGCTTGATCTCGAAGAAGAGCTTCGAGAACGGCATCGGGACGACCTGTTACAAGTATTGGCATACTCCACACTTTCCGAGAGCAGAGCAATCACGGCCTGCCTTGCCTATCCTTGCACAGTGGAGACGTGGGCAACTTTCAAAGAGCGCGGCACAGTCGCCCACCGGGCCGCCGTGTATGCGGGAAGGCGAAAGATCGACCTCGTGATGCTCGCAGTCCCAATGACCGATAAGATAGACGAGATTGTGGAGGAACTGGACCTTTCGGCAGCCGTATAGCATCACTATTATCTTTTCCGTCTTTTGGCTCCCTCCCCGCCTTCAACGCAGTTCTTCATGACCCACGCCACATCGTCGTCCGTGGGCTCGGCAAACTGGGTGAAATCGTTATCAGCGTCAGTTCGACCGCTGCCAGCCTTTCGAAGTCAGACAAAGCGCAGCGCTTTTAGCAAGAACGTCAGGTTCGGTGTTACCGAGCGCGACTGTGAAAAGAAAATCCTTAACCTCGTTCGATAATTTCGTAGGTGTTTTCATCGTCGATCGCTTAGCCACGATGTTATTCACACGTTCGCAGCGGCAAGCCGGCGGTTCATCTCGCGGAGCAGGGCTCCGGATTCCAACGCGACGTGTCGGAAGCCTTTTTGAAATGCGAACTGACGACCCAGGTCTCGCTGAGATATTGCGGATCACGGATCTCGGATATGAGCGTGAGCCATTGATCGCCGTTCGGCGCCGTCATCAGATGATAGTACTCGGTGAGATTTGTGTTCGCGCTATAGGGGACGCCGTTCTTGCGGGAATATCCCGGCCGTAACTGGGTGGTGACGACCTTCAAATTCCCTTTTCGCGGCTCCCCGCGACCCGTGATGGCAGACTCCCACTGAGCCGTGGAGTAACCTTGCCAGGTGGGTTCAGATGCCCGCCCTTCCTCTGGGCCAAAATGGAAGACCCGGGTTTGAGTGCCGGCGGTCAACTCCATTTTCAGTGTGTTGTCGTCCTGCCAGGAAATGCGCAGATATCCGGGTAGCCGCATGACCCCCACGGCGCCGTAGCCCTTGCATTGTTCGCCGGCGGCCTCGTCCTTTGCAGGATCCCACGCATTCGCGGTCCGAAACGCTTCGACCGTGCCGGGAACGCCGTCATAGTCACCTTTTCGCGGTGTGACCATGCGGTACTTCCAATCTTCGGTGATGACGGAAACCCACGTTCCCGTAATATCGAACGGGGCAGTTGCTTTTGCCGTTCGAGGAGCCTGTGCGCCACGCTGCCCTCGCTGCGCATGAGTGCTGACGGGGAAGATCAGGCAAAGAGCCACTCCCAGAAGCGCGCTTTGCCTCCGAACAATTTCGTATTTCATGGTGCCATCGGGAGAAAAGCTAGTCGACTTTTTCGCCTTCGCGGTTGCCCCATGTGAGGCCGTCGGTTGTTCGCTTCAAAGTCACCATTCTCAACCGGTGCTCGCCCTCCGTGCGCGTGGGGTTGCCCGAGACGACGACGGGATCGCCGACCTTAAGTGTGTTCCTGTCGATTCCGTTTCCTGCCAATTGACCGCCGCCTGCCCATTCAATGGACCACCGCTCTCCGTCGGCCGTTTCGACGTGAACGAAGGAATGCGGATTACGGAACAAAAACTGGACCATTTTCCCTTCGATCTTCACTTGCTTCGCTAAATCGTAGGTGCTTGCGAAGGAATGATGAGCGTACGCGGTCATGCCGAACAGCAAGGCGCCCGCCAGGACCAAAAGTGCCGCTTTCACTTTCACGATGTTCCTCCTAAAAGATGTCGATACCGTTCCTTTAGCGTCGGGCCCACCGGCCAGCCACCGTTCGTACACCTGCTTCGCAGGCCTCTTTTATGGCTATTGGCCGGTTCCACCACGCCTCTTGATTGCATACCTACCGTTTTTGTGTGAGGCTGCGATGAACCGCCTCGATAAATGCATCGGGTGAACCATACCGGCCGTCATAATCGAGTGTGGGTCTGGCGGCCTTGATTTGTTGTAGCGTCTTGTCGTTTTTAATCATATCTTGGATGCGATCGCGAATCTTGACAACCATATTTCGATAATTGGCAACATCCCCTTCGTCGCATAGCCGTCCGTGGCCCGGAATGATGTATGTGCCTCCCTGTGACCGGAATTGGGGAATCGCAATCTCCAGGATTTTATTCAGCGCGTCGATGCTGCCCTGAATACTGCCGCCCTTGGCGACATCAATTACCGGATAGCTTGTGATCGAAAACACATCCCCCGCGCTGATGACGTCGGAATAGCGAAAATACACAATCGTGTCGCCATCGGTGTGAGCTGCGGGCGTGTGAAACAATTGGATGCCCTCGCCGTTAAAAAACCCGTTCCACTTGTATGAAGGCGTGTAGTAGGTCTCGGCGGGCCAGGCAACCTCCGGGACCTTACTTTCCGTCATCCGATTGAGGACTGTTTCAAAAGCCCAGACCTCCGCAGTCTCGCCCGAACCGCCTGGGCCGCGCGCAACGTTTCCACCGGTAAAGGTGACGCCGGCCTTGGCGATTTTGGCATTACCGCCCGTGTGATCGGAGTCGATGCTGGTATTGATAATGTAGCGGATAGGCTTCACGGGAGCCGGTGAAGCAATGATGGTGTTGATTGCCGGGCTCGACCATCCCCAATGATTGAAAGCTCCCGATCCAGCTCCTCCGGGACAACGCAGCCCGACGCAGGGACTCGGGGGATAGGGAGTACCCGTTACCGTGATCGCGAGCTGCTTGACGGCGGCCAGAACTTTATCCGTACTCTGTTCCGATCCTGTGTCCACCAACAACGTGCCGTCGTAGCCTGCCGAAACAGTAATGTTGGCGCCGGCGCCAACGAGCATGTAGATGTTGCCTTGCACCGGGAGGATGTGTAGATCCCCATCGCCGCGATTCGGATTCTGCTGGGCGTAGGCGGCGCAAAGCGAGCCCAGCATCAAGGCGATCGAAAACGTAAACGCTGTTATCCGCATCGTTACCCCGCTAAAATGCCCTCGGCGTCGGTTAATAAGTCCCGCTAGGGATGATGTCGAATCCACGAGGCCGTTCCCGCGCAGCGCAAGCGCGATAGCGCGCAGCCTCAGGAGTGGAGTCAACGTACTCCAGAGCGGGGCTTAATAAGCGGCGCCACTTTCATGTTCTTCATTTTCGTCCGGTACTCCGGATACATGGTTTCCGCGCCGCCCCTGGTTGCTTCGTAGGGCAATCCTTCCTGTTCCGAGAACTCCTTGAGCCACGGATTCTTTCCCGGCAGGAAGTGCGGAATCTTGTCCGAGATGTTCTCGTTCACGATCGTGCAAGGGAAATATTCTAACTCCGTGTGCGGCTCCCACTGATAGGTCACCGACTGGATGAACGGCTCTTCCAGATATTGGGGATCCTCGATGTAGGTGGTGATCGTCAGATAATCTCCGTGGCGCGAGATCCATTCGGTTGCCGCGGCCTGATCGCTCATCATTGGGCCGTTGCGCCGGATATAGGACTCCTTCAGGTGAGTGGTGGTAATGACCAGATCATTTGCTTCAAAGTGCGCCGTCGAGAAACCTTCCCAGGTGTGAGGCGCGTAGTCGGGAGGATGCGGACGTCCATCCATGTAAATCGCGCGGTCTAACGACCGCACATACTGGACGTGGTACGCCACGAGTTCACGGGATACGGGATCGACTTCTTTCGTGATCCGCATTGCACCCTGAGCGCGCCACTGATAGGGAACCGGATGTGGCCTGCACTGCAGATCCTGGACGCTCCATTCACCGGCGTCGAACGTTTCGGCCCTCAAGCGGCCCGCCTCATTCAGCGGCATGCCCAAATAATCACCAAGCGCGGGACCGGTGCTCCGTTCCATCCGGTTTTGCCAATTGCGTACAACCCATTCTCCGGCAATATCGGTCGATTGTGTCAAAACCTGTTCCACGCCGGCTCCGGTGCCGGCCTGCAGCCCACGCTCGATAGCAGCTCCCTGTTGAGCGAACGCAGGAACCCCGAATAACAGTGTCAGTAGGAGAAACAAAACCATCTCTGCCTCCGGTGGAAGTATCCAATTCCCTATGGTTTAATTGCAAGCTAATCAAGAATGATGCCGATGTTTGCTACCATGCGTAGTTTTTCAAGTCAAGCGGATGAATCGGCCCTCTCGCTCTGGGAGAGGGCGCGCGCCGAAGGCGCGCGAGCGAGGGTCTCAGGATTTGATCACACTGCGACCCTCACCGGGCTTTTCTGCCTGCTATTGGCTTCAACCCCCCTCGCTAACGCGGAGACCATCGCCAAGGCCGGCAGATTCGGCGGGATCACTATCCGGTACAAGATCGTTCTGCCCAATGCCTACGATCCCGCTCGAGCGTATCCGGCGATCCTAGCGTTTGCCGGCGGCCGTCAGAATCTGGATGCCGTCAACAATATGCTCGAGCGAAACTGGCTTCCGGAAGCTGAAGCGCGTGGGTACATCATTGTGAGCCCGATCGCGCCACCCAATCATTTCTTTTTCGAACAGGGAGCAGATGCGATCTTTCCTGAATTCCTGGATCAGATTCTGCGTGATTACAAGGTGAAGGGCGGAAAGCTGCATATCGCAGGCGCATCAAACGGCGGGCTGAGCGCATTCCACATAGCTGCGATGTATCCGCATTACTTCGTATCGGTCACAGGCTTCCCCGGGTATTTACCCGACGAAAGCGAGTCGAAGATGAATGCTCTGAAGCCTTTGTGCATTTATATGCATGTCGGCGAAAGAGACGTGGAGTGGCTCACGCCCGTTCAGCGGCAATCGGAACTGCTCGACCAGAAAGGATTGCGCGTCCACTTTACAATCGAGCCCGGCGAGGGGCATGGAATCCAAACCCTCTCCGGAGAGGGAGCGCGTCGGTTGTTCGATCAGATCGAACAAGCGTCGCGAGGTTGCAATTAGGCGTTGCGGCTGGTCTTCAGAAGTTCAATCGCGCGCCGACCGTGAACCTCCGGTTACCAACGGCTAACTGGTCCCGATTCGTGTCGTAGCCGTTACCGTCATTAAGATCGAAACCGCTGATCCGCCGTGTCCAGCGATAGCCTGCCATGTTCAAACCGTCGATAGGGATCGGCGCCCCGCCTCCAATATTGCCGAACGCGCTTGCCGCATTCGTAAAATCGTTCGGGAGCGGCATCCGCGGAAGCATTACGCTTTGAATCCAACTGTCATATCCCGTTCGATTCGGATCACGCGGCGAGCCATCGGCCAATTTGAATATGTTGAACGACTGCGCAGATCGCCGATTGCATTGGGCGGTCTCACCGGGTTGCCATTTCGATCAACCGTAGGATTGATCGCCGTCGCGTTCTGATTGTCCGCGCCTGGGAAAAATCGAAAGATGCCTTGCCGCGCCTGGGCCGTCAGTACCGGAGCCACCCAGGTTTGTTTGATAATGTCTCGCTGTTCGTCGACGAGGATGAAGAAGAATGTCTTGTTCTTGATAAGCGGTCCGCCGAAACGCACTCCAAACTGATTGCGGTTCTCATAATCCTTGCCCGCGCCGGCGAAATTGTTGAGCCACGTATTGGCGTAACCTGCCGAGTTGCGGTTCGTCCAAAACGCGCTGCCGCGATACTGGTTGCCGCCCGACCGGGTTACCATCTGGCCGTTACAGAGGGGACCTCAGCAGTTTTGCAGCATCCTCCAATGGCGGGGGAAGATATGCGCCTATGACTCTGCATGTCAAGCTTCATTCCGAATTTGCTTGCCAAAATCAGCGACGCATTGAAGTATTTGTCGTACATAAGAGGATGAGGAGATGAAGTTATGAAGAAGTGTTCGCTTCATTTGATCGTGACCGCGATGACGGTTTTTGCCTTACTGGTTTTGATGACGGCACCTGCTACGGCACAGGGCCGCGGAGCACAGTCTCGGAAACCAAAGCCTACGGTCGGAGCCTGGTGGTATAAAGGCGACCCTCAGCCTCCCGGTCCTCATCCGGACCTGACGGGAGTGTGGTTTGGCGGTCCAATGAATGACATTGGAAGGGATGTCTTGCCCGGCCAGCAGCTCGTTCTCACACCTTATGGCGCCGAGCGGTATAAAAAAATCGACCATGCCAAGGATCCCAACGCCCAGTGCCTGCCGCCCGGTCCCACAAGAATGGTCGCCCGGGCCCATCCGACCATGATCGTCCAACGTCCGGACGTTGTGGCCGTGCTGAGCGAGTCCGAGCATATCTTTCGATTGATCTACACCGATGGCCGCAGCCATCCCTCAGACGCGACGGACAATCCGGCTTGGTTTGGGTATTCGGTCGGAAAATGGGAAGGAGACACGCTCGTCGTCGACACGGTCGGCATCAATGATCGCACGTGGTTGGACGGAGCCGGCCACGAACACAGCGACAAGTTGCACATGACGGAGCGGTTCAGACTGGGCGACCCCGATACGCTCGAGTTCATCGTGACTTATGACGATCCGGTATATTTCGTGAAGCCGTTCACGTCAAAGAAAGTTCTCAGGCGCCAGATCGGTGACTACATCCTCGATCACGCATGCCTCGAGAACGAAAAGGATCTCATTAAACTCAGGCCGACAATCGGCGATGAGGGCCGGTAGCGTTCAAGCAGTGGTCCGCGAAGCGCGGCACTGCGCGGTGGTTCGCATTACTCACTGGCTCACCGCCGTCAGTTTCGGAGGCTTGCTCGTTAGCGGGTTTGCCATTCTCCTCGCCCATCCGCGTCTGTATTGGGGTGAAACCGGCGCCGTGGGAACAGATTCAATCATCGACCTGCCGCTTCCGTTCGTGCTGACAGGCCAATCCGGTTGGGGCCGGTATTTACATTTCCTCTCGGCCTGGGTTTGCGTGTTGACCGGTCTGGTCTATGCCCTGTACGGAATCAGCTCCCAACATTTCCGCAACGATTTGCTGCCGGCTCGAGCCGATCTATCCTGGACCTGTTTGTCGCGGGTCGTTTCGAATCATCTGCACCTGAAGCTCGCAACGGCTGAAGCATTTGCATCCTACAACGTGCTTCAGCGGTTCACCTATCTCATGGTGGTCTTCGTTCTGTTTCCTTTCATGATTTGGACTGGCCTCGCCATGTCGCCCGCGATCACTTCTGTATTTCCGGTTCTGGTGAGTCTCCTCGGCGGGCAGCAATCTGCGCGAACCATTCACTTCGTCGTCGCCGGTTTTCTTGTTCTCTTTCTTGTTGTGCATGTGGCCATGGTTTGTGCTGGCGGTTTTCGAAGCCGCGTCAGGGCGATGATTACCGGCTACACTACGTCAATAAACGTAAGAGCATGAAAGACCGTCTCACTCGACGTAAATGGATCACCACCGGGTTGGCGGCTGCAGGCGCTTCCGGGTTGGTCGCCGCTGCCCGCCTGGCCGATCGATACGGCTTGATCCCGCCGGATCACGGCGGTATTTACGGCGCGGGCGAAACGCTAACCTATGCCACGCAGCGGCTCCTGATGTCTTATCATTCGCTCGCGCGCGAATTCGACCGCAGCCAAATCTCAAAAGTAATCCCGGTAAATGGCCCGCCACCCGAGAATGAGACCTACGAGCTTCTGCGGGAGCACGACTTTAAGGATTGGCGGTTTGTAGTGGATGGTCTGGTCGCACGTCCGTCGGCGTTCTCCCTTGCGGAACTGAAAGCGTTTCCGTCCAGAACCCAGATCACCCATCAAGCGTGCGAAGAAGGCTGGTCCTTCATCGCGGAATGGACGGGCGTGCCGCTGTCCTATGTTTTGAATCTGGCGGGTGTTCGCCCGCAGGCACGGTACGTCGTCTTTCTTCCGTTTGACCCATTCTGGGATAGCTTGGATATGCCCGACGCCTGGCACCCGCAAACCTTACTCGCTTACGCCATGAATGGAGAAGACCTTCCTGCTCCTCACGGCGCGCCCGTTCGTTTACGCGTCGCGCGCCAGCTCGGGTACAAAAGTATCAAGTATCTTGCCCGAATCACGGTCACCGACACTCTGAAGAATATCGGTAAAGGCTGGGGATCCTACTCTCCAGAAATCGGCTACTCCTGGTACGCTGGAATCTAAGGCGGATGACGCGCAGTTCCCCTCTTTAGTATGCGATTTCAGAGAGTCGATCGAGGGTCCGTTCAGATTACAATGCCACCATGAATTGGATGCAACTCGCTCTGCAATTGACACGTGCGGCAATGAGCATCGGCGACGAGCCGCAGCGGCAGCCGGAAACGCCAAGGGACCTGGGTGAGGCACTGGCCCAGCAGTTTGCGCTGATCGATCGCAACATCGAAGCCGTTGCCCGTATGGTGAATGCGCAGAACCAACGACTCGAACGCGAACTGAAACGTCAGAAGATCTGGAATTATGTTTTGACGGCCGGATTAGTAATCGCGATAACTGTGGCGTTAGTACGGGCGTAAAAAGAAATGCGAAGGAAAACCGAACGTGTTGATCGAAATCTCACAGATGGCTGCCGTGCAGGGTGAGGCCACTGGACGTGGACTTGGATTTCCAATGATTCTAATAATCGACACTTCGAAGTATCGGGCCGGCGACATACTTTGACGACCGCCTTTGAATCGCCTATCCTCATTCGGGAGGCGATGTTCCCGCGTCGCTCGCCGAGGCGGGCGTGGATCTTTTTGACCTTCGTGGTTGCGGTACCTCAGGGCCTCACTGCCTCGGTGTGACGTAATCAGTGG
>Ga0137378_10002858_pt1 | contig 14869 bp, 13 predicted proteins | sample SagtaG_21_FD_104813 | JGI IMG/M metagenome (GOLD analysis project Ga0137378, IMG submission 104813) | Vadose zone soil microbial communities from Sagehorn Ranch, Mendocino, California, USA - Sage2_L_60_16 metaG | ecosystem: Environmental > Terrestrial > Soil > Vadose zone | place: USA... | reverse complement strand
TCGACGCACTGGCCATACAGATGGACGGGAAGCAGCGCTCGCAACTTCCGGTAACCGCTGTGCCGCAGACGGGCTTCAACCTGCGTTGGATCGAGATTGAAGGTAGCGGCATTGATGTCGGCAAACACCGGACGTGCCCCGGCTCGCGCAATTGCGCTAGCGGAAGCGAAGAAACTGAAGGGAGTAGTAAGAACTTGGTCTCCGGGCTGCACGCCGGCGGCGACCAGGGCGAGCCAAAGCGCGTCCGTTCCCGACGCGCAGCCGACGGCTTCTTTCGCTCCACAAAAGTCGGCGAGGTCGTGCTCGAAGGACTCCACCTCACTTCCCAGAATGTATTGTTGCGAGGCACACACCCGCCCCACCGCCGCCAGAACCTCGGCGCGGATTTGTTCATACTGCCTCTGCAAGTCGAGCAAAGGTACGGCCGCCAGCGGCTTCGCCCCCAGCGTATGCGGCTTTGAAGGTGCGGTCACGGGAAAGTCGGATTGTAACAGGCGGGTACCCGAGCCTTCGCACCTCTCGATGTGAGGCAGCGGGGGGAGAGGCCGGCCGTCTGCCAGCGCCCGCTTCCACGCGGCAAGAGAGTGCAAAAAGACGGCGAGTCGCAGATCGCCATGTTCTTCGGGATAGCCTTGCAAATTCCGCGTGCCGCGCTCGAGCAAGGAGCGTGCGCCGACGAGATTCCCAGTCGAGTGATGATGGAAGGCAACCGCGACCTGAATCAGTCCCTGCAAGAACTTCTTTTCTTCCGGCGGCGCCGCGCGCCAAACGTCTTCCCAGACCTCGTGTGCGTCGAAGAATGCCGCGCGGTTGAAGAGGTCCAGAGCGTGTAAGTAGAGCGCCTGTTCCATGTACTCGCGTCGTCCAGCCGGGGAAGAGGCAAGGATTGTAAAGCTTTCTCCATCTGTCCCCGGCCGCCTGCGCCCTTGCAGGATATTTTCGGCAGGTCGCGCGTCACGCTGCCGATTCGCCAAAACATCCGCCGGGATTGAGTCTACAGAAAATGTGGGCCACGCCTGTGGAAAATTGCATTTCCAGGATTCTGCAGGAAAAGGGGCAAATTGATCCCGCCGGCAGGTTCCAAGTCAAATCTCGGAAGCGGACTTTTCACGTCTTTGACCACTCCTTCAATGCTACTTTCCCAAAATCGTGTAGTGCGAACTGGTAGCCATGAAGAACAACAGCGGTACAGAGAGATAGAGATTTGTTCGTGACGCCAGAAAGGCCTGGCGGGCTAGAGTGGCGGCGTCGGCGGGTGGAGTACCGGCTAGGGTGCCTTTGATTATTTTCTTATTGTTGGGCCAGATGATGCCCCAGACGTTGAACAACATGATGAAGCCAAATCCGCCGCCGACTCCGATGGAGAGGACGTGGTTATCGTCCTGGCCGACGGGAGTATAGTTGACAAACAGCCATGCGGCTGCAATGACCACGACGGCTGTAACGGCCCCGAGAACGTATCCGCTAGGCAGCTTCTTGATCACGGCGAATAGGATTCCCCAACTCACAATCCAGACCAGCAAGAATAGTCCGATGGTGCTGCCCGCGCCTACGCCCATGCGCTGCGCGTCGGGACCGACGAATATCTGCGCCCAATACCAGAAGCCCACGAAGACCGTGATCAACGCGCTCCAACGGAATAAATTCAGAGCAGGCAGTGTGAGGTATTGAAATATCTTGGGCTTCATGGTGGCGTCCACCTGTTTCATGAAGGGGACGTTGACCAGATTAAAGAAATACAGCAGTCCGATCCATGTGATGCCGGCCAGAAAGTGAAACCAGCGCAGAATTAAGCCCAGAGCTTCCGTGCCGGTGTGATTGGGCATCACAAATGCGAACCCAGCCAGATCATGCATTAGTTCCTCCGCTAACCTTGAAGTGACAGATTCCCCGGCTCCAGAGAAGGGCGCGCGTTGCGAAGATCTCAAAGCCAACTGCGGCAGCGCAAGCGTCTGCCACGCTAGTTTTCGTCCGCTGGTGTTTCCTGGGGCGGGGGAATGCTTGCATTTTGACCAAGTTATGTCAAGGTTCGGTGATTTTGACCTGCGCAGAACCTACTGACCGGAACCTGATGAAAAGGTGAGTTGAAAAGCGCGGCGGGACGCCGTATGGTACTCGCAGCTATCTGCCGGAGGTGCTGCCTCGCGGAAACTTGGCGGCACTGGGACGGCAGGATGTCCCCCCTTGTTCTCGCGGCAGGCGGAAGCCGCACGGAACATGCTGTTGCATGTGCACTAGTTTGTTGAAAGGCCAATAATGGGCAAGGAGATCGGCTATGGAAAGCAACAAGCCGGCGCAGAACATTCAGGACTCTTTCCTCAATACCGCCCGTAAGGAGAGGACGCACATCACCATTTATCTGCTGAGCGGAGTAAAGCTGACGGGCCGTATCCGCTCCTTCGACAAGTATGCGGTGGTGTTGGAGGCGAACGGGCAGGAGCAGCTGATTTTCAAACACGCCATTTCTACGGTGGTGATGGGCCGGACGGCGGCTCATGGCACGCACCTGGCCCATACCGATACGAAACCGGCGGCGACCTCTACAGCTTCGCCAGCGGTTTCGGCGGCCAGTGCGTCGGGCACTGAAGGGTAAAGCTTCGCTTGCGCAGGTCCGATCTCAAGGATGCCCGCGACGTAACGCGTGTGGGTAGAGCTGCGCGCCATGGCGCAGACCACGAGACCGCTGGGCCACGCGAACGAGCGTTCCTGGTTGGGCTGTGGTGTCGCTCACGCCGACGCTCTGGCGCGAAAGCTGCCCGCACGGCGGGCGCGCAGGCGGCTCGCGATAGTGCGCTAACCTCGGCGAGTGCCGCCTCTGGCGCCAAGGCTACGTCTAAAGCACCCGCCATTCCGGAATTCGACGCGGAAGAATCGCTGGCCGAGCTGCGAGCTCTGGCGGGAAGTGCGGGCGCGGAAGTTATCGGCGAGATCCTGCAGCGGCGCGACCGGCCTGATCCAGCCACGCTGATCGGCGCGGGAAAGCTCGAAGAGATCGCTGGCGCAGCGGCTTCCATGGACGCCGACCTTCTGTTGTTCGATCACGATCTGAGTCCTTCCCAGCAGCGCAATATTGAAAAAATCGCAAAGCGGCGCGTAATCGACCGCACGCAGCTGATCCTTGACATTTTTGCCCGCCACGCGCGCACGCGAGAAGGCCAGTTACAGGTGGAGCTGGCACAACTGCAGTACATGCTGCCGCGGCTGGCGGGGCGGGGGATTGAGATGTCCCAGCTCGGCGGCGGTATCGGTACACGCGGTCCTGGTGAAACGCAGCTGGAAACGGACCGTCGGAAGATTTACCGGCGTATCCGGCACGTGGAGCAGCAACTGGAAAACGTGCGGCGTATCCGGGCACAACAGCGACAGCGGCGGGAGTCGGCGCCGGTTGCGACCGTGGCGCTGGTAGGATACACGAACGCTGGGAAGTCGACGCTGTTCAATGCCCTGACACGTGCTGGTGTGCTGGCGTCGTCCAAGATGTTTGCGACGCTTGATCCGACGATTCGGGCTGTGGCGCTGCCTTCAAAGCGGAAAGTTCTGCTGTCGGACACGGTGGGCTTCATCCGCAACCTGCCCCACACGCTGGTGTCGGCTTTTCGAGCGACCTTGGAAGAAGTGCAGCGGGCGTCGTTAATCCTTCAAGTCTCTGATGCGAGCAGCCGGCTCTCGGCCGAGCAGGACGCACAAGTGGAGTTGGTTTTGAAAGAATTGGAAGTGGAAAAGAAGCCGCGGCTGTTGGTGATGAACAAAGTTGATTTGCTGGATGTGGAGGTCGCCCAAGCTTTGCAGGCTGGCGCTCTGCGCGATGATGCAACGACGCTGTATGTTTCGGCCGTGGAAGGTACTGGGCTTAGCACGCTGCTCGAACGCATCGACGCGAAGATTGATGAAGATCGGGTAAGCCGCGTACACCTGCGCGTTCCGCAGAAGGAAGGGAAGATGCTTGCGATGCTGGCGGCGCGGGCGCGAATCTATTCGCGGAAGTACAAAGACGGGGCAGTGGAACTGGAGGCGGAAGCGCCGGAGTCGGTGGTGCGGAAGGTGCGGGATTTTGTCATAGGGTAGACTTGGCGCTTGAATTGGAAAGTCAACTCGCTGTTTGGGCGGGCCTCAGATCGGGAGCGCATGATGAATGCACGTCGCCGCTTTCTCAGCTTTTGCGTTGCGGTTGCCATCTTCTTCTCCGGAGTTGCGCTGTTTGGAACTGACACGGTTCTGATTCACGGACACATCTACACCGGCAATCCAAAAGCTCCTTGGGTACAGGCGCTGGCAATTAGCGGCAGTCGCATTGACGCCGTGGGGACGGACGGGGAGATTTTGATCCGGCGGTCGGCCAAAACGGAAGTTATCGATCTGCAAGGGAGAACCGTGGTTCCGGGATTTTCTGATTCTCACACCCATATGTGGTTCGGGGCGCTGGCACTTCACGGGCTCAATCTCTCAACTCCCGAGTCGAGCATCACACCGGAAGACGATCCTGAGATTCTAGTCAGCAGGCTCAAGGCTTACGCCGCGAGCCATCCCTCCGATAAGGTTCTGTTCGTTCGGGCGGACTACAGCACCACTCCGCCATCGACGCCGACGCATGAGTTGTTGGACCGTGCCGTTGCCGACCGTCCCGTGGTGGTCCATAACACGGCTGAACATGCGCTCTGGGTGAACGCCAACGCTCTGGCGCTCGCCGGAATTACGGATCAGCCAGTGGCCGATCCGGCGGAGGAAAGAAATATCATCCGCGATGCCAGCGGACATCCCAGCGGAGTTCTGCTCGAGGCTGCGATGGCGGCCATGGAGCGGGCTCTGGCGAAGCAGTTTTCGCAGGAAGAAAAGCTCGCCCTGCTGCGGGACGCATCGCAGCATCTCAGCCGCTACGGAGTCACCAGCGTGGTGAATGCGACCGGGAAGCTGGCGGAGATCCAGCTTTATGCTGCGTTGCGGGACCGTGGCCAGCTCACAGTCCGCACTCGGACTTCCTTCGGAGCGGTGGCCGTGAACCACCACTTGACCCCTGAGTTCCTCGCCGATCTGGAACAGGCGCGCACGCTTTATCACGACGACTGGGTTTCGGCGAATCTGGTGAAATTCTTCGTCGACGGAGGCACCGGTTTGATCCCGCCGCTAACCTATGAACCTGCGGAATACAAGAAGCTGGTTCTCGAACTGGACAAGCGCGGCTACCAGATTATGACGCATACCTATCGCCCCGACTCCTCGCGCTTGGTAGTGGACACCTACGAAGAAGTTGGGAAGATCAACGGGCCGCGAGACCGACGCCTCCGCCTGGAGCACGCGGACTTTGTTCCGGCGCAAGACATTCCACGGATGGCAAAGCTCTCTCTGATCGCCAGCATGCAGCCTACGTTCTGCTGCGACGAGAATGGCTCGAACTATGATCCGCGCGACCGGACCACAACTGATCGATGGCAAAGTATGGAAAAAAGCGGAGTGAAGTTGGCCTTCGGCAGCGACTGGCCGTGTACCTGGCCGCCGAACCCGTTGGTCGCGATCCAGGAGGCTGTTACTCGCATGATTTGGCGACCGGCCAAGGGTGGGAACGATTTTCCCGGAGGAATCTTTGACGGGGCAGGCCAGGGAGGAACCGTCCCGACGAAGGACTCGTACGTTCCCGAGGAGCGGCTCACCGTGGAACAAGCCGTGAATGCGTACACGCAGGGATCGGCCTACGCCAGATTCGCTGACGACCGGACGGGAACGCTGGAAGCGGGAAAGGAAGCTGACCTCGCGGTGCTTTCGCAAGATATCTTCTCGGCCAAGCCTGAAGAAATTGCGAAGGCCAGAGTGGTGATCACCATGGTCGGCGGAAGAGTAGTATTCACGGAAGGAAATTAATCCCCGAATGAAAAAGGCTGCGTCAGTCCTGGTATTCGTAAGCTGTGTCTTCTTCGTGCAGAACGCGCCGCTGCGAGCGCGAGAGTCCCAGGGTTCCGGACCGCGCGGCACAACGTGGCCGACCCACGGTTGGGCTAAGAGTGCGCCGACCAGCGTTGGACTTGACGAGAAAGTCCTCGCCGGGTTAGATGCTGATCTGGCGACCGGGAAATATCCGATGGTGGACAGCTTTGCCGTGTTTCGCTGCGGGAACGAGGTCTTCGAGCGGACATATTCTCACGACTATGGGACGATCTACGCGAAAGAGGCGAAGACGCGTGGTCCGCTGAACGCGCGCCTGACAGGCCCGTACAACTACTTCGATCCCGCCTGGCACCCCTACTATCACGGAACTGATCTGCACAGCATGCAGTCTGTGAGCAAGACCGTTTCGTCGATTATTGTCGGCATCGCAGTTACGCGCGGCGATTTCAAAGCTAGCCTGGACACGCCGCTGCTCAAGTATTTCGACGGGGCAAGGGTGAAGAATGTCGACGAGCGAAAGCGACGCATTACGCTGCGTCACGTTCTGACGATGTCGAGCGGTCTCGACTGGAATGAAGAGGTGGCATACGACGATCCCAGAAACGATGCCGACTTGATGGAGGCTACTGACGATTGGGTGCAGTATGTGATCGATCGGCCCATGGCACACGAACCGGGAAAGGTTTTTAATTACAGCAGCGGTGTGTCGGAATTACTGGCCTTTATTTTCCAGAAAGAGACCGGGCAGGACATTGAAAAGTATGGAGAGAAGTATTTATTCACGCCGCTCGGCATGGATCACTACTGGAAGCGCTCACCAATGGCTGTGGTCGATACCGAGGGAGGTCTGTTTCTGCGCACCACAGATCTGGCGAAGATGGGCTACCTCTATTTGCACGATGGAATGTGGGACGGACAACAGATTGTGTCGAAAGACTGGGTTAAACAGTCGCTGGCTCCTTTCATCGATGCCGAGGAAGGTTTCAAGTATGGATTCAAGTGGTGGCTGCTGCCGCGCACGGATCGGCAGGGGTACGTCTGGATGGCTCGAGGCTTTGGCGGACAGCGTTTGATGGTGTTTCCGGAGGAAGATATGATTGTGGTATTTACGGGATGGGAAATCCTCAAGGATCCGGCTGGAGATCGCGAGCTGGTCAACCGGATTCTGCCGGCGGTGCGTACGCAATCCTGCACAGCCACGCAGTGAAGGTCAGGGAATGAAGGGCAGGGAGCGACCGGTTTTGTTCGGGGGAATGCCCAGCAACACTTAAGACCCCAAAATTAAATGGGCCGACGACCAAGAAGCGGTGACATTCCTTGGCTGCCGGCCCACTCGATCCTGAATTGGATCGGAGGTGATACTTCTATGCTAACCTTCTTGACAGAGAAGTCAAGGACTAGTTGCAGTTTTTTGCAGCAATCTTTGACCGCGCCGTGGACAATCTTGCGCTAGAATCCGGCCCTGTGAATCGATGAAACGGCAAGAAAATCAATGCCGTCGAATTGACATAAAGTCCCTCGGATGTTAGTTTTATAGGTTTTGTAGCCCTCATTTCTCCGGCTTATATCAGCAACCCATGGACGAGACGCTGCGACAGCTAGGCGAATTACTGCTCGGGTCAGTACCGACCGTGATTCTGCTGACGTTGCTCTTTGCCTTATATAGCGCAATCGTGCATAAGCCGCTGCAACAGGTCTTGGCGCAGCGCCGCAGCAAGACCGAAGGGGCGGTGGAAAAAGCGCAGGCCGATATTGCCGCTGCCGGGGCGCGCACCACGGAGTATGAGCAACGCCTACGCGAGGCTCGAGCGACGGTGTTCCGCAGCCAGGAGGCGCGGCGGCAGGCTGCTCTGCATGCGCGGGCAACAGCGGTAGCGGAAGCGCGCAAAAAAGCTCAGGCGCAGGTTCAGGCGGCCAAGCAGGATATCGAATTGGACAAGGAAAAGGCGAAGTCGGGGTTGCAAGCGCAAGTATCGACGCTGGCAGCGGAAATCGTGCGCCGCGTGCTGCAACCGGCGGGGGATGCGCGGTGAACTTCTTTCAGAGTGTCTTCCGGGGAATCCCACGAGTTTGCGGGCTGGCCCTGCTCCTGGTGGCCCTCTCCGGAGTTTTCGTTCCACTTCGCGCGCAGGAGCAGCTTCCACAACAAAAGAAGCAGGTTAAGTCAGAGCCGCAGCGGGAGGGCTTCGGCCGGCAACTGGCGCGAGAATCCCGTGAAGCCGCGGGAGAAGAAGAGAAGAACGAGACCGCGGAATTCAAGCAGTCGGCGGCGGTACAGTGGATCGCACGCAAGACTGGGCTGAGTCTGCAGCATGCGTACCGGTTATGTGTGCTGCTGAATTTCGCCGTTATGGGCGGGGTACTTTTCTGGGCATCGCGCAAGTACTTGCCGGGGCTGTTCCGCGAGCGCACATCTGCCATCCAGAAGGCGATGCAGGAAGCACAAAAAGCCAGCGATGAAGCGCGGCGCAGGTTGGCGGAGATTGAGTCGCGCCTGATGAGACTGGATGGGGAAATTGGCATGATGCGCAACGCCGCAGAGCGGGAGGCGGCAAACGAGGAGGCGCGTATTCACGCCGCTGCTGAAGAAGATGCGCGAAAGATTGTGGAGTCCGCGGGGCAGGAAATCGCCGCCGCGGCGAAAGCGGCGCGCCGCGAATTGACGGCTTATGCAGCCGACCTTGCTGTGGGGCTGGCGCAGAAACAGATTCGGGTGGATGCCGCGACCGATCAGGCGCTGGTGCGCGAGTTTGCCGGACAATTGGCGGCGTCGCCGGATGGACCGCCCGGCCGGAAGGGCAGGCGCTAAGATCATGGCTTCAGTAGCCAGCGTTTACGCTCGGGCTTTCGCCGACGTGATTTTGGACGTAAAACTGGACGCTGGCCAGGCGCTGACGGAACTTCGTACCGTGCAGGCGTTGCTTGCCCAGAGTGGGGAATTGCGGCGGGTGTGGGAGAATCCGGCGATTCCGGCGGAGCAAAAACGCGGACTGCTCGACGCGATCGCGGAGCGCGACCGGATCTCGAGCCCGGTGCGGAATCTTGTGGCGGTGTTGATCGACCATCAACGCGTGAAGTTTTTCGATCCCATCATCCGGCAAGTGCAGAAGGAGCTTGACGCCCGGCTGGGATTCGCGGAAGCAGATGTAACCAGTGCCCGCGAGTTGGGCGAATCCGAAAAACGTGCTCTGGAGTCGAGAGTGGGGACGTTAACCGGCAAGAAAGTGCGCGCCCGATACGAGCAGGATACGTCGCTTTTGGGCGGTGTTGTAGTGCGGGTGGGTAGCACGATTTACGACGGATCGGTGAAGGGGCAATTGGAGAAGATCAGGGAAGCCATTCGCGCTTAGCTTCTAGCTTGAATGCCACACACCGGTCGGGTTCGTGGGTGAAGGGCAAAAGGCAAAGTCCTTATCGCAGAGAATGGCCGCAAAGGCCGCGGAGAGAAGTAACCGCTAAAGGCTAAGAGCTGATTCTATGGCACAAATCAAGGCAGACGAAATTACCCGACTGATCCGCGAGCAGATCGAGAACTACGAGTCGAAGATCTCTGTGGACGAGACTGGCACGGTCATCACACTGGGCGACGGTATCGCTCGCGTGTATGGCCTGGACAAAGTCATGGCCGGAGAATTGCTTTCTTTCCCACACGGTGTGGCCGGCATCGCCATGAACCTCGAAGAAGACCAGGTGGGCGTGGTGATCCTTGGCGAATACACCGAGATCAAAGAAGGCGACGAGGTAAAGCGCACGGGCAACATCATGGCCGTGCCCGTCGGCGAGGCTTTAGTGGGCCGCGTGGTGAATTCCTTGGGCCAGCCCATCGATGACAAAGGGCCCATCGCGAGCGATCAGTCCATTGCGCTGGAGCGTCTAGCTCCAGGAGTGATTGACCGGCAGCCGGTGCGTGAGCCGATGGCGACGGGGCTCAAGGCCATCGACAGCATGATTCCGATTGGCCGCGGACAGCGCGAGTTGATCATTGGCGACCGGCAAACCGGCAAGACTGCAGTGGCGCTCGATACCATCATCAACAGCCAGGGCAATGATCTAATTTGTATTTACAACGCGATCGGTCAGAAGCGATCGTCTATTGCGCAGGTTGTGAAGATTCTGGAAGACGCTGGAGCGATGGAGTACACCATCGTGGTGGCGGCATCGGCATCGGAACCGGCACCCATGCAATACATTTCGCCCTATGCGGCGTGCGCCATGGGAGAGTATTTTCGTGACACCAAGCGGCATGCGCTGGTGATCTACGACGATCTCTCGAAGCACGCCGCGTCGTACCGTGAAATCTCGTTGCTGTTGCGTCGCCCGCCGGGACGCGAGGCTTATCCGGGAGATGTTTTCTACTTGCACTCCCGCTTGCTGGAACGTTCGGCGAAGCTGAGCGACAAAAACGGGGGCGGCTCGTTGACCGCATTGCCCATTATTGAAACGCAAGCCGGCGACGTCTCCGCTTATATTCCGACCAACGTCATTTCGATTACCGACGGTCAGATCTATCTGGAAACTGACCTGTTTAACCAGGGTGTGCGGCCGGCCGTGAACGTGGGTCTGTCGGTGAGCCGCGTGGGCGGCAGCGCGCAGATCAAAGCCATGCGGCAGGTGGCGGGTACGCTCAAGCTCGAACTGGCGCAATATCGCGAATTGGCGGCGTTCGCGCAGTTTGGCAGCGATCTTGACAAGGCCACGCAAGCGCAACTCAATCGCGGAAAACGCCTGGTAGAACTCTTGAAACAGGCACAGTTCTCTCCGCTGCCGTTTTCCAAACAGATCCTGATCATTTTTGCCGGCACGGGCGGATTCCTTGATGACCTCCCGGTCGAGCAGGTGCGCGATTTCGAAAAGGAACTTTACGAGTACGTGGATGCGACGAATCCCGGAGTTCTTCGGGCGGTGATGGAGAAGAAGATTCTTGACGATCAACTGAAGGCGCAGCTCACCAGCGTGATCAAGGAAGCGAAGCAGCAGTTCGTAGCAGAGCGGCAAGCGGTGGCGAAATAGGCTCTTAGCCTTTAGCTCTTGGCTTGAACCGGAAGAGGGTCGGGTGCCATACGACACACTGGCAACGATCTTCGACGAGAGATAGCAAAAGCCGGTGCAGAGACCACCACAAGAAAGATCATCGGTGCTTCGGTTTTGACCGATGGGAGGGTGGGGCGCGAAAGGCTGAGGGCTAACAGCGAATGGCCAAAAGCTGGTTCCCATGGCAAACATTCTCGACATTCGGCGTCGCATCCGCAGCGTGGTCAACACGCGGCAGATCACCAAAGCCATGAAAATGGTCTCGGCAGCGAAGCTGCGCCGGACGCAGGATCGGGCGCTGGCGGCGCGCCCTTATGCGCAGATGTTGACGAATGTGTTGAAGTCGCTGGTGTCTCGGGTGGAAATTTACGACCCGAAGACGGGTGAACCCAAGCATCCTCTGCTGGCGCAGCGTGAGGAAAGCAACATTTTGCTGATCGTCGTCACTGGTGACAAGGGTCTGGCAGGCGCGTTCAACGCCAACATCATTAAAGCCGCGAGCCGCTTTCTGGAGTCGAAAGCGGGCAAGAATATCGACATTGAAGCCGTGGGTCGCAAAGGACGCGACTTCTTGCGAAGGCGCTATCCGGTCGCAGCGGTGCAGACACGTAGCTTGGCCGAAGAAGACGAGATGCTGGAGCCGGAAGGGCAAGGGGAAGAACGGGCAGGAGCGATCCAGATCGCTGGCGAGCATGTGGGCATTCTAGGGAAAGTGGAGTTTTCTCAGGCGCGCCGCCTGGCTGAAGCTGTGATTGCGCGTTACGAACGCCAAGAGATCGACTCCGTCTATGTGGCCTTCAACGAATTCAAGTCGGTAATCGCTCAGCGGCTGGTGGTGGAACAGATTCTGCCCATTGAGCAGATTGGCGAAGCCGCGGTGCGCCAGGCCGAAGAGCTGTCGGAGGAAGAAAAGAAAAAGGCTAAAGCCGCCGCTGTCAGTGCTGGGGTGGGCATGCGGAAAGCTGAGATTTTGGCGGACGAGGGTGGGCAATTCGGCACATCGCAGGTGGATTACATCTACGAGCAGCCGCCCGAAGAGTTGTTCCGGGTGCTACTGCCGAAATATGTGGGCATCCAGATATTCCGCGCGCTGATGGAGTCGGTTGCGGCAGAGCATGCAGCCCGCATGACCGCCATGGACGCCGCCACCAACAACGCCACGGACATGATTGACTCGCTGACGCTGGCGATGAACCGGGCGCGGCAGGCGAAGATCACGAAAGAGATCATCGAGATCGTCAGCGGCGCGGCAGCGATGTAAGGAAGTATCGAGTTGCGGGTAACGAGTAGAGCACGCAGCATTTAGCCGGTCGTGGTATTTCCCGCGCTGGAACGAAACCTAAGGGCTGATGGCTGAATGCTGAGCCGCTTTGAAAAGCTAGGAGCTAGGAGCTAGCAGCTAGACGCTGAATTTATGCCAGAAAACATTGGACATGTTATTCAAGTCTCCGGTCCCGCGGTGGACGTGCAGTTTGCTGAGGGAACTCTGCCGCCGATTTACGAGGCCGTGAAGGTCGTCAGTGACGGTTTCACCGTACCGTCCCCGATCAACGTCATTCTGGAAGTGCAGCAGCACCTGGGCGAAGGCCGCGTGCGATGCATCGCCATGTCGGCGACTGATGGCATGGTGCGCGGCATGAAAGCGATTGACCAGGGCGGACCCATCTCTGTCCCGGTGGGCCGCGGCACGCTGGGACGGGTGATGAATGTGATCGGTGAACCCGTTGACCAGCTGGGACCGATCGAGCACAAGCAACGCATGCCCATCCATCGCCCGGCGCCGCTATTCGATGAGCAGGCCACGACGGCGGAGATGTTCGAGACGGGTGTGAAGGTCATCGACCTCATACAGCCCTTCCTAAAGGGCGGGAAGATCGGACTGTTTGGTGGCGCAGGCGTGGGCAAAACCGTCGTCATTATGGAACTGATCAACAACGTCGCCAAGCAACACGGAGGATTCTCTGTGTTTGCGGGCGTAGGCGAGCGCACGCGCGAAGGCAACGACTTGTGGCTGGAGATGTCGGAATCGGGCGTGATCAAGCCGGGAGATCCGGAGCACTCCAAGGCCGCGCTCATTTACGGTCAGATGACCGAGCCTCCGGGTGCGCGTCTTCGGGTGGCACTGACCGGGCTGACGGTGGCGGAATATTTCCGCGACGCAGAAGGCGCGGATACCCTGCTCTTCATCGACAACATTTTTCGTTTTACCCAAGCGGGCTCAGAAGTGTCCGCGCTGTTGGGCCGCATGCCCAGCGCCGTGGGTTACCAGCCCAACTTAGCGACGGAAATGGGTGAATTGCAAGAGCGCATTACTTCCACCAAGAAAGGCTCGGTGACTTCGGTGCAGGCCATTTACGTACCGGCTGACGATTTGACCGACCCAGCGCCGGCTACGACGTTTGCCCACCTCGACGCCACGACGGTGCTATCGCGTGCGTTGACGGAGATTGGAATTTATCCCGCGGTCGATCCCCTGGGCTCGACCTCGCGCATTCTTGATGCGCGCATTGTGGGCCAGGAGCACTATGACGTGGCCCAGTCTGTAAAGAGAACGCTGCAGACCTACAAAGACCTGCAGGACATCATCGCGATTCTCGGCATTGACGAACTGAGCGAGGACCAGAAGATCACGGTTGCACGGGCTCGCAAAATTCAGCGCTTCCTCTCCCAGCCATTTCACGTGGCCGAGCAGTTCACCGGGACGCCCGGGAAATACGTAAAGGTGGCCGATACGGTGAAGGGCTTCAAGTCGATAGTCGAGGGCAAGTACGACGAGATCCCCGAACAAGCCTTCTACATGCGCGGTACGATCGAGGAAGTGCTGGAAGCGGCGGAGAAGATGAAGGCGGCAGCGTAACGGCAGCGATCAGTTTCAGCCGTCAATCGTCAGCCTGTTCGTAACCTGGCTGCCGTTGGAGTGAACTGATAGCAGATCAGATCCGGTATATGGCAGAAGTGTTCCAATTCGAGATTGTCACGCCAGAGAAGAGAGTGGTCGACACGGCGGCGACAGAGGCTCAGATTCCCGGCAAAAACGGGTATCTGGGCGTCCTCCCGAGACACGCGCCCCTGATCACTGAGCTCGCGGTGGGTGAAATCACGTTTCGATCGGACTCGGGGGAGCAGCGCTTAGCGGTCGCCTCCGGCTTTGCCGAGGTGCTGCCGGACAAGGTTACCGTTCTCGCGGAAACTGCGGAACGTCCTGAAGAAATCAACGTGGAGCGCGTCCGCAAGGCCAAAGAACGCGCCGAGCAATGGTTGGCAGGCGCCCAGACTGAAGCCGACGTGGAACGCGCCTTGGATGCGCTGCATCGCGCGGAAGTACGGCTTCGAGTGGCGGGCAAGAGTTAACATAGCAGACAGTTTCAATCCCGAATTTCCGCAAGGGGAAACCACTATGCGTCGGCGAATGCAACGGTGGAGCTGCCTGACCGCAGTTCTCGTGACACTGTCGTCATTGACCCTCGCCCAGGGCGCCGGTCATCCCGATAAAGGGCCAAATCCCGACGAGCCCGCCATTCACGATTACGTCCTTACCATGGACAAGATCAAAAAGTATGCCGACGTGGCCAAGAGACTGGAAGCGGCGGCCAAGTCCGACCCCGTCATCGCCGCGGAAATGAAGAAGATCGAAGACGCCGACGTCTACAACCTGGACAAAGCAGCCATGATGGAAAAATCGCCGCGGGTGGCCGCCGCGCTGAAGAGCAATGACATCGCGGCTCGCGACTTTGTCTTCACGCCGTTGACAGCGTTTACGGCCGCGATTGGAATTGCGGCAGAAGATGCGAAGAAGCAGCCTCCGGCATATGTCAATCCGACCAACATAAAGTTCGTTCGCGATCATAAGGAAGAGTTAGAGAAGCTCAATTTATTCGAGCCTGCGTTGGATAAAAGTTCCCCGGACAAAAGAAAAGAAGAAAAAGAAGAAGATAAAGCGGACGACCAGTAGGCCACCTAC
>Ga0137378_10002850_pt1 | contig 14886 bp, 15 predicted proteins | sample SagtaG_21_FD_104813 | JGI IMG/M metagenome (GOLD analysis project Ga0137378, IMG submission 104813) | Vadose zone soil microbial communities from Sagehorn Ranch, Mendocino, California, USA - Sage2_L_60_16 metaG | ecosystem: Environmental > Terrestrial > Soil > Vadose zone | place: USA... | reverse complement strand
TGCCTCCTCTACCTGTTACCGGGAGGAGCAACACACATCCTTTTCTCTTGATTGCGCCCAACATTTCTGTCATCAAACTGGCATGCTGCCGTGTATTTCGCGACGGATACGCTCCTGATGTTACTGATCTCGGCGCAAGCAAGTAAAGTATCCCACGGGATACGCAATGAGGTGAGAGAACGGGGGCCAAGAGGGGGAGAAAGCCTCGAGAAATTGGCAAAGACGGCAGAAATGTGTCTTCCTGAGAAGAAACAGACACGAATGGCGTTTAAGAAAGGGAAGAGAGGAAGATGACTGATTCTGTCGTCCACATCCAGGTGGACCCGACGAACTCGCCGAGCATGCCGTCCTGGTTCGGAGAAGTCACCGTGGTGGCTTACGCACTCCAGCGGTTTGGAGTGCTCAAAGCGATCGAGGAGCGGGTGCGGTTTGTCCGAGCCCGGATGGGCAAATATGAACTGATCGATTTCGTGGCGATGCTCATTGGCTATGCGGTGAGCGGAGAACGAACCTTGCGGGCGTTTTCCGAACGTGTCCAGCCGTTTGCCACCGCCTTCATGGCATTGTTTGGGAGAGCAGACCTCCCCGATCCGGCGACGCTTTCCCGCTACCTAGCGGCCCTAGACCAGCCCTGTGTGGAGGCCCTGCGGACCCTGTTTCTGGAGGACCTGCTGGCTCGCTCGCCGTTCGGTCCCCCGCCGGGAGGGCTGTGGGACCGCCTGGGTGAGTCCTGGCTCGTGATCGATGTGGATGGGACCAAACAGGCCACCCGCCAACGCGCTCTTCCCGCCACCCCAGAACTGCCTCCAGCCCATCGCCGCTTTGATCGGGTCTGTGCCCCTGGATATCTGGGACGCAAGCGGGGGGAAGTGGTCAGAACGCGGACCACGATTCTGCAAGCGCACACGCATCAATGGCTCGGCACGTTTGGAAATCCCGGCAATGGCTTGTACCGCGACGAACTGCTGCGAGCGCGCAGCGTGATTGCGACCTATGCTGCCGCCCTCTCGTTTCCGCTGTCCCAGGTGGTCGTTCGTCTCGATGGCTTGTATGGCAATGTGGCTCCCCTGGCGGATCTGCTGACGGCAGAGGGGCCTGCGGTGGTGGTGCGGGGCAAAGCGTATCATCTGATCGAGCAACCTGCCATCCAAAAGCTCCTGCATCGTGCGCCTGATCAAGCAACCATCCACCCGGAATCGGGCGCCAGCCGCGCCCTCTACGATTGCGGGCAGGTGACACTGGCACCGACGGGACCGGTCATGCGCATGCTGCTGGCCACGCATCCCGCAGGTTCCACCCGTCCACCCGTTGGCAAAGTGCGGGCGGGAACCGTCTATGAGCAATTTTTCACCACCCTGCCGCAGCGAGCGTTTACGCCCGCCGATGTGCTCGATCTCTATCTGCATCGCGGCTCATTTGAAACCGTGCTCGCCGATGAAGATGACGAACAAGCCTCCGACCGCTGGGTCTCACGGACCCCGTGGGGTCAGGAGTTCTGGCAAATCATCAGCCAGTGGATCTGGAACCTCCGCTTAGAGTTTGGCCAACAAGCCCAGGCCACCACGATGCGGGTGACAGACCTGGCCTATTCGCAGGTGCTCACGCCGTCTTCCCCTCCTCCTGAGGACGATCCCCCTCCCGATGGAACCCCTCCTCCTGTTCCCACCGGCTCTGCTCCCCATTCTGCGGAGACCTCTCCCGATCTTCCCCCCTCTGCTTCTCCTGAGACGGCTGGGTCTACTGAGACGCCGCACAACGCGTTGGGGGCCTTGGCGTCCTACGAGCCACCCCAATGGGCACGGCCTTCCTTTACCCGTGGCTTTCCTGGCTCTGCGTTTACACCGCACCCAGATGGAACGCTGCGTTGCCCGGCTGGCCAACCCTTGTACATACAAGAACGCAGGCCCGAGCGCAACGGCTCGCTGCGCGTGGTGTATGCGGCCCGCATTGGCCATTGCCGCACGTGTCCCCTGCGCGAACAGTGTCAAGAATCGGGCACCACCCTCAAGCCGCGACGGGTGAGCGCCGTGTTCTGGCCGCGCACGTCCCCTCCTCCTGCTGCCTCGCAACCCGGAGGCTCAGCGCCGCCCTCTGAGGCTGCGGCCTCAGATGCACCAACCTGCGCTTCTCCTGTTCCTGCTCAGCCCGTACGGTGGGGCGATTGGCAACGCTGTCAGATCCGGCGGAAGTTCGTACAGCTCCTGCGGACCCAGACCGTTCTGATCGCTTTTCGCACCGCAGAAACGCTCGTTCACGAGACAGCACATGCCTCCCACTCCCCACCTCTTGCCACCCGAGCCCAACGCGCCCATTGGCGACTCTCCTGGGAAGAACGCCTCGCTCGCAATGCTCGTCCGCCAACTGCTCCACCCCTTGAGATTACCCTTCATGGCCTTCCTGCCCCGCTCGTTCAGTCTTTTGGCCTGCCTGTCAGACGCGCTGCGTGACTCGTCTTGCTTCCCTTTGAGCCTTCTTTCCCAGACTGCTTCTCTTCGCCATCTCTTTTATATCCACTGCTGTCTCTTTATCCTTCCTGGCGCTTCATCTCTTCCCTTTCTCCCCTCGTCCGAACCCGTTCGTGAACCTCATGTCGCCCGCTTGGTTGCAACTCATTGCGTATCCCGTGGGATGAGCAGGTCTTGGGCCAAGGACGCATTGGGGTGCGTCTTGCCAGTATCATTGCCTACCTGCGGACGGTGACGCGCCTGCCCATTCGGCAGCTCCGAGACTATCTGCTGACCGTGCATGGCTTCCGGGTGAGCGTTGGCGAGATTGTCGAATTGCTGCATCGGATCAAGCACCATGTACAACCCACCCTCGATGCCCTCAAAGAGGAGATCCGCGCCAGTCCTGCGGTGCAAGCTGATGAGACGGGCTGGCGCGAGGATGGCAGCAATGGCTACATCTGGAGCGTGAGTACCCCCAGCGTGCGTTACTACGAGTACCATCACTCGCGGGCAGGCGAAGTGGTCAAACAGCTGATCGGCAGCGAGTTCGAAGGAGTGCTGGACAGCGATTTCTATGCAGGCTACAACATCCATCAAGGACTACATCAACGGATGCCCGGGTCCATTTTTTACGCGATATCCATGACCTCAAAGAGGAGTTTTCGCAGGATGAGGAGGTGCTCAGTTGGGCCAAAGCCGTCAAGGCGATCTATGAGCAGGCCATCGCCTTTGTCCAGAGCGGTCCTGACCTCAACTTGCCACCCCGCCACCAGCAGCAGGTGCGCGAGGCACAACAGCATGCCTGTGAACAGCACCTGTGGCAGGTGTGTCAGCCCTATGTGCGAACGGCGGCGCCTCAGCATACCTTATGCCAACGTGTGGAACGGTTCTTGCCAGAACTCTTTGTCTGTGTGGCGGTTCCGGGAGTTCCGGCCCACAACAATCTCGCGGAGCGCAGTGTTCGTCCCTTGGTTATTGCCCGCAAAATCAGTGGCGGCACCCGTAGCCCCAAAGGGAGTCAGACCCGTATGGGGCTTGCCTCCCTCTTTGGCACCTGGGTGGCCCAACAGCTCAATCCCTTCCACCAATGTCTGGCAGCCCTGACGACAAAATCTTCTTTGGGTCAAGTCTGAACAATATCTTGACTGCGTTCTTCTTGACTTTCCTGGTTCTGTAAGGTAGGTATCTCTGATCCCTTGACAGTCAAAAGCGCAAGCATTGAATGAGCCTGTGAAGCTCCTCTAACTGAAAATGTATCTTGTTGGGCATTCCGTGGGCCATAGGTATTCTTGTGCTTACACAGGAAATCAGATATACTCCTGTCCAAGGGAACGTATCGATGAGGGCTAGTTAGTACACTTCTTGTTCGGAGTATTGACGATATGGTATCAGAAGGGAATGTGCCATTGAAGTGGGTCAGCTATATCTTCTTCTATGGCTATGTGGGGACCCTCATCTTGGCGGGAGTCTGGGGCGTCTTCTTCGCACGGATCGACATGCCTTTGCTCCTGAATGTTCAGATCGATCATCTGCCGCCGGGCACTGCGGCCAATCTGCTGAGTCAATACCGTTTCCTGCGTGCCATTGAGTTGGGCTTTGGGCTATTTGCATTCGTGTTCCGCGATCAGATCTATCATGTTCAGATCTCCAATCGGATTTTCTTGTCGGTCATGGCCTTCGGCGTGCTGGCAAGGATGGTTGCCATTGTTCTTGATGGGTCGCCCAGTCTAGCGATGTATCTGTTTGCCATCTTCGAAGTGATTGGAGTGATCATTATCTTTGTTTACACAAGATCGACCCTTGCAAAATGAAGGTGAGGGGTGGAGCGCACACCACCTGGCACTCCACCAAAGCGGTATTTCGTTTACAGGTTGATCTTGGTCTGTAGGACCTTGGCACGGACAGTCACAGCTTCAGCCACTGTTTCAGAAAAGGTTTTCCAGGGCTCACTTAGTGGCTGAACGAGTGTTCTGATTCGGTCATGAAAGGGACTGCTCGTTGTGCCCTCGTGAGCAGACTCCTCAACCCGGACGGCATACTCCCTTGCGTCGGCGGCTTGGTTATACATCCGTAGCGAGGTCGCCTGTAATGTTTCATCGATGAGTATAACCGCCGCGCCGTAGATCGGGGTCGGCTGAACCGTATCTACTACCCACCCGCCGCTGTTGTAGATTTTCATCCACTCTGGATAGCCAGTAAAGGTCATATCCTGCTGAAAAGGCTTGTGGGTATGGCCGAAGAGGAAGGTAACATCCTCGGGCATGTTCTGCCTGTTCTCTATCCGAATCTGTTCGAGCAGTGGACCTTCCAGGTACGACTGTAGACCATGCTGGGCATCAGGGCTTAACAACTGACTTGGTTGGTGTCTTTCCAGGGTGGCTATTCTGCCGAGAGTAAGATCCAGAATCCATGCTAGTCCTTTCGTCTCAACCCCTTCAGCCCATTTCAACTGGCTATATTTCTCAACCATACTGGTCGAAAAGTTTGCAAGGAGCTTCTCGACTTGTCTCTTATCCTGTAGTTTATCATACAGCAAGCCGATATCCCGCCCGACATCACCAGAGCGGCCCATCGTTGACCAGAAAAAGTCGATCCAGGCAAAGTTTTCTGCCTCAAGGTCCCAGACAATCTTTGGTGTTTCGCGGTTGGGAAAAATCATTATGTTCAGGATGCTCATCAGCGAGTAGAGCGGCTCGACATAATGGCCGTGATTGAAAATGACGCACTTCTGACCATTGCTGCTTAAAAGAGCGTAGTTCGGATAGACGACGTTCACAACCACATCCTTCAGGTGCGGATAGCGTTGAATCAGATTCGTCAAGAAGTACTCTCGCACGAGATCGGGAGCAAACATTTTTGTCGTATGCCAGGGAATGTCAAGCTGTGTACCCACCGGGATACGGCAAAGGAAATTCACATACTGTGTCTCGCGGGCGCTCTCCCATATGTGGTGGTCGTGATTGCCGGGGATATAGAGGATGTTCTTATCAAAAAGCGGCTCCCCATCTTTCGGGAAAATCAGCTCAATGAAGCGTTCAAAAACCATGGCTGCCTTGTTTGTCTCGGCCAAGGCCATTTCAAGGATATCACCGTTGAGGACTAGGATGGGCTTTTCCCGGCTTTCGTTATGTGCAATCAATTCCCTTAGACAGGTGACGAGTTGGGTCAGAACTGGGCTAGGTCCAGTCGTATCAGTCTCTATGGAGTTTGCTTGTATGTTTGTTAACACACTGTCGTCCGCGCCCAGATGCATATCCGATAGGCAAACATAATGGATGTCAGGCATAGTGCTCCCTCTTTTCTTGCTTACTCACCACTGGCTTTTGGTCCGTAGATATCCCACAATTCCCCAAGAAAGAAGCGTCCGAATTGGAGCAATGCGCGTGCCTTGTCTGCAGTTGAATGTGCATGAATCACCTGCATGCTCCTGATCAGCTTCATCAGCCTGTCAACGTCAATCGTTAGGATGCCTGCTCCCACGATAGGCCCACTCTGATCCATACCTTGGTGTAGCGTTGTGTAGAGGGTCGTCGTATCACGCCATAGGTCGAACACTGGTCCATTTTGGACATTTTTCTGACCGCTCAGGTAGTAGTCTTGCCCGTCATGCGCGAACGCAAGCTCATAGATCATCAGCTTGTCAGTCGGGTCGTCTGTCGGCGAGAACAGTTTGAACACGCCGCTTTTAGCAGGTAGATTCTCACCGAGAGCGGCAAAGCTGACATGACCGGTTATGTCGCCGTGATGATCCGGATCGGACATGAAACGGTCGAGATTGCGGACAGTGATGGAGCACGCAATGCTAAGTGTTGTGCCCGCGGTCTTACCTACTTCGGCACCTGCATGAGGATCGGTCTCACCGAGAGCAAACGGACCCTCCATGGTCTCACGAAAAGCAATACCTGTTGTATCTTCTTGCATCTTCGTCACCCCTGGTTGAAAGGAAAGCCCCGCGTCGCTTATCTCTCTCAGGTAGCGTGTCGCGTCCGCATACCCTATGTCAATGAGGGTCGCGGTATCGATGCGACCAAAGTAGAGATCTGGATCGAGGGGCAGCGGGTAGAAAGGTTTAATCACATGTAGCTTGATGGGTCGAGTCTGCCCATAGATCGCTTCTCCCTGCGCAATGCGGTCATTAAGCTCGGTAATATACGCAAACTCCTCGAACAGCTTGCCGTTGGCACTCAGTTCGATCATGTGTACGTACTGGTTGAACATACCCGTCTTGTATTCACCTGTATTGCCGATACACCAAACCAACCATAACTCCTCGGCGCCGCGCTTGACTGCCTCTGTAAGGTTGGCGTCCTTGATCCAGACCGAATCGAGATAGAGATTACCGTTCTTCGGCACCGGCGGCATAAAAATGGGGAGAGAGATACCAGCTACCAGGAGATCCAGGTCTATGTGATCGTGTGTGACGACCTCATTGGTCTTACGCGTAAAGTTGCAAACGTTGAAGGTACCTAGCATACCTTGCGCCGCGTTGATTGCAGGTACATCGATGCCAAGGTGAGGAAAGACGCTGTTTCTGACGCCATCGGCTGTCCCCATCGCAAGCATATCGTAGGCTTTCAGATAGGTCTCGATAGGCATGAAATGGACAAAGTCATGCATATTCAGTGTGCACCAGCGATCGCACATCTCAATTGGCGAAAGTCCTGAAAACAACATGGCAAGGTTGATGATACCGCCAGAGGTACCGTCAGCATGAGCAAAGCACAGGTCCGATTCGATGAGGGCACGTATCACCCCGGCCTGGTATGCTACGCGCATGCCGCCGCCGGCCAGAATCAGGGCGCGTCTGGGTCCGGTGTACCCGTCAGCAGGCGTACCATACGGCATATGTCCTATCGCGTCCATACTCTCACCTTCCTCTCTCCCGGTACCCGAAGAGCACGCACCCAATACCACGCAGCAAGCATTCCCGATAAAAAGTCAAAACCCGCGACCAGTAATGCCAAGGGAGAGAAGATGGCTCTTTTCACCCCAATGGATACCGCAGCGCTGGCACCAAACTTCTGTAGCGCCGCCCATAGGACCAAGATGCGACTGTCCGAGTGGCTACATAGAGCGTGCAGGAGGGCACCACCGACTATGACCATAAACATTCCGATCGTGCCGAAGAAGTGCCTGCTGGTCGGTGTATTCTCTGTAGAAAGCCCGCGCAACAGCGCCTTCGGCATCAACATTTGCACGAAACCAGTAAGAACAGTTGTTCCTGCTATTGCCACCAGTCCCCAGTAGTACCAATCTTTTGTTTTCATTGCTCTGCTCCTGCTGTCTTTGCTCGGTAGGCTATGTTTGCCTGGTACGCAAAGAAGATCATCATGCTCAGCCACTGGATAGTCCAGAGTGCGACCCGGATTTGATTCAGGAAAATCCACTCGTTCAGGATGCTCTTAAGCTGAACGGGATCAGTGATGCCTTTGCTCATCATATCGTTGAGCGGTAAGATGAAGACGATCGTTAAGCCGGTTGCAGCCACGATTCCTATCAACACGATGATGGGTATCCAGCGCAGCACGGTCTTCCATTCGGCGATCGTCATGACGATCGCCAGCAAGATCATCAGCGTGGTCATATAGGTAAAGAACCGTGTCGCAAGAGTCACCTGAGGAACGAATTGCAGGTAATAATTGTTGACCGTCAGTTGTGGTGCAATCGGGAAGGAAAACAGGAGGAGCGACCAGCCTGTTCCCAGGTACATCGATGTACAAAGGAACAAGACGGCGTTATTCAGAATGAGCAGGTTTCTTTTCAGATCTGGACTTTTCATGTCTCTTGGTCCTTCTCATCATCTGATCTTTTGGGCGGTGCTAGCCACTCCTGACTGAGACCGAGGCTAACAATGCTCTCTAGCCCCTCGGGAAGCTGCTGTGGTGGGTGTTCATAGCTCAAGAACCAACTATCAACGTGGTCGTCCAGAACACCTCTGACTTCGGGGAAGAAGCCCGTAAAGAGAGGGTCAGGGCTGATATCGAGTTCTTTAAGCGCTTGCACACGCGGATGATCGCCAATGGTTAACCGTGCCGAGCCTTTTTTAGCCAGGAAGAAGCCCAGCTTAGACGTGAAATGAATCTGGGACTTCATGAGCATCCCCCGGAACTGGCAATAGTTTATAGCCCCCATACTGATAGGTAGCCAGACGCTCTTCGGACACTCTATTTCGATTTTCATCGCCATCTGACCGTCCAGGTCGTACTGGCTGCTGACAGTTTGATCTCCAATAATGTAGTCAAGGTTGGCCTGGTGCTTAGGCATGCCCCATATTCCCTTGCCACCCTTGACCGAAATCTCGGTGCTCACTGGCAGGTCGTATACGAATTGTCCCGTGCCGTAATGTTTCATGAAGAGGGCGGGAAGCAGGCGCGGCGCCCGTTTGGAGCCATGGGTACAGGCGATGGCAATGCTGAACTCGATGTACCTGCCGATAGATGTGATGCGGTAATCAATGACAGTGATCACGAGTAAGCCCTTCCGCCACAAGCGAAACGGGTAGATCTCGTTCCCGGGTATGAGCGCCTGTGCTTTCTCGGCGTCTATAGGGTAGGCAACCATCAGGGCCGGGGAATGCTTACCTTCAACGGGCAGATGGAAAGGGATGCCGTCCACAAGGGAATGACGTCCCGCTTCTCTCTGTAAACGCTTCGGAATCATTGTGTGTCTTCCTTTCTAACAGGGTTTGTCCAACTCTTGAACCATGAGCGGAAATACATCCCTGGAAGCGTTCTGGCCCATGAAAACATCCAGGTGGCTATAACGAGGTAAAATGTGCAGGGAGTGGTAATCCCGGTGACGCTTGTCGAAAAACTGGTAGCTGCGCATTTGGCTCTCAGGTAGGAAGCACAAGTTCTTCTCGCCAGCAAAAAAGGCGATACGCGCGTCCGTTTGGGGCGGTTGAGCTACATAGTCCTGTGGTAGGGCTCCTTCTCCTTCCAGGGAAACCAGGTGTCCCACACGAATACACTGTGCCATCTGTTTGAAGAAGCTCAACGGAACATGAGCAAATTCTCTTTTGAGCCACTCATGCGTCTCATTGTTGAGATTTTCGTGACGCCACAATGCTGGGAAACCAGTGCCATACGTAAAACTCACCTCCTTGCACACGGGATTGTCACACTCGTGATGCGTCATCTCTACGAAAAAGTCGATGGCTTTAGCAATGCCGCTCGGTGCGTGCAGGCCCCACTGGGGATTAAGATAACGTGTAAAAGGGGCTACCAGGGGAAAACCAACGTGTAGTTTGAAGCGGGAGAACCCTGGCACGACAGTGTATAGTGAGACGGCGTTGCTCACAATCGTCGTGACCTGCGGTAGCAGTCCGGCTATGGCTGCCATTATAAAGCTGGTGGAGCCTTGACAGTGGATCACCGCTTTAATCTTGTCCCACCCCGTCCGCTCGACAACCGTTCTGGCCGCCTCAGGGTGGTCGTAGAGTGCGGCTTGGTCCAGCGTCCAGGTGTTGGGAGGCAGGTCGATACTGGCCCGCCAGTTCTCAAGCCAGACGTCGTAGTCATGGGCGATCAGGTAATCAACGATCGTTGTCTCAACCGGGGCACGGAAGATGTTGGCACGTACCCCTGCGCCATGCGCCAGCAGCACAGGCCCTTTGTGCGGCGTCTTTCCTTGTACGTGAATGAGATTACACTGGAGACCGTCCCTGGCACGGAACGGGATGATCTCTTCACGGTGCCGTTGCTCCTGTTGTTCTTGTCGATCTTCTTGCGTCATGCCTGCCCTGCTCGTTTCTCGATGATTCTATCGGCGAAGCGATCTGCGAGGGCTGCGATGGTCAAACTTGGGTTTGCACCAACGGGGCCCGGCATGATCGATCCATCGGCAATGTAGAAGTTGGGATAGTTAAAGACCTCTCCGTATGGGTTTACAACCCCTTCAGTAATATCTCGCCCAATGGGACACCCACCGAGTGGATGTGCGGTGACCAGACGATTGAAGTACCAGAGCGGGTCGTCCTGGAAAGTGGCACCTAAAGTACCAGTGACCGCTAGCATTTTTTTTCTCAATCGATCAAAGTAGGCCCTGGACTTCTTTTTTGTCCAGTCGAGGTAGAGCGTGTTATCTTGAATTGTCATTCGTCCGTCCGGTATATCCCGTCCCATGCCAAGCATTGGGAGCAAGCCTGAGGAGAGTTCGCATGTCCCGAACATGCTAGAGATGTACCCACTCAGATCGGTCTCCAGGTCTCTATGTAGCCACTCCTCAACCAGGCGTATGGCGACGTGAAGAGCCCTATTTATTTCACTGGGCGAATCGAATATCTGCAACATCCAGTTCACGAACTCTGGATAGCCTGCATCCTGTATATAGAAGCCCCGTTCTTCGTCACCGTCCGTGTAACTAAAGCGAATCGAACTTGTAATCACAGGGCCATACCCACCATCAATGATGCGTGGTTCCCGTTTGTCATTTATGATATCGCTACACCTGAGAGCGAAGTTGATAAGATCTCCATTGCCGCTAAAGCGTGTCCCCAGAAGTTTGCTTATACCAGGAAAGTTACCCTGATTTTTGAGCAGGAGGAATGTGGACCCAAATGTTCCTGCCGAGAGGATGAGTCGGTCAGCGGTAATGATCCGAATAGGCAGAACAGCGGGATGATGGGTAGCAAGCTTTTGTCCCTCTTTCTCAGGGTCATGCTGAACGTAGTGGATGGTATAGCCACGTCCGCCGTCAGTTGGTTCAAATGAGCGTACCTCGCAGCACGTCCAGATTTCAGCTTTGTGCCGCTTTGCTGCGGAGAGGTAGGTATAGTCGAGCGTATTTTTACTGCCATAGTTACAACCGATGTCGCACTCTCCACACAGACGGCAGGTATAGCGTGTGCGTCCATGGATGTTTGCATACTCTTCGCAAATTGGCTCGCCTGTCATGGGAGGCTCACCCTCGTTGCCGAAGGTAACGGCTAGCTTGGGCAGAAACCAATCCATCTGCAACTGTTCAGCAGCTTTCCGTAAAGCTATGGTTTTGGAGGTCCTGTTGTATGGTGGTTGATCAAATGGATAGTGTTGTGCATTCATCATCCTCTCCACTCGATCATAGTGGGGATCGAGATCGGCACGAGTGACCGGCCAATATTCGTAGCCACCGTTGTGGATATCTTCTTGTACAAACCATTTCTCATCTTTGCGAAGCAGGACGTTCGCATAAATGAGTGAGCCGCCACCCAGCCCGCTGGATACTACTGAATTAATCCCCTCGAACGACCAGATGTTGTACATTCCATAGAGTCCTTCGCTGGGATCCCAAAAATTGCGCTTCATTCGGTATGGACTGCGAGGGAATGAACCAGGTGGATAGGCTTTTCCTCGTTCCAATAAACAAACAGACAAGCCAGCTTTAACAAGCCGGTATGCCATCACTGATCCGCCGAAGCCTGAACCGACAATAACTGCGTCAAAATGCCTCTCACTCATGTTGATACCTCTTGCCGCTTTAACAATACTACTATCTACCAAACCACGCTTTACGGGAACGAGAGAAAGGCAATCAAAAGGTAAACGTATACTCGTCAAATTTTTTGTGTACGAATATGTGATTCTCCATAAAGTTGGCCCGGAGAGGTAAAACTTGGACTGCACGCATAAGAGCGGTTCTGGCTCACTTTCGATGAGGAAGAATCCGGAGGCGCAGGAGATCAAAGTTGGCCCGGCCATACATACTGCGTTTTACAAACTTCAGACGATTAATGTGGCCTTCCACAGAGTCGTTGTTCCATTTGAGCGTCAGGCCCGCCTGAACAGCGGGTGTCTGCTCATTTTCAATACGTCGAAGCCAGTAAAAGCCGATCTCAATGAAAAATACATACGAAAGAGTTATTAATAGCACTGTACTTTAGTGACCTGCTTGATAAGAGTTGCGGCAGAACAACATTAACTGGTGGCCAAGCTCAGACAAGCCGCCAATTCAAGCTCAATTTATGCGGTCTCCACCAGTTAATGTGGCCCTACCAGAGTTGCTACTACCATTGCTTTTACTAGAGGCACCATTACCTTTTTTTCCATCTCCAGCGTCACTGCTTTTAATTTGACTTTTGACTTCCTCGGCCTTACCTTGAAGTAGACTAATAACTAAGCTCGGCAGCAATCCGAAAACCGCAGCGAAAACCAGATTCTGCGGATTGGTAGTAATATCGTAGATGGTCGCTATATTTGGAACATTCTGCTGATTTGTTAGGCCATGACTGAGCGTGGTAGTTAGTAGAATAGATACAAGCAATACGCCGACAAGAGCACCTAGACCAGAGAGCAAGGGTGTAACCATGATTCGGGCCATGGTACTGCCATAGTCATCGAAGACAAGGTCAGTTTTACTCCACTCATTAATCAATTGGTTAAAGGTTCCAACAATTACTCCAAGAAGCCAGAAAACTAATGCCTCTACGATCTTTAGGGGTTGCACGTTTCCGAGAATGGCAATAAGGACCAGCAGATAGGTGAAAAACCCCGTGAGAAGTGCTGTTCCCATAAGTTGATTACGGGTACGTACCAGTCCATCCCAGCGTTCATTCGTAAATTTGTGGAGGATATATCTAACTTTACGAATGTCGTTTCTTGCCTCTTCATGCGTTTGTTGAGCAGCCTGCCCGTTGGTTACTGTAGACGGACTTCGTGGATCAAGGACGGACTTAAGGAAGGCAAGTATACCCTGTGCCATCCTGAGTTGCAGCTTGTTAGCTTTATCTCTTTGTTGGGATGGCTGTTTGCAGCAAATTTGGTCTGAACTCAATGTAGTGATAGCATTCTTTAGAAGCTCAGTTAAGGCCTCACTATCAGGAACTTTAGACCCTTTAAGGCGTAATTCGTCATGCTTCGCACCCTCGATTACTTGATCACGGGGCAGAAGGTTAATCAAAGCTTCATCCACTTTATTTATTCGATTCCACAAGGCGACGTAACCTGTACCCAACACCCACATCAAACCCTGACGGCCTAACATTTTCTTGATCTCACAGAGGTCGTTTTCTATGTCTTTGAGGACAATCTTATGAGATAATTTATGATCTTGATCAGATTCTTGGCATGTAACAAATTTTCCTGCGGACTGAATCCTTGGAACCTTTAGGATATCGTTTAGAATATCGTACCGAGCCCGCAAAAGAGTAATTTCTCTCGTAGCAGTCTCGTAATCAGATGGCCTCCCACCTTTGCAAGTGGCAAATTGCATAAAGGGTACGGCGACTAGCAACCAAACAATAAGAGTGATAACGAAACCCAGAATCAGTACAGCATTGCCTCGACCCAGCCAGGTCAGATAATCGGGGAGTGAGGAGGGTGAGAGGTAGACACCTATAGTAAAAAACGCAGCTGTGATAGGAAGTGAAATCACCGCCCCAACAAGTACCAGTGCAGCAAAATAACGATTATCACTTAATTTACTCCAAAGTGCGGTCATGTCTGTACCCTTCCTTATATCTCTCTGGCTGCCATATTGTCAGGAGAAGGATGTTTCAGCACTCACCATGTTTCTACTCTTGCCATCGCATTTTAATCGCTATTAAAACGACGAGGGTGTGAATTTTTCGCAGACAGGATTCTAGACTGGGCGTGTACCAACGTCTATCACCAGCCGTCATATGAAAGGCTACGTCGTTGCTGTACCGGAATGTACCGATAGAGTGTTGCCCGTGAAATATTCAGTGTTCTGCAAATCTCATCTATAGGATTGTTTTTGTTATCGTAGAATTCTTGTGCCATCGCACCTTTCTTCGAAGTATTGGGGTAGATACAGCGCTGCTGTCACCAGCCGCCACAGAACTACCACTTCCTGTAATCTGATTGCTAAGAGGCTGTGTGCAAAGGCATCCGAAGCTAGGTGACTCGTAAGAAGCCTTCAGCGGCTCCGTGAACGTGGTAGAATCTGATTGAGAGGAATATGGAAGCAGAGCAAGGATGTCGCATGGTTGAGGAGGTCTGCCATGTGCCGACAAGGCTATCGGAGTGATCTGAGTGATGAAGAGTGGGACGTGCTGGCCCCATTGATCCCGCCAGCCAAGCCAGGCGGTCATCCACGTACGACCGATATGCGTGAAGTGATCGATGCCATTTTGTATCTGGAGCGCACAGGAGCGCAATGGAGGGCCTTTCCTCACGACTTTCCGCCGTGGTCCACGGTCTGGATGTACTTCCGCACCTGGCGCAACGATGGCACCTGGAAGCGCATCCACACAGCCTTACGCGAACAGGTGCGCGTGAAGCAAGGGCGCGAGGCGACGCCCAGCGCAGCGATCATTGACAGCCAATCGGTGAAAACCAGCCAAAAAGGGGGGCGCGCGGCTACGACGGGGGTAAAAGTGTAAATCACGGATGTCAAGAAACGTCATGCGCCCGCAGGCGCACCACTCCGCATGAAAAAGAGTAGAATCGAAGGAGCAACCTTCTGGAGAGAAGACGACCAGCGGTATACGCGCGCGAACGTG
>Ga0137378_10002846_pt1 | contig 14896 bp, 14 predicted proteins | sample SagtaG_21_FD_104813 | JGI IMG/M metagenome (GOLD analysis project Ga0137378, IMG submission 104813) | Vadose zone soil microbial communities from Sagehorn Ranch, Mendocino, California, USA - Sage2_L_60_16 metaG | ecosystem: Environmental > Terrestrial > Soil > Vadose zone | place: USA... | reverse complement strand
GAGGGAGCGCCCGTCCAGCCGGCCCCGGTCCAGCCGACGCCGGTCCAGCCGGGCCAGGTCCAGCCGGGCCCCGTCCAGGCCGGCCCGGTCCAGCCGGGCCAGCGGGCGCATGCCGTGGTGCGGCAGGCCGACCTGCAGCTGAGGGCCAGGATTCCCAGGCAGCCGGCTGGCCAGCAGGAGCAGGCGAATCCGGTCACGGCCCGGCACGCGCCGTTCATGCCGCCGGTCGGTCCCATGCCGACCGCTGAAGCAGCCGCGCCGGGCGACGCAGCCGATTCTGACACCGACACCGACACCGATGTCGGCACTGCCGCGCCGGCGACCGCGGCCGGTAGCGCACAGCCAACGAATCCGCGCCGATCCCCGGCGCCGCCAGCTGGCGGCGGAGAGACTCCTCGGAACGAAGCGGCCGCGAGCACCGCCCAGCCAAACGCGGCCCAGCCAAACGCGGCCGAAGCCAGTCCGGGCGCGGCGGAACCGGAACCTGGACCGGGCACTGGCGTGCCGTCGGCAGACGCACCGGTCACGACGACGGGACTCAGTGCGGCACCCGTGACCGGCGACGAGCCGGGCGAGCCGCCGGCGCTGAGGCGTCCGCGCAGCTCGCCTACCCCGCCGGAGGACTGACCGCCGCGCCGGCGCGCACTACGAGCGCGGTCGCGATGGCCGCGAGACCTTCGCCTCTGCCGGTCAGGCCCAGGCCATCGGTTGTCGTGGCCGAGATGCTCACGGCCGCGCCGTTGAGCGCGGCGGACAGCGCGGCCTGGGCTTCGTCCCGCCGCCTGGCCAGCCGCGGCCTGTTGCCGATGATCTGCACGGCGACATTGCCAATAACGAAGCCGGCCTCGTCGAGCAGCTCGCGAGTCCGGCCGAGCAGCGCGGTACCGGCCGCTGCGGCCCAGCGCGGCTCCGCCGCGCCGAACTGGCTGCCGAGGTCACCTAGCAGGGCCGCCGAGAGCAGCGCATCGCACATCGCGTGCGCGGCGACATCCCCATCGGAATGTCCTGCCAGACCCTGCTCACCAGGCCAGTGCAAGCCCGCCAGGTACAGCTCCCGTCCGTCACCGAACGGGTGAACATCGACTCCGACGCCAACCTGCGGCAGCTGACCGTCCATCCAGGCCGACGCCGGGCGTCAGGATGCGAGAATCTCGTCGAGCAGCGTCTCGGCCTTGTCCTCGTTGGTCTTCTCGGCGAGCGCGAGCTCGCTGACGAGGATCTGCCTGGCCTTGGCGAGCATGCGCTTCTCGCCGGCCGACAGCCCGCGCTCCCGGTCACGGCGCCAGAGGTCACGCACGACCTCCGCGACCTTGTTCACATCACCGGATGCCAGCTTCTCGAGATTGGCCTTGTACCGCCGCGACCAGTTGGTCGGCTCCTCGGTATACGGGGCGCGCAGCACCTCGAAGACGCGCTCAAGGCCCTCCTGCCCGACAACATCCCTTACACCGACAAGTTCCGCGTTGTCTGCTGGAACCCGCACCGTCAGGTCACCCTTATCGACCTTGAGAACGAGATACGACCGATCCTCGCCCTTGATCGAACGGATCTCGATTTCCTCGATCCGAGCAGCCCCATGGTGGGGGTAGACGACGGTGTCGCCGACCTTGAAAGTCATGTGGCACGTACCCCTTCCGCTGCATTCAGCTTACCACGGCGAGCAGCGGTGAATAGCCATGCTTGGTGACAAAGATGCAGGTCAAGGGCGCTTTTGAATACTGTGAATGAGTGACGTCGCCATCACGAGACCGACCCTCGCCCCGGCGATCCGGAGGCCTCAGGCCAGGACAGCACCAGTACAGGCGCCGCGCAAGTCCGCCATACGATCTAGCCCAGTTTACCGCGTGACCCCACCAGCCTCAGCCATCGAGTGCCAGTTACCGGCGCGATCGCGCGGACAGCTGGCCCGGCGCTCGCCTCCGCCGCTGACATTCCATGATTACTACGGAAGGCTGTCAGCAGTTTCTGCTGACTCGTTTCCGTGATCATGGTGTAAGCAGCCGCAGCGCAGTGGCAGTTGCCGGCGCGATCGCGCGGACAACTGGGCCTCCACGGTTACGTCTTCGGGCGGCCAGGCTCATACTGAAGACAGGGAGCTTGTGAGCGATTTCCGGAGAGAGACGCGTGAACCAGGGCGGTGAACCGGCGCACGACGATTACGGGCTGCCGCGGGTAGACGTCGAGATTCCCGACGATGCTCGCGAGCTCTACCGTGACGTGCAGGCTTACCATCGTGAGCTGCGCGCGCTGCGTCGGCATCAGCGCAGTGACCGCTGGCGCGCGCCGATCCGCCGGAGCGGGATGGTCGTGCCGCTCATCGCTGGATGCCTGGTCCTGGCGATGATCGCGGGCATGGTGCTCACGATGTTCAGCGCCAACCCGTCCTTCTCCGGCGCCGGTATGCCCGTTTCCCTTGGCGGCCGGCATACCGGTCGCCCCGCCGGGGGATCCACCCCCGCCAGCCCCGCCAGCCCGTCATCGGGATCGCAGGCCGCGACCGGGGCGCCTCCTAGCGGGGCAAGCCAGACAGCGAGCCTTCTGCCGGGCAAGGCGATCAGCGTCGATGGCACGCGGATCCCGCTGCGCGGGCTCACGGCCACGGCACTGGCGATCATCCCGGCCAGTTGCAGCTGCCGGGGGGTGGTCAAGCGACTGATCTCGCAGGCGATGTCGGCCGGCGTCACCGTCTACCTTGTCGGCAAGCTCGGCAGCCTGACCGAGCTCAACAGCCTGGCGCCTGCCTCGACCAGGGGCACGGCCAAGCTAGCGATCGACGCGGACAACGCCCTGACCGCGACGTACCGGCCCTACGGCCTGACTCTCCTGCTCGTCGACTCGCACGGCGGCGTGACCGTCACGCCCAGGCTGCGGCCGAACTTCCAGATCGAGAAGACGCTTGAGTCGCTGAAGCCGACCTCGTAGCGGCGGCTGCCGGTCACGCGGCGAACTGGGCGGGCCGGCCGCGCGACGCGCTATCCGCGCGGCTACGCTGTGCCAGGTCTATGGCGTAACCGCCGACCATTCAGCCGTGAATAAGCACAACCCACCTGGAGGCTCGGGTGATCTGGAGCAGCGGCGGCGCCGCGATGCCGCGTCGCATTCTGATCGCGGCCGCGATCGGGCTGGTTCCCCTGATTGCGGCCTGCGAGGCAGGCACCAACGCACCCACCTTGCAGTGGCATCCGCCCACTGACGGAAGCTCGGCCGCCGCCGGACCGAACATCACGATCAGCAACGTGTTCGTGCTGGGCCCTCCGATCGGGGCGGCGCTGAAGCCGGGCCAGAACGCCGGCCTGTTCATGGGGCTGGTCAACACCGGCTCACCGGATCGCCTGCTCTCCATCAGTGCCCCGGGCGTGGCCACGTCTGTGCGGCTGCCCGGCGGCGGGGTGACCCTGCTTTCCAGCCACCGGGTTCTGCTCACCGGTCCGCAGCCCCTCGTACTGCTCCAGAACCTGGTCCGGCCCCTGACCGGCGGATCGGTCATAAAGATCGTCCTGACCTTCGCCAAGGCGCCGTCGGAGACGATGTACGTGCCCGTCGTGCCGAGAGCGTCGTACTACACGACCTTCTCGCCAGCGCCCGCACCCACCAGCGCGTCGCCCAGCCCGTCGGCCGGGGGGCACGGCGGGAGCGGTGCAGCGTCGCCGTCGCCGTCCGCCACTAGCTCACCCTGACCCTTGCGCGCGGGACGGGCCGTTAGCTAGAGCTGCCCGGCTCGAACTTATAACCCAGGCCGCGGACCGTGATGATGTGCATCGGCCTGGCCGGGTCCTGCTCGACCTTGGCCCGCAGCCGCTTGATGTGCACGTCGAGCGTCTTGGTGTCGCCGACATAATCCGCGCCCCAGACGCGGTCTATGAGCTGCATCCTGGTCAGCACCCGGCCCGAGTTCCGCAGCAGCACCTCGAGCAGCTCGAACTCCTTCAGCGGCAGCTGGACGGCGGCATTGCGGACCATGACGATGTGCCGCTCCACGTCCATCCGGACCGGCCCCGACTCCATCACCGAGGTGCCGGCCTCCTCGCTCTCGCCGCGGCGCCGCAGCACCGCCCGCATCCTGGCGACCAGCTCGCGGGAGGAGAACGGCTTGGTCACGTAGTCGTCGGCGCCGAGCTCGAGACCGACCACCTTGTCGATCTCGCTGTCCTTCGCGGTCAGCATGATCACCGGAACGTTGGACCGCTCGCGCAGCGCACGGCAGACCTCGCTGCCCGGCAGACCGGGCAGCATGAGATCGAGCAGCACGAGGTCGGCGCCGGTCCGGTCGAAGGTGTCCAGGGCGGCCGGCCCGGTCGGGCACACCGCGACCTCGAAACCTTCCTTGCGGAGCATGTACGACAGCGCGTCGCTGAATGACTCCTCATCTTCGACAACGAGCACCCGCGTCACTTGACTGCCTCCTTGGCAGGTCGATCCGATCGGGTCATTTTGGCGCTCCAGGCCTCGCCGGCAGTCGCAGGGTGAAGGTGGATCCGGCACCCTCCTTGCTCGTCACTTGTACCTCCCCGCCATGCGCGGCTGTCACGTGCTTGACGATAGCCAGTCCGAGACCGGTACCGCCGGTCACTCTGGACCTGGCCGGGTCGACCCGGTAGAACCGCTCGAAGATCCGCTCAAGGTCCCGCTCCGGGATGCCGATGCCCTGGTCGGCGACGCTCAGCTCGACAACGTCCGGGCCATCCCGGCCGGTCGACACGAGCACCCTGGTCTTTTCCGGGCTGTACGCGACCGCGTTGTCCAGCAGGTTGCGCAGGGCAGTCACCAGCAGGTCCTCGTCGCCCAGCACGGACAGGTGCCTCTTTCCCGTCGAGGCGAGCTCGATGCCGCGCGCGGTGGCCTTCATCCGGCAGCGGTCGAGCGCCTCGGCCACCACCGCGTCGAGATCGGCGGGAACAGGATCGGGGATCGGCTCGGCGGCCTGGATCCGGGAGAGCGTGATCAGGTCCTGAACGAGGTTGGTCAGCCTGGCTGCTTCCTGCCGCATCCGGCCGGCGAAGCGCCGGACGGCTTCCGGGTCATCCGCCGCGTCCTCGACGGTCTCCGCGAGGAGCGCGAGCGCGCCCACCGGGGTCTTGAGCTCGTGGCTTGTGTTGGCGACGAAGTCGCGGCGTACTTCCTCGACCCGCCGGCGCTCGGTCTGATCCTCGGCCAGCAGCAGGACCAGACCGCCGTCGCCCACGGCCGGCCCCAGCGGCGCTACCCGGACCGCGAAGCTCGTGGTCCGGCCGTTGAAGCCGCTGGTGGAGATGTCGATCTCGCCCTCACGGGTCTCGCCGTCCCTGCGGACCTGGCGAGCCAGCGCGAGCAGCTCCCCCACCACGAGGTTATTGCCCTTGACCAGGCCGAACGCGCGTGCCGCGTCGCTGGCCTGCAGCACCCGGTCGTTGCTGTCGACCAGAACGGCCGAGGAGGACAGGACACCGAGGACGGCGGCGAGCCCGGCCGGGAGCCTGACCGGGGCGGGCGGCGGCGGAGGTGCCGGGGCGATGCCGTTGGTAGCCGGCTCCGCGGCCTTCGAGCCGGACGGTGCGGATGCGGCGCCGTTGGCCGGTGCCGAGGGCCGGGCGCTCATCGGCCCTCCGCCGCGAACGAGGCTGCCACCCAGGCACGTCTGACCGCAATGACCCCCACATCCACACTTTGATGGTATCCGGAGAGCCCGCCGCAGCACACCTGCGCGAAACCCTGACCAGCATCAATTTGCGGAGAGTTCACGAAACCTCCCACTGACGTTCACATTGCGGGCGGCGGCTGGCCAGCCCTGCCACGCGAACTGCCCGGGCACCATCCGCATTCCCGTCACCTGATCGCGGACCAGCCTGATCATGGCTGCGCGACCCCGGTCAGCATCACCGGCCCTGGTTGCGGACCGCCTCGGCAGCCTCCGCCGCGGCCTGCGGATCCAGGTACTCCCCGCCCTTGGTCACCGGCAGGTACCGCTCGTCGAGTTCGTAGACGAGCGGAATCCCGGTCGGGATGTTCAGCCCGGCGATCTCGGCGTCGCCGATGTCGTCGAGATGTTTGGCCAACGCCCGGAGCGAGTTCCCGTGCGCTACGACCAGCACGGTCCGGCCGACCGCGAGATCAGGCACGATCACGTCGTGCCAGTACGGCAGCATCCGCCACACGACGTCGCGCAGGCACTCGGAGCGCGGCAGCAGATCGCCGGTGAGCAGCGCGTACCTCGGGTCGGACGCCTGCGAGAGCGGGTCATCGTCGGGTATCGGCGGCGGCGGGATGTGGTACGACCGGCGCCACGCCATGAACTGCTCGTCGCCGAACTCGGCCCGGGTCTGGGCCTTGTTCTTGCCCTGCAGCACCCCGTAGTGCCGCTCGTTCAGCCGCCACGAGCGGCAGACCGGGAGCCAGGCCAGGTCGGCGGTGCCGAGCGTCGCGTTGGCGGTCTGGATCGCTCTGGTCAGCACCGATGTGTGCACGATGTCCGGCCGGAGCCCGCTCTCGGCGAGCAGCTTGCCCGCATGCTCCGCCTCGGCGGCGCCGCGTTCTGACAGGCCGACGTCCACCCAGCCGGTAAAGAGTCCCTCAGCGTTCCAGACGCTCTCACCATGACGGAGCAGCACCAAGGTCGTCATTGGCTGAGCGTATCGCGCCGTCCACGCCCGATCAGGCGGCCAGCAAGCCCGCCGCGGCCCGCGGGAGTCCCGGCGCCCGAAATAGCTGGCCAGGGAACATGGCGGCGAACTTTCGGGTTCATCCGTCTCGGAGGTGTATGCCCGTGCCGCGTCGCTACCCGCAGCGAGTCGCGACCATCAGCGTTCACACATCGCCGCTCGAGCAGCCTGGGACAGGAGACGCCGGCGGTCTTAACGTCTATGTCGTCGAAGTGGCCAGGCTACTCGCGGCCAGGGATGTCGAGGTGGACATATTCACGCGCGCCGTCTCCCGCGATCAGCCGCCGGTGGTCGAGCTGGCACCCGGAGTGCTGGTGAGGCATATCGAGGCCGGCCCGTTCGAGGACCTGGACAAGTCGGATCTGCCGGGACAGGTCTGCCAGTTCACCTTCGAGGTCCTGCGCGAGGAAGCCGCTCACGCCCCTGGCCGGTATGACCTCGTGCACGGCCACTACTGGCTATCCGGGCAGGTCGGAGCGGTAGCCAAGGAACGCTGGGGCGTGCCCCTCGTCCAGTCCATGCACACCCTCGGTAAGGTCAAGAACCTGGCCCTCGCCCTCGGCGACGCGGCCGAGCCCGATGTTCGGATCCGCGGCGAGGAGGAGGTCATCGCCACCGCCGACCGGATCGTCGCCAACACCGACGCCGATGCCCGCGAGCTGATCAGGCTCTATGACGCGGCACCGGGCCGGGTGACGGCGGTCAGCCCCGGAGTCGACCTGGCCCTCTTCCGGCCCGGATCGCGGCGGCTGGCCCGGCGGCACCTCGGCATCGCGCCGAACGCGATCGTGCTCATGTTCGCCGGGCGGGTTCAGCCGCTCAAGGCACCCGACATCCTGCTGCGGGCCGCCGCCGAGCTCCTGCGCGACCATCCCAGGCTGGCCGACCGGCTCGTGGTGGCCTTCGTCGGCGGCCCGAGTGGCACCGGCCGCAACGACCCCGACGGGCTCATCCAGCTTGCTTCCGCGCTCGGGATCTCCCAGAACATCAGGCTCGAGCCGCCGTGCCCGCAGCGCGATCTCGCCGACTGGTACCGCGCGGCGACGCTGGTCGTGGTGCCCTCCTACTCCGAGTCGTTCGGCCTGGTGGCGATCGAGGCCCAGGCCTGCGGGACGCCGGTGGTGGCGGCCGCCGCAGGCGGTCTGCGGACGGCGGTACAGGACGGCGTTTCCGGTGTCCTGATCGACGGGCACGACCCGGTGCGGTACGCCAGGGCCATCGCCGACCTGCTCGCCAGCCCGGCCAGGCTGGGCCGAATGGGCCGCGGAGCCAGGAAGCACGCATCGGGATTCGGCTGGTCCTCGACGGTCGATCAGCTGCTCACCGTGTACCGTGACGCCATGAGCGAGGTGGCCGTCACGGTGGACGCGTGAACGCCGCCGAGGCCGAGTCGGCCGAGCCGGCCGAGCCGGAAAGGGAACTGCCAGGTGACGCCGGCAGGCTCGATCGCATCCTGGCCAACCTGGGCGTCAGCTACGAGTCGCCGCAGCCCGGCGCGTTCCTGGTCCGGCTAGAAGGCCAGCACAAGCTCGTCACGATGACCTGGCTGATGGCCGACACGCACAGCCTGCAGGTGGAGGCATTCTTCTGCCGCCAGCCGGACGAGAATCATGCGGCGTTCTACAAGTTCCTGCTCGAGCGCGGCAGCCGGATGTTCGGCTTGCATTTCGCCCTCGATCCGGTCGGCGACGTCCACCTGGTCGGCAGGCTCCCGCTCGCAACGATCACGCCAGCGGAAATCGACCGGCTGCTCGGCTGCGTGCTCAGCTACTCGGACGAGAACTTCGACCAGGCGCTGATGATCGGCTTCGCGTCATCGATCCGCCGGGAGTGGGCCTGGCGGATCAAGCGCGGCGAGAGCCTGGCGAACCTGCGCGCATTCACCAGGCTGACCGACCAGGACGCCCGCCCGAACGGGTCATGACGACCCCGGCGAAGGACACCTTCGCGGTCTTCGGCACGACGGCCGTCCTGCTGGTCACCGAGCCTGCAGCGCTCGCCAGGGCACGAGCGATCGCCGACGCCGAGCTGGCCGCCGTGGACCTGGCGTGCAGCAGGTTCCGGCCGGACTCCGAGCTTTCGAGGCTTAACAAATCCGGCGGCGAGCTCACGCTGGTCAGCGAGCTGTTCGCGGCGCTGATCTCCGAGGCGTTGCGAGCGGCCGAGCTGACCGGCGGCGATGTCGACCCCACCTGCGGCCAGGCGCTGGCCGCGGCCGGCTACGACCGTGACTTCGGCGAGATCCGCGCCGGTGACAGGACCTTCGCCGTGACGGCGCGCGCCGTTCCCGGCTGGCGCAGCGTCTGGCTCGACGCCAGCACCCCGGCCGTCCGGCTCGCCCGCGGCGCGCAGCTCGACCTCGGCTCGACGGCCAAGGCGTGGGCGTCGGACCGCTGCGCCGGCCTGATCACCGACACGCTGGCGTGCGGCGTCCTGGTCAGCCTCGGCGGTGACATAGCCGTCGCCGGGCCGCCGCCCGGCGGCGGCTGGCGGGTCAGGGTGACCGACGATCACGCCGCCGGCCCGGAGGCCGACGGCCAGACGGTGACCATCCGCTCCGGTGGCCTGGCGACCTCGAGCACCACGGTCAGGGCCTGGACGGCGGGCGGCGCCGCGAGGCACCACATCATCGATCCGGCGACCGGCGAGCCCGCCCGGTCCCCCTGGCGCACCGTCAGCGTGACCGCGGCGTCCTGCGCGGACGCCAACATCGCCAGTACCGCCGTGATCATCAGTGGCGAGTCGGCGCCGGGCTGGCTCGCGCAGGCCGGCCTGCCGGCCCGGCTGGTCCGCCACGACGGAACCGTCGAGCGGACTCCCGGCTGGCCAGCCTCGTCCGAAAACCCGGCAATCGGAACATAACCCGCATCGCCCGGCAGCGGCGGCTCGACCGCGCGGATGAAGCGGCCCGAGCGCTCAGTGAACCGGGCTCCACCTCGCGGATGAATGTGCCATCCATCCGTGAATTCGCGGATGAAAGTGCCTTTCATCGGAGATGCCGCGGCACCGGCCGCCAGCCGGTGATCCGGCCGGGGCGATTACGATGCGCTAGACCGGGCGGCCGCAGGCAGTCGCCGTGCGAGCCCGTTGCGGATGTACGTCATGGGTGAACCGGAGGTAGCGGATGGGACCACTGGACGGCGTGCGGGTCGTTGAGCTCGCGAGCCTGGCACCTGCGCCGTTCGGCTGCATGATTCTTTCTGATCTTGGAGCCGATGTGCTGCGGGTCGAGCGGCCCGCCAGCTGCCGGCCCGGCGCGCCCGCGCCGGTCGACCCGCTGACCCGCGGGCGGCGGTCGATCGGGATGAACCTGAAGGATCCCGCGGGCGTCGAGTTGCTGCTGAAGCTGCTGGACTCGGCGGACGTGCTGGTGGAGGGCTTCCGGCCGGGGGTCACCGAGCGGCTGGGCTTCGGCCCCGAGGTCTGCGCGGAGCGCAATCCGGGGCTGATCTACGCCAGGATGACCGGCTGGGGCCAGGACGGCCCGCTCGCTCCGACCGCCGGGCACGATATCGACTACATCGCGATCTCGGGCGCGCTCCATCCGATCGGCCGGGCCGGCGAGCGCCCGGTGCCGCCGCTCAACCTCGTCGGCGACTTCGGCGGCGGCGGGATGCTGCTCGCCATCGGGGTGCTCGCGGCACTGGTCGAGCGGCAGCGATCCGGTCTCGGCCAGGTCGTCGACGCCGCGATGGTCGACGGCTCGGCGCTGCTGACCTCGTTTATCTACGGCTTGCGCGCCCGCGGCGGCTGGCGCGATGACCGTGGCGTGAACCTACTTGACGGCGGCGCGCCGTTCTACGACACCTACGCCACGGCCGACGGCCGGTACGTCGCGGTCGGCGCGCTCGAGCCGCAGTTCTACGCCGCGCTGCTGGCCGGCCTGGAGCTGACCGGCGCCGGGCTGCCCGAGCAGATGGACGTGGCCGGCTGGCCCGTCCTGCGCAAGCGCTTCACCGATGTCTTCGCCCAGCGCACCAGGGACGAGTGGGCCGCGGTCTTCGGCGGGACCGACGCCTGCGTCTCCCCGGTGCTGTCGCCGGCCGAGGTGGCCGGGCATCCGCACAACGCCGCCCGCGGCGTCTTCACCGACATCGGCGGCGTGACCCAGCCGGCGCCGGCCCCCAGGTTCGCGCGAACGGCCGCGGACAAGCCGGCGCCGCCAGCCCGGCCAGGTGCCGACACCGACGCCGTACTAGCCGGTCTCGGCCTTGACCAAGCCGCGATCGCGGAACTGCGCAGCAGCGGAGCGATCGCCTGAGCGAGCCGCAGGGGCGCGGCGCCGCCTGGACCGAGAAGCGGAGCGACGAGGGAAGGCGACGCCTCAAAGCGCCCCAGAGGCGAGCGGGCAAACACCTCGCGGAAGACCGCGAGATCATGCGGCTGGCGATTCCGGCCTTCGGCGCGCTCATTACCGAGCCGCTGTTCCTGCTCGCCGACTCGGCCATCGTCGGCAGGCTCGGCACCGCGCCGCTCGGCAGCCTTGGCGTCGCCGCCCAGGCACTTACCGCGCTCGTCAACGTCTCGATCTTCCTCGCTTACGGGACGACGGCGGCAGTCGCCCGCCAGCTGGGTGCCGGCAACCGCCAGGCCGCGATCAGGCAGGGACTCGACGGCCTGTGGCTGGCCGGCGCGATCGGCATCGCGGTGCTCGCGATCGGGCTGCCGCTCGCGGCACCGATCGCCGGCGCGTTCGGCGCCAGCCCGGCCGTGACCGCCGGCGCCGTCACCTACCTGCGGATCAGCCTGATCGCCGCGCCGGCCATGCTCGCCGTGCTAGCTGGCACCGGCGTCCTGCGCGGACTGCAGAACACCAGCACGCCGCTGGTGGTCGCCGTCATCGCGAATGTCGCGAACGTAGCGCTCAACGCCACCTTCGTGCTCGGCCTGCACTGGGGGATCGCGGGCTCGGCCTGGGGCACCGTGATCGCCCAGTACGGCGCGGCCATCGCGTACCTGGCCATGGTGACGGCCGGCGCCAGGCGAGCCAGGGTGCGACTGTCCATCAACCTCGCCGGGGTGAAGGCGGCGGCCAGGACCGGAGCCGCCCTGGTGATCAGGACGCTGGCGCTGCAGGCGGTGCTCATCGCGGCGACCGCGATCGCCGCGCAGCAGGGAGATGCGGCGATCGCCGCTCATCAGGTCGCCTTCCGGCTGTGGACGCTGCTTGCCTTCGCACTGGATGCGATCGCGATCGCCGGTCAGGCGATCACCGGCAAGTACCTGGGGGCCGGGGATGTCGACGGCGTGCGTGCGGCCACCGCGCGGATGATCCGCTGGGGAATCGGCTGCGGCGTCGTCTTCGGCATCGCGACGCTGGCCGGGCGGCCATGGCTGCCCGGGCTGTTCGCTGCGGCACCGCCGGTCGCCCATCTGCTGCTCGTCGTGTTGCTGGTGGTCGCGGCCGGGCAACCGGTGGCCGGGGTGGTCTTCGTGCTCGACGGCGTGCTGATCGGCGCCGGCGACCAGAATTACCTGGCCGTGGCCGGCCTGGTGTCGACGGCGGTGTTCGCCGTGGCGGCGGCCGTGGTCGTAGCCTCCGGGGCCGGCCTGCTCGGTCTCTGGCTCGCCATCTCCGCCTGGCTGGCCGCCCGATTCGTGACTCTGACCTGGCGCGCCCGCGGGTCCCGGTGGCTCGTGACTGGCGCGGTCAGGAGCTGACGAGCGGACGGCCGCGCCGGTCGCCGACGTGAGATGGTGGTGGAAGTCGGCAGCGACCGGCCGTGCACGCCGTGGGGATTCCTTCCCATTTGGGCAGATATCCCCTTGGCCAGGAACGTCGCCGGAACGTGGGCATGAAGCCGATTGGCGCACCTATCGATTCGAAGGGCATCAGTGGTTGCGGCAGTCCTTCGAGCTCGTTTCAGGTCCTGCCCGGGAAGCGAAGAACCCGGTCACTCACTAATTCCCCACGCCTCTGCCAGTTCCTCGCGGCTGAAAGTACGGCCGTCCCCGGAGTCTGACCGGATGCGCCTCAGCGCTTCCGCATCCCCGGCTTCACGCCGCAGGCGCCGGTTCTCGGCCCGAAGTGCGTCCAGCTCCGCTCGGCTAGACGGCTGGCGGCTGGTCTGCCCTCACCAGATACGGGCGCGAGTCGGTGTCACCCTGATCACGTGCGGGTAATCCCTGACGACGGATGCCGTTGTCCACCCGTACGAGTCGATCAGCTCGCGGTACTTCGCCACGAAATTCGGCACGGCGTCGGCAGGCGGCCCTTCGCGATCGATCCTGGCCGTGCACTCGAAAATGACGATGCCGCCGCCCAGCCCGTTTCCGTCCAGATGCAGGCCGACCCGCGGATTGGCGGCAATATTGCGGGTCTTCTGGCCGTCCTTGGATCCGTAGATGAGAAACTCGGTGCCGTCCCACAGGAACCAGACCGGCGAGGACTGCGGCTGGCCGGACCTTGCCACCGTGGTCAGCCAGATGACCGTCTCGGATCGCAGCCGGGCATCGGCGGCGGCGTGCGCGGGATTGTCGGGGTTCAGCATCATGACCTCGGTCCTTGGTCGGGACGGCGGACGAGCCGTAGAACTACCACCCGTAGCTCGATACGATCGGCATGTCCAGCGTCCGGTCCGTTTGATTTGAGCAAAGCTTGCCGCAGCTGAAGAACGGCGATGGCGGCTAGGTGCAGGGGGCCATCAGTTGTCCGCCATTCCACTGATCTTCACCAGCGGCTGGGCGAGCGGCATCGACGCTTACGCCGTCGTGCTGCTGATGGGCCTGCTCGGCAGGTACGGCCACATGGGTGCCGTGCCCCCGACGCTGGAACGCACCGACGTGCTCGTCGCGGCCGGGGCGCTGTTCAGCGTCCAGTTCGTCGCGGACAAGATCCCGTACCTGGACTCCGCCTCCGACATCGTGCACACCGTCATCCGGCCGGTGCTGGGCGCCGCGATCGGCGCGCTGCTCGCCGGGCACGCTCACACGCTGCCGCAGGCAGCGGCGGCGGCGGTCGGCGGCGGGACGGCTCTGGCCACGCACCTGATCAAGACCGGCGTGCGGATGGGCGTCAACACCAGCCCGGAACCGTTCAGCAACATCATCGTCAGCGTGATCGAGAACCTCACGGTGGCGGGCATGGTCGTATTCGCGCTGCTGCACCCGGTTCCCGCGGCGCTGCTGGCGGCGGCGCTGCTCATCGGCGGCCTGATCGCGGTCATCTTCCTGGCCTCGCGAATCCGCAAGTTCTGGCGCAACCGCCGCGAGCGCCGTCTGGCCAGGCAGGCCGGCGGCGTGCGGACTCGTCCGCTGCGCCGCCTGCCCATGGCCTGAGCCCGGCGGCCCGAACCCAGCGGCCCTGAACCCGGCGGCCCGAACCCGGCGGCCCTGAACCCGGCGGCTTGAGCCGATGGCCGCGGTCGGGCCGACCGGAGCGGCGCGCGCTCAGCCGCCGACCGCGAGCTCGACCACCCGCACGATGACCAGGATGATCGCGGCGGCCAGGTATAGCCACATCGCCGACATCGCGACCCGGCGGGCCACAGACATCTGGGCCGGGGCGAGCATGGCTAGCGGCGGCATCCTCCAGTTGTCCCGGTCCCTGCGGGCCGCGGAGGTCAGCGCGTCGCGCCGGCCGCCGGCCGCGGACGGCCGGATGGCGGACGGCCGGATGGCGGCGGACGCACGGCGGCGGACGCACGGACGGACGTCGGCTGCCCCGCGGTCGCCGCGCCAGCGGCGCAGCAACAGGAACCCGCCAGTCAGCCCGGCCGCTGCCACGCAGCCGCCCATGATGGCGATGACCTGCCCGGACGAGATCGTGCCGAAGACCACCGAGATCATCAGGATCGCGGAGAGCATGACCAGGACGCCGACCACGATCACCGCCAGCACATTAGTCGCCCGGCTGTTCACCCAGGGCCCCAGTACTTCCTTGTCGTTGCACAGCAGCAGCAAGAAGACCGTGGCGCTCGGCAGCAGCACGCCGGCCAGCACCTGCACGCCCTCGGTCAGCAGGCCGAGCGGTGAGCCAGGGATCAGCACGATCGTGGCAGCGACGGCGATCAGCGCCGCGTACATGGCGTAGAAGCCCTTCGCCTGCTTGACTCCGCGGTGCAGCGAGTGCTTCAGGCCGAGCATGTCGCCGACCGCGTAGGCGGTAGACAGCGAGACCGCGAAAGCCCCGATCATCGAGGCGTCGAGCAGCGCCACGGCGAACAGCGCGCCAGCCGCGTGCCCCGCGTACGCGGCCAGCCCGGCGGCCAGCCCGGACGCGTCAGTGAACGGGACGTGCGCGGCCCCGGCGAACGCGGCCG
>Ga0137378_10002843_pt1 | contig 14908 bp, 15 predicted proteins | sample SagtaG_21_FD_104813 | JGI IMG/M metagenome (GOLD analysis project Ga0137378, IMG submission 104813) | Vadose zone soil microbial communities from Sagehorn Ranch, Mendocino, California, USA - Sage2_L_60_16 metaG | ecosystem: Environmental > Terrestrial > Soil > Vadose zone | place: USA... | reverse complement strand
TTCAACTCAACGCCTTCTCGGGAAAACTCGCGGTGGAGTTTGACCCTTCAGTGATAAGCCTCGAGAAGATTAGAGAAAGAGTAATTCGCGCTGCACAGCGCAGAGCCCATTCTTTTAGCGAGAAGTGATTACTGAGGAGAAGTACTGCAAAATATCGCTGGCTAAAGTGCTCTCACCAAGTTTTGCTGAGGCCAGTTCTCCTGCGCGTCCAACGATGAAGGCTGCTACTCTCGCCGCGTCAATCGGGGTCCTGCCCCTTGCGAGATGCGCACCTGCAACTCCTGCAATGAGGTCACCATACCCTCCTTTCGTGAGGTAGGGAGACCCTTGTAGATCTTCGTAAGTCCGTTCCCCATCAGAAATCAGGTCTGGAGCGCCTTTCACGACAACCGTCGCGTTGTATCGCCTCGCTAGCGTTTCGACGGCTGTTTTCCTAGCGTCTAGAGTTGGTGGCCACGGACTTCCGGAGAGAACTTGGTATTCTCCTGCGTTCGGGGTCAAGAGTGCTTTCTTCCCTTTGATCGCGTGTGCATCATCCGCTACTGCGTGGAGGGCTTCAGCGTCCAGAACCATCGGTGTCTTGCACCTCTGGATGATATCTACGAGTGCCCTGTGTGATTCAAGGGTCCTAGTAACGCCACATCCTAGGACCAGTGAGTCAGCGTTCTCGAGCGACTCGACCGCAATATTCGGGTCCGGAAAAGGAGTATCGCAAGGGACCGTTATGAGATCAGGGGAATATCCTGCCACGACATCCGCAGCCCGTCTAGGTGCCACGACAATGGCGAGGTCGGCCCCAGCTCGCAAGGCTGCAAGTGAATTGAAGGCTAGGCAACCTGCGTATCGATCACTTCCTCCGCAGATGACGACACGGCCAAAGTCGCCTTTGCGAACGTCACTGGAGCGAGCCGGATATACCCTATCGAGGTCTACGTTCTCCACGGTTCGACCCCTCCGACCCTTTTTCACCCCTAGGACCTTAGACTTGGCATTCATTGGCAGAAACCTGCACTGAAACGGTGTCGGAAGACAGAGTTAAGGTAGCTTTCTCCGGAGAATCTCCCTCAACGAACTGTCAGTATCTTGCGATTGCCCTTTCCCTCCTCGCCGGGTGACGACGTCGGGACTGGCTGTCTCTCGGCTTGGTCATGAGCCTCTTGATTTTCAACCCTATGTTTTCGAAAACTTCCTCGATGGACCAGCCTTCTTCTCTGAACTCGACCTGGTGCTTGGGCATTCTTATCAAAACGTGAACTTCGAAATGTTTTCTCTCCTTCTCGTTCGAGAATGTCTTAACGGTGGCTCTGGCCTCGCCGATCTCAGGGTAGACATGGCTCAGAGATTCTATTGATCGCTGGAATTTTGTTTTGGCTAGGGAGGACTCGATGTCTTGGTCGTCAAGGCCTATAATGTATACTGGCAATGGAGTTGAGACTTCTGGTGTTGGATACAAGTTCGAAACTTTACCTCACCACCAGAACGGCGCATTGAGCATGCGTGACAACGCCGCTCGAAACGCTTCCGAGGAGCATCTTCTTGAAACCTCCCATTCCACGAGTCCCCATGACGATCAAATCGATCTTCTCTGCGACCGCGTAGTCGGTTATTGCTTCAACCGCAGAACCAATTGTCTCTGTCGTTTTGGCCTTGACCTTCACGCCTCTTTTCTCAGCAATTGATACTGTTCGTCCTACCACTTCCAACGCAGCCTTTCTTGCATAGGCTTCGTAAGCCTCGATAGCCTCTCCAGATGGAGATGGAGCGGATGGAAACATGGTCATGTACTCCGGGTATCCCCGGAACGCATGCAGTACGTAGAGCTGGGCGTTGAATTTCTCCGCCAGATCCACTGCGACCTCGGACGCTCTGCGGGAGCCTTCGGACCCATCTACTGCGACCAATATCCTTTGAAATCGAAGGGGTGATTCCGTTTTCGAACTCTGTTTTCCTGTCGTGGTCATTGCCAAATTGATTTCTTCCTCGGAAAGATGACTCCTCGCTTTCTATTTAGACGAGGCGTCCACATTCGACGTCCCGAGTGCCACTTGTATCTCTTTGAGATACAAGAACCGAGCCGGATTGAAGGAGTCGCGCATGAGCATGTTCACATTGTGTACGCAGTTCCTAATTATCCATAGTCAAATAGACATTACGCCTGGTCAAGCATGGCAAAGTGTCGAGATTGCGGAGCTGAGCTGCCGGCTAACGCCAAGTTCTGTCTTTCGTGTGGAACCCAGGTCGGTCTCAAGAAAGAAACGTTCCAGGTTTCTTCAGAGAAGCTTGTCGAGAAGTTCAAGGAAGTGGTCAAGGATGCGAGAGTGAAGAGGGTAATTATCAAAGATGACATGGGAAAGATTCTTCTCTCGATCCCCCTCACCTGGGGTGCAACTGGCGCCGTTGCAATGTTGGCGTTGGCGCCTTGGCTTGCAGCCATAGGAGTTATCGCTGGAATAGCCAGCAAGTGCACTCTCGAGATTGAGCGGGCAGAATAAGGGGATCACCGTTGGTCACAACAAGAGAGAGCTCTCCTAAGACCGACCGGGTGAATGGTGGAGACTTCAAACGAATACTGGTTGCGGTGGATGGTTCAGAAAACTCGACTAGAGCAACCGCAGCGGCTGTTCCTATCGCTGAGAAATACGGGGCTGAAATCCTCGTTCTGAATGTGATCCTTGGGCGAGCCTACGACCAATTCAAAACGGTTGCCGAGAAAAAAGCGAGAGAGATAGTCGACAGAGAAGTGGAACTCGCGCGCAGCCGGGGAGTCAAGGCTAGGTGGGAAGTCTTGCCGTCAGCAGAATCTATCGTGGGTCAAATAGTCGACTATGCTGACCGCGAGAAAGCGGACCTCATAGTGATGGGATCTCGAGGTCTAGGCGGTTTCAAGAGAATGGTAATAGGAAGTGTATCTAGCGGAGTTGTGACACACGCCCGATGCCCGGTGCTGGTGGTACGATAGCCCTTCATGCGTGGAATTCTCGAATAAAATGAAAGGGTAGCTCTCGAGGGCGCGAGAACCCCGTTCCCCGGCGTCTCACAGCTCCGGAGTCGACGTCAGATCCAGAGTTCCCCAGAGCCACCCTTTCTCTACAACAACTAACGCGATCCAGGGAAATAAGGGGAATGTCCACAGTGTGTACGCGCGCACAGGCGGATCAGGTGAAGCTAGCAAGATAACTTACTGGAGAATACACCCTTTCTGGCCGGCCGGTCAATTGAGATGCATTTGAGCTACGACATAGGCAGCAGGACCGGCAACACCCACAGTGAGCGCAAAAACCTTCTCCGATGAGAAGTTCCCGTTGGCATGCGGGGCACCTTGTTACGGTCTGAAGCTCACTTCTTGGCGTTGCCAATTCACTAACTAGATATTACTGGCCGCGTCGCCCTTAAGGTGTAAGTACACAATGCAATCCTTCGCTCGCTTTCCCTCAAGAAAAAAGACGGGGTGGTCTCGGAGCTTGTTCAGGTTCTGCCATTGAATTCTCAGTGGCCAAAGTCATCCTACCAAACGAATGGGATGAGCCGCTTGGTCCTCTTCATATAGTCAAGGTAAGCATTCCCCAGCTCAGCCACCAAGAGTTTCTCTTCGATACGAATCCTGTTGCCATAATAGATGCTGGACACCATCAGAATGAAAAGTATCGCAGCCCAAGACTGTAGAGCCATTCCCAGGAGACCGATGTACACAAGGACCTGACCCGCATACATCGGATGCCGAATGAGCCTGAAGGGGCCCTTTTCAATCACGGTGTGGTCAGTAAGTACTCGCACTTCTATTGACCAGAAGCGTCCGAGAACGGACTTTGCCCAGAGATAGAAGACGGCTCCGACAAGAAATAGTGCTATCCCGGGATAGAAGAGCCAGCTAGGGAGTACGCCGATTCGGGCGTATCCAAGCGCCAATGTTACCATGATTATGGAAAGGGTAAACAAAGCTGAGCTGGCAGCATCGCTTTCGCGTTTCTTTACCAATTCCTTGGAACGAAGCGCTCGTTGGGCCCTGCCAATCCAGGCAATCAGAACAAGAAACACGGAAAAGAAGGCCCAGAAAACGGCCTCCTCATAGAATGAAGGGAAAAGAGGAGTCATGGTCCTACTGTTGAGTTACCATTGACTCATTTGGATTAGTGGGCATGGATCTTCTTGATCTGTTCATAGACCTCCACGGGAGTACTGTGTTTCAAGCGCAACGCGAGATCAAATTTGCCGGTAAACGTGTTATGAGGTCTTTACGGTTGTGATGCTTGAGCTCCTCGACCACTTTCGTCGAACGGCCAGGATTGATCGTGGCGAAGACGTAGGTCGGGAAATTCTCGGTTGGTTCCATATATTTTCACCGTAAAGGCTCTCCACGTGACCCATAACATGTCCGTATACAGAGTATGCCTATGTCCTAGACATCATGTTCGAATCATCGTTGGAGAAATTGTTGCTTCAGCGAGTTTCCATGAAACAAATGGTTGAGAAGAGTCGAAAGTCTCACGTAAGCTCTAGCGTCGTGGGCTTACGGCTCTGGTTTCGAAAGCAACTTCCCAAATCAGCTCCGCTTGGTCAAAACAGGCTTTGTGAAAATCTCCCCTCATTGAACCGCCTGATAGCCAGTTGTTCGAAGTGAATCCCAGCTTCTTGGCCTTCTCGATAAACCGAGGTTCAGAACTGGTAATCTGCAACATCATGATCCGAGGTATCCCCCTGACGAGCTTCTTGCAAGCGATGCAGTGCACATGTTTGCTTTTGCTGGACTTGCTCATTTTCTTACGACCAAATGAGAAGGCCTGCTATGAATTTGCGAAGGCCTCCACTAGGTCTCTTGCAGTGATAATGCCGACAACCGCTGTCTCTCTCGTAAGAGGTAGTCTTTTGATCTGATTGGTCGTCATGATGTGAGCTACTTCTAGCCCGTCAATTCCCTCCTCGGCGGTAATCAACGGTCTTGTGGCTTGACCTCCTAGGGGTTGGTTGAGGATCAAGATGGGAGGACAGCACATGTTTGACCAGATCCCATTCCGTGAAGATACCGACAGGATCGCCGTCTTTGGTTATGATGATGCTCCCGACGCGAAGTTGGCTCATCACTCCAACTGCTTGGTGCAAAGGCGTTTCGGCTTTGAGCGTGAAAACACTCTTCGATACGACTTTACTGGTATCAAAAGACCGGTCCATTTCGTGAATTCCTCTGACGATGTCCGTGGCTGTGACAATGCCGATGTTTTGGACACCTTCGAAGACGAGAAGACGGCTCTTCTTGGAACTCATGGTCTTTGCCGCTTCCTTCACTGACTCGTCACGATCCAGTTTCACAATGTCCACCGACATAACCTCTGTCACCAGCGTATTCTCGGGGGGTTTTCCTTTGGCCATTAGCTTGCTCACAAGATCTCTCTCAGAAAGAATCCCTATTGGGCCCTTTTCATCCATCACTACGAGGCTTCCCACATCCTCATCGGCCATAATCTTCAAGGCCTCGTCCACCATGCACCATGACGGGATCGTCTGCACCCGCTTGCTCATGATATCCTCTACGGTTATCAGACTTGTTTGCGTCGTTCTTCAACTCTCGTTGCGTTTTTGAGCCATCATAATTTTCCGGAGTGGAGCCATGATTTTGGTGAAGAGAATGGTCTCTCCCCGGACCAGTTTGGGTTTGCGAGTGTAGATTTCTATCAAAGGACCAACCCATTCATAGCCGCGCCTCGTAATCCACTCGCTAAGGTCCCTGTACGTCTTAGGATACTCCTTCGATGGCCCCTTGTGAGAGATGCTGGCCACATCCATTGTGGGGGGCTCTTTGATCAGGATTCCGTCTGCGGACTGTGCCTCACTGTAAATTTGGATGCCTATCTCGCTTCTAAGGTTCTCTTGGGGGTTGGCGTCTGGGGGGTCAAAGAAGATGCCCATTGGATAGAAGCCGGGCCTGACGTGATTTTTCTTTGCCCACCCGTATAATCGCTCGACATATCGCCAAATGGAATCTTGTCGTAAGCGCCTACATGCTCGATGTAGGCTAGTCTTGCGGATTTCCTCCTTTCTCTCTTGACCCTCGTATTAGTCATACCCATCTATCAAGATCGATGCACTCTTTCACTCTTAATGCCGAAGTACACTTTGTACGCGAAAAAATGCTCGGAGGCCAGGGGTCAGGTATCCGCTGTCTTACTAGCCTGACCCTGGCCTTCTCGCGTTCGGAGTTATACGGAGGGGTCGTGAGTGTGATGGCCCTCTCCCCCTCATGGGGAGCCTTTCGTCTTGGGCTCTTGGGAGTGACGCTGTGACCTGTCTAAACGGGCACTTGTAACCCGGGGAGCAGTACACTCGGCGGACCGGGTCCTAGGATAGACGCACTCCACATCAAGCAGCTCGAGGACCTCCCCGTCCTCAGGTTTCTTAACGAGTAGTGTTTCCGTTTTTGCTTGTCCCCTCCAAGAGATTATTGTGTCGTCAAGACAGATAGGTTGTGCGTACACAACGTAATAGGCTTCAGAGTCTGAAGGTCTGGACTATGTTTGGAGCATCAAGGATTCCGACACTTTTGCAATTTAGATCAATAACATTTGACGACTTTGCATCGACAAGAACGTGCAAAGGACGCCGTCTCCTGGTCGAAATGAGACTCGGCAAAAAAAAGAGGGGGTTTGGTCTTCCCCTTCAGAGGGAAGCGGTGTGTCATCTGCATATGGTCATGTCGTGACGTCGTAGGGGCGCATCATTTCATTGTCTTCATGGTCCACAATGTGGCAGTGCCAGACGTATCCCGGGCCTACGGTGGGATCGAAGCTGTACTGGTTGATGCCTGGCGTTGGAGCTCCGGGTCCAGTTGAGGGAGCTGTTAGCGGTGCAAACCTGACCCTGATTATGGTGACCTGTCCTGGGTAGACTATTACCGTGTCCTTCCAGCCGTTCTCGTTGGGCATCGGAGCCATCGGCTTGCCCTGCAGATAGTTGTCGACGGGCAGAGTCATGGTGGGATGGTCAAGCGGAGGCTCCCCGTTTAGCGCGACCCAGTCGCTGGTGTACTTGGCGGCATTCAAGGTCTGACGGCTGATTACCTGGAACTGGACGAGGTGGAGGTGTATGGGATGGGCGTCGCCTGTTATGTCGACGATAATCCAGTCTTCCGTGGAGCCGACGCGGGGTGTTTCCGACACGGGTGCATTGAATCTTTGGCCCTGAAGTGTGACCATCAAGGGTTCGCCTGTGCCCGATTCGACTTCGTAGAGGACGAGGGTTCTGGCTGGAGAGTTCGGCGTCAATACTGGTATGTTGTTGAGCACGGCGGGCAGTGGCGTTGGGTGGACAGGGGTGCCGCTGTCGACTGTAAAGCGCATTATCTGGCCAACCGTCTGTGGGTCTGGCGGCGTTCCAGCGGGGAACGGGGCCTTGGCAGTGTTTCTCATTGTGATCTGGGTGCCCGTGGGAAGCGATGAAAAGTCGACCAGTATGTCGGCTCTTTGGCCGGGCGCTATTAAGAGCGAGGTCATCGTTGCGGGTGCCCTGAGATATCCTCCTTCGGTTCCGATCTGGGTGAAGGGCACCAACACATCCTTCCCGCCCACTTGGTAGGTGAGGGTTAGAGTGTAGAATCGCGCGTTGGACCCATCCAAGACTCGGAATCTGTACTGGTGGGGTTGCACGTTCATGTTGGGCCAGACGACACCGTTGACCATGATTGTGTTTCCGAAGAACTCAGGCTGCCAGTAGGGATGGACATCAGGATTGTCGCCTACGCTGGGAAACCACAGGGATCCGTCTAGGTTGAATGACCGGTCCTGTATTGCCAACGGCACCTCGTACTGGCCACTGGGCAGCATTGGCGCTATGGGGTCGTTCGGATCACGGATGATGTAGAAGCCGGCTAGGCCGGACATGACGTTGAGGCGGGTCATGCCCATGGCGTGATCGTGGTACCAGAGCGTGGTGGCAGGTTGCGTGTTAGGATAGTAGTCGACTGCAGCGTTGGCGGCGGTAGGAATGTAAGTGTTGTAGTCCGGACCGTGAAGACCTGAGGCAGTGAACCAGGCGAGCGGCCCGCCGTCGGACGTGGATTGGTCTTCGGCACCGTGAAGGTGAGGAACTAGAGGTACTGGGCTTTGAGCCTGGGCATAGCCGGGCGGGAAAAGAGTGAATGGCTGGGTAATGGTGGCCATGTTGTTCGGGTTTGCCCACATGAGGGTTGGGTCGACGGCGAGCATCGAGGGACCGGTGATCTTGTTGACCCAGGTTACCTGGACTGGGATGCCGCGGACTGTTTCGAAAGTAGCTGCAGGAGAGTGTTCAATGTATCCAAGCTGCTGTCCTGTGAGCGGGTCGTAAGCCATGCCCGCGTATCCCCAGACCTGCGTAGTGGGAAATCCTAGAGGCAGGATCTGCTGCGAGAACTGGACCATGTCGACCGTGTAGTCTTGCTGCACCACTGCTCCGGTCGTGGGGTCCACGATGAGATTCGGCGTGTATACTGGTGGGACAATCAGTTGGCTAACGTACTTTGGCATAGTCTTCGGGTCCAGGGTTGGACCTGAGAGCGTGGAGGCAGAGGTTTGGGTGAGAAGAGTTGAACCGACTAGGGTTGCTAGTACGAATAGTACTGTGATGGATGCTGTAATTCTTTTTCTCAATTTCTAATTCTTCTCCATTTTTTTCGGCGCTCTATCTTTGTACAGCAGAAGGTATAGCATGGACGTACACATCTATTCAGTATGGTACACAGTGTGTGCATTCCCCAAATACCCCAAGACTTCTCCCCGATGACATTGTTTGCCGAGGGAGCGTTCAATCAGCTTGCTGAACTGTCCACGTAGTGTAAACGAGACTTAGTTTCTTGGGGTACGTCTTGAACTAATCGTCGGCTCCATGGCCTCCATCTCGGGACGCGAGACCCGCCGATAGAACCATCTCTTGAGGAAGCCGACAACTTATCGCTATGGTACCCGCTGCACTGGGGCTCTCGGCTTCAACCCTCTCTTCGAGAGAGAGGCCGTCTTATCATTGAGATACAAAGAGTTGCACTGTATACGCCTCAATGATATACCCGCCGAAGCTTCAACTCTCCCGGAGCAGAATCGTCAATGGATAACAACATCGCAAGGGCAACCTTCTCCTTCACTGACGGTCGGACCCTCGAGAGGGGCCGAGTAAGGCTTTCCAAGGTTGGAGGCATCCACTCTATAGACGTCAGCCTTCTGACACAAATGGTGTCTGTGGAGTACGATCCCCAAGAGATCACCCTGGAGAAAATCAGGACCATTTTGAAGCGTGTATGATTGGCGCTATGATCCTTCCATCAGCTTGCAACCTATGACGTTACTGGTGGTAATTTCTCAGTATGTTGAACTCAATGACCCTGCTCCGAACTAGGACGGGCAGATCAATGTTCAGAGTCTTTCCAGAATAGCAGGGACCGGGCCGCTTTCAGACATTGGGGTCCCACCTGAACAGTGTAGTACAATGAGATACAATCCTTGAACTTCGGCCTCATTGTGGACGCCCCATGTAAATACGCTGGCGACCAATCCTTTGTCTGAGGAAAGAAACATGCAGACTCTTGAGCTGCCCGCCGTATTTGGAAAAGAGGAACAAACTCGTAATCGTATGCTCCAAAGGCAGCCTTGACCCTCAGATGTTCGGACACAAGAAGTAAGGAGGCGGAAAGGACATGAAATTCCGATATGCCTGGGCTGTTCTCTTTGCTCAGAGCCTGCTACTTATGGGGGTCTCATTATCATACATTATTTTCGATCACAGCTTTGAACTTAAGGCCAACGTAGCGGTGATGCAGATCTCCGGCATCTCACCGAGTTTAGGAATTTTTGTTTCAGAGATGGTGAGACTCATCGGTCTCAACTGGTTGACATGGGGTTTTCTTGCAGCTGTCATATCGGTCACGGCCTTTCGTAAAGGGGAGATGTGGGCCTGGTATGCATTATGGATTGTTCCTGCATATTTCATTGCCGACGGAGCCATTGATTTCCTGGCCGGCGGGACTTCGTGGCTCAATGGAGTGATTGTAGCGATTCTTGTGATGGTTCCCCTTCTCACGTCTCCTCAATTTGATGCGATATTGCTTGTAGAAAGATTGGTTCGAATGGGCGCTCTCAAACCTGTTAGTCGTGAGGATGTGAACAGTGCTTCGGTGAATAAACAGGTATGACACCACAAAGTCTGACTCAGATTGCAACCCTCAGGGCATTCACGATATTCCGAATTGTTTTCGGACTGGTGTGGTTGATTGATGGGGTCATGAAATTCGTATGGCTGCAGGCATCGGACGTTGTGAACTTGGTTACAAACTCGGGGTCGGGCCAGCCCAACTGGCTCTCCGGCTGGTATAGCTTTTGGACCAATTCCGTTACCTCCGCACCAGCAACGTATCTCTATGGAATTGGAGCAGTTGAGGTCCTCCTAGGACTGGGCTTAATCGTAGGATTCCTGAGAAAGATCACCTACTTCGCCGGCATCATACTTAGCGTAATGATTTGGGCTATCGACGAGGGATTTGGTGGGCCTTACGGGCCAGGTTCTACTGACATTGGAGCTGCGATAATGTACGTATTCGTTTTCGTTGCGATCATGCTCTTGGAGAGAAGCGCTGACTATAGTAGGTTCAGCCTTGATTCGCTCATAGAAAGAAAATTCAATGGGTGGAACCAACTATCGGAGTTTTGGTAGAAGAGGAGGCGCTTTTATGCTGGGCGACGTGATAGAACTGACTAGCAATCTCTGGGTTGTTGTAGGGGACCTACCCGCAGATATCCCGAATGCCGTAGTGTACCGGCAAGACGATCGACTATATTTGATGGACACTGGTGCTGGCCCTACTATACGCGCGAGCATAATCCAAGTATTGCAAAAGATGGGCCCAGTTCAATCATTCACGCTGCTAAACAGCCACGCACACGTAGACCATGTTAGTAATAATGACGTGATCCATATGACACAGGCTAGCGAGACCTACCACTATCTTTCCGAAGCAGGGTTGGCCCTGCTTGATCCGGTCTCTTCCTTTGCCGACCAATTTTGTTGGCTGAGTACCTATTACGATCCGGCGAAGGGCTTCCAAGCGCATCGGGTGCGATGGCGGTTCTTGGGAGCGCTCCGCGATATCTTGACAGTGTTCATTGGTGAACGGCGAGCACTCAGGATGGTTTTTTCGATTTATCTTAGGAAGTTCCAGCCTCTTCGTCCTTCGCTAGAAACGATCCGAACCTACGAGTCGTCGCCAAGTCAATCTCTTGCGATTGCGGGAGTGCCTTGGAAAGGCTGGGTTTTGGGAGAGAACGATGTATGGGTCCTCGAGGCTCGAGGCCATTCGCCAGATGAGGTGCTGTTCTATCTTCCGCAGCATCGAATGCTCTATACTGGCGACCTGACCTTCCCTCTATTCCCGACCTTTCCTAATTCAGATGGCATGCGTACGCGAGACGTGTTGCGTAACTGTAATGCTATGGCAGATGCCGGTGCCATCAGTCTGTTGGTTGATGGTCATCATCACCAAGTCTACCGCGGCAAGCAAGAAGTGGTCGCATTCCTGGGGACACTATTGACAGAACATGAACACTTTCAAGCTGTGCTAAGAAAGATTCTTGAAGAGCACGATGGACTAACGGTAAGCGAAGTCTATTTTCACTTGCGTCAGCTTCAGGAAGACCCAGTTGTCCAACACTATTTGTCGCTAGAGTTCCCCCACCTACCGATGCCTCTCCAGCAGATTATCGCTGTGTCTCTGGTTCAGATGGGATACGAAACCAAAGGTCCACGGCGAAAGAAGCGCTTCTACCGACCATCTCGCATGAGCAACTGACTACTTCGGCCTGCGCCACTGACGCTGAGCATTTGAGGGTTTGAATTGAGCGAAGGAAAAAGAAACGCACGAGGGCGTGGCCCGACCTGCCCCCTCATCTATCATCGGAAGTAGTGACGCGATCTTCGCCAGAAACGTATAATCCATAGAGCAAAGTCGCGGAGCAGAGGTCATGGGGATGACTGTTGCAGAAGAGCTAAGCCAGTATGTTTCTTCCGTGAAGTACGGCGATATTCCAGAGAATATTATTCACGAGTCGAAGAAGAGGATCATTGATGCTCTGGGATGCGGAATAGGAGCGTTCAACACGGAACCTGTAGAGTTCTCAAGAAAAATTGCAGAGAAGGCTTCGGTCAAAGATGGTTCGACCCTTCTCGGGACCAAGAGGAAGACCACGCCTGACATGGCTTCTTTTGTAAATGGGATAATGGTCCGATATTTCGATTACAACGACACCTACTTATCTAGAGAGCCCGCACATCCAAGTGACAACCTCGGTGCCTGCCTTTCCGTTGCCAACTCGGAAGGCGCGAGCGGAAAGGACCTTCTGCTATCTCTGGCTCTAGCTTTTGAGATTCAATGCAGACTGTGTGATGCGGCTGACATACGTCACAGAGGATGGGACCACGTTTGTTACGGCCTCGTTTCCACAGCCCTTGCCTCGGGACGGCTCATGGATCTCAACCCTGAACAAATGACTCAAGCTGTGAACCTGGCCCTGAACTCTCACATCACAATGCGCCAGGTGAGAGCGGGCGAACTCTCCATGTGGAAGGGCTGCTCCTTCGCCAACGCAGGCCGAAACGGCGTATTCTCAGCCCTCCTGGCAGGAGAAGGCATGACAGGTCCTTCACCAATCTTCGAGGGCGAAATGGGCTTCTTCAAACAAGTATCCGGACCCTTCCAGATCAACACGGAAGAGTTCGGAGGAAGAAGGGGCAATTTCAAGATCGGCGAGACCTATCTGAAATATTTCCCCGCAGAAATCCACTCACAAACAGCCATCTGGGCTGCGCTAGAGGCAAGGAGGGAAATTGGAGATATCAACGACATCGTGTCTGTGGAGATTGCTTCTCATGAAGCCGGCTATACCATCTTGGGCAAGGACCCTGAGAAGTGGGCCCCGGCGACAAAGGAGACGGCGGACCATAGCCTACCTTACATCATCGCTATGGCTATTCTAGAGGGCAAGATAGACAATTCATCATACGCGCCCAAGAAGTTCAAAGACGTCAAGACCCTAGATTTTCTAAAGAAGGTAACGGTTGTTGAGGACAAGGACCTTACCGCCATGTACCCCGAGGCTGTAGCGAACAGAGTCACCGTGAAACTCTCATCAGGTAAAGTCATCTCTAAGCAGGTGAACTATCACAAGGGCCATCCGAAGAACCCTATGAGTGACGAGGACGTGGAGAAGAAGTTCCGGACCCTGACGAAGAGACAGCTTAGCAAGAATCAGGCGAAGCGAGCCTTGGACCTGCTTTGGACCCTGGAAAAGGTGAATGATGTGTCAAAACTATTTTCCGCGCTAGTAGTGGAGTAATTCTTACCACTCATAGCAGGGACTTTTTCCTAGACATTCTTTCAAAAAATAAGCATGCTTTTCTCGACCCCCGGGGGTGGTCGATTTTCCCGCGCCCCGCCCTTCATGAAAGCATAGTCAGCGGCGCTCTTACCAGCTACCTAGGCGTGTAACTGATCTTCTTTCCCTTCCAGATGTCCCTGTCTCCCCAGAGCCCCAGCTTCCACGCAGTGAACTCCACCAACTGTGAGTGGTCGATGAACAAGTTCACGTCCTTCCCGAAAGATTTCAGGTACCACTTGAAAACCGGCGGATCCGATGCCTCGAACATCCACGTCTCGTAGCCGAACCTGTCGACGAGCTTCTTCACCACATCCTTCCTCCACTTCGATGGTGGAAGGTCTTCAGTAATCCCCTCAGATTCGAGCATGAGAATCTTCGCGCCCACATCAAGGTGAGCCTGCGCCTCCTTCGCCACATCTTGGAAAGTCCTCATCTTGGTCTTGTAGCCCACGACATGGGTCCCTCCTCCCGCTCCTATCATCATGGAAACCTCGGGCTTGGCCTTCATTCCTAATTTCTGAACCTGGCGAACAATAGCCACCTTGTCCTCCAACTTCATGGGCGCGAATCCGCTGGAGACTTCGACCATGTCAAACTCCAACGCCTTACATTCCTCCAGATACTTGTCAACAATATCTGAGCCTTCAACGATGACCCGCTCCACAAAACCACCAGTAGAGACATACACACCGTAGTCATGACATAGACTGATGATTTTCCTGGTAGTCTCTCGTGGCAACAATCTCATCGAGCCTCCTGCAAACTTGAAGCCGTCTACATACTCGCTCCAATCCTCAAGGAGATCTTTCAGGTACCCGTAGCTAACAGAAGTATAGTAGGGTCCCCGGATCTCGATCACTCCTTTGTCCCTAGGCTTCGGGCTCGGCTCGACCAGTTTGACAAAATCAAAAGTCTTGGATTGCGCGCTCATCTTTGTCAAATCAAACTGTTGATCTGCTTGATGCTATCAAGTAGCACTCTAGAGTCTACGAGCTTCCCAACCATCGCGTTCATCACATGGGCCCGAAAACAGGAAAAAGGTCATTGCCGAAGGTTCTTATCGGCCTCGCCGCGACGAAGGGCTCATGAGTAATCTGAAAACAGAGCTGGAACACATTAAGCACCACATCAAGTACCCGGCGAACAAGACACAGGTCATGGCAGCCTGCAACAATATGTCGGACGTCCCATCGATCGACAAGGACTTTGTCGCCAAGTCTCTCCCCGAGAGTAACTACAAGGGCCCAGAAGACGTCGTAAAGGCCCTCCTCAACAAAGTCTAAGCTTCCTCAAACTTCTCCTTTTTTCTAGTACCCAGCACATTCCACGCCTCGCCCTCCCCGAATGAACGCGCCTAGAGATTGAAAATTACAGCTCGATCTGAAATCTTGGTTTTCGGCTGGACGCCAGCTGAGACAAATGCTTCGCCGATGTAGTTGGCCAGGAACGTGGACCACTTGGGACCAAGCTCATGCAACAAAGTGATGGTCCAACGCTCATTCTCGTGCTTCTCATAATACTCAAAC
>Ga0137378_10002842_pt1 | contig 14909 bp, 13 predicted proteins | sample SagtaG_21_FD_104813 | JGI IMG/M metagenome (GOLD analysis project Ga0137378, IMG submission 104813) | Vadose zone soil microbial communities from Sagehorn Ranch, Mendocino, California, USA - Sage2_L_60_16 metaG | ecosystem: Environmental > Terrestrial > Soil > Vadose zone | place: USA... | reverse complement strand
GGAGCAGAATGCTCTCCTGGCATCCGAAATAAGGTTCCCGGCGGGCTTTGCAAAGATGAAGCTTCCGAGGGGCGCGATCCATGGTGACCTCTTTTGCGACAACGTGCTTTTCAACGGCGAGCGCGTTTCCGGAATCATCGATTTTGGCTTTGCCGCCACCGACGCGTTCGCCTACGACCTCGCGATCGCAGTCAACGACTGGTGCACGGTGAACGACGAAGCGCGGCGAGGTGCTCTCGACCCGGAAAGCGTCTCGGCGATGGTCGGGGCGTACGATAGCGTTCGTGTGCTCAATGTCGACGAGCGCAGCATGTGGCCGGTTCTGTTGCGCGCGGCCGCGCTTCGTTTCTGGCTGTCGCGGCTCTACGATCTTCATCTTCCCCGACCCGGCGAGCTCACGCATGCTCACGACCCAGCGATGTTCGAGCGCATCCTGATCGATCGCGCTCGGAATCCGCCGCGATTTCCCATCCCATGACAGCCGCGCCCATCGCCTTCGCCCGGCGCGACGCGCGCGCCGGCGTGGACTGGCTCAAGCGCGCATACGCCATGTTCCGCGTCGCGCCGCTTCGATGGCTGATGCTCCTGTTCACCTATTATCTGCTGGTTTCCCTGTCGGAATTCGGCCCGTGGCACGCTGTCGGCCAATTCATCGCCCCCATCCTGAAGCCAGTGTTCGCGGTCGGCTTCCTCGGCGCAGCGTGGAGTCAGGAGCGCGGGAACCTGCCGCGATTCACCTACCTGTTCCGCGGCTTTCGCAGCAACCTCTTCGCGCTCATCCCGTTGGGCGTCGTGTTTCTCGTAGGGATGACGGTCGCAGTCCTCGCGACGACGCTCGTCGATGACGGAAAGCTGATCGCGCTACTCTCCGGGACGGAGAAGCCGAGCGAAGACACGCTCGCGGGAGGCCGGGTTCAGCTTGCCATGCTGTTAGGCGCGGCGTGCGCGTTGCCGACGCTGCTGGCGCTATGGTTTGCCCCCGCGCTCGTCGTGTTCGACGACGCCGGAGCGTTGCGAGCCCTGGGCACCAGCCTGCGTGCGGCGCTTGTCAACTGGAAAGCGGTCGCGTTGTACGGCGTGACGGTGTTCGCGCTCGGAGGCGTGCTGCCGGGTCTTGCGCTCGCGATCGCTCAGCTTTTCGGAGAAGTCGCCGCGGGCGTACTCGCCGTGTTCGTCGTCGTGCCGTATCTGTTCGCATTCATTGCCACGCTGCACATATCGGACTACGTGAGCTATCGCGACGTCTTTCACGGGGATGAGGCGCCGATCCAAGGCGAGCTCGGCCAGGCGTGACTCCGCGCTTGAGCAAGAGCGATCTGTTCACGCCGACTGAAGCTTCGCGTACTCGAGCGCGAGCCACTTCACGCCGGAATCGCGAAAGTTCACTTGCACGCGAGCGTCCGCACCGCGTCCTTCGGCGTCGATGATGATCCCGAGCCCGAAACGCGCGTGCTTGACGCTCTGGCCGATGCGCCAAGCCGCGCCTTCCCGTGCCGGCTCTCGCGCGATATTTCCGGGCGCGACGGCTCCGCGCAGGTCACCGCGCTGTGGGGAGAGCCATTGCACCAGTTCCGAAGGAAGCTCGTCCAGGAAGCGCGACGCGATGTTGTAGCGGAGCTGACCGTGGAGCATGCGGCTCTGCGCATGCGTTAGATAAAGGCGGCGGCGCGCGCGGGTGATGGCGACATAAGCGAGCCGGCGTTCCTCCTCGACGCCGTCGTACTCGGACAGGCTGTTCTCGTGCGGAAACAATCCTTCCTCGAGCCCGGTGACGAACACCGTGTGGAACTCGAGCCCCTTGGCCGAATGGACGGTCATCAATTGCAGCGCCGGCCGCCCTTCCGCCGCCTGCGTTTCGCCGGCTTCGAGCGCGGCGTGAGCGAGAAAAGCGGTCAAGGGGTCCACGGCATCCTCGCCGATCTCGCGTTCGGCTTCACGCATGAAGCTGTGCGCCGCGGCAACGAGCTCGGTCAAGTTGTCGACGCGATCCTGGCCGTCCTTTTCCGACTGGTAATGCGCGAGCAAGCCGCTCACGTGCACGACGTGCTCGACCGCTTCGTGCAGTTGCAGCACCCTCGTCGTCTCGCGCATCGATTCCACCAGCCTGACAAACGCGGCGAGGCTCGCGCCCGCCTTGCCCACCACGGTTCCCGCACACGCGGCCTGCCAGAGGCTCGCACCAAGCGCCTGTGCGCGTTCCTGCAGGGCCTCGAGCGAACGCGCGCCCACGCCGCGCGGCGGAAAATTGACGACGCGCAAGAACGCGCCATCGTCGTCCGGGGCAGCGACTAAGCGCAAGTACGCGAGCGCATGCTTGACTTCCGCGCGCTCGAAAAACCGCATCCCGCCGTAGACCCGATACGGCATCGCGGCGTTGAACAACGCGTGCTCGATGACGCGAGATTGCGCGTTCGACCGGTAGAGCACCGCGATTTCCAAGGGCGACACGCCGTCGTCGATGAGGCTTCTTACGATATCGACAACGAACGACGCCTCGTCGAAGTCCGACGGCGCGGCAAAGGCGCGCACGGGCTCGCCTCGCGCGTCGCGGGTCCAGAGGTTCTTGCCGAGGCGTCCCTGATTGTTCTTGATCAGCGCATTGGCGGCGTCGAGGATACGTCCGTGCGAGCGGTAGTTCTGCTCGAGCTTGATCAACTTGACCGGCGTCTCAGCGCTGCCAAAATCGCGCTCGAAATGCTGCATGTTGGCGACATTGGCGCCGCGGAACGCATAGATCGACTGATCGTCGTCACCTACCGCGAATACCGCCGCATGCGGGGCGGCGAGCAATTGCAGCCACTTGTATTGCAGGGCGTTCGTGTCCTGGAACTCATCGATCAGTATGTGTGAAAAGCGGCGTCGATAGTGCTCGCGCAAGGTGTCGTTGCGCGACAGAAGCTCGTAAGTACGCAGCAGGAGCTCGGGAAAATCGACCACGCCTTCGCGATTGCACGCCTGCTCGTAGAGGGCGTAGTGCTCGACCTGGCGCCGGCTGAAATCATCGTGGGTCTCGACCTGGTTCGGACGCAGGCCGTCTTCCTTGGCGTCGTTGATGAGCGCCTGCAAGGTGCGCGCCGGAAATCGGTCGTCGTCGATGTTGTGCGCCTTGTAGAGCCGCTTGATCAAAGCAAGCTGATCCTGCATATCCATGATTTGGAACAGCTGTGGCAAGCCGGCGTCGCGGTAATGCGCGCGCAGCAAGCGATTGCAGAGCCCGTGAAACGTGCCGACCCACATGCCGCGTGTGTTCACGGGCGTAAGCGCGGAGAGGCGGGCGAGCATCTCCTTCGCCGCCTTGTTGGTGAATGTCACGGCGAGGATCGACAAGGGGCTCGCCTGGCCTGTAGCCAGCAGCCACGCGATGCGGGTAGTCAGGACGCGCGTCTTGCCGCTGCCCGCGCCGGCGAGGATCAGCGCCGAGGCGTGCGGCAGCGTGACCGCGGCGAGCTGTTCCGGATTCAGGTTTTCAAGCAGCGGCGAAGGCATGAAGACGAGAGGGACGGCAGGACGCGGATGGCGGGCCCGCAAAAGCCGGCCCGTTGCGGCGAGGCTCGCCGCGTGCCGCAATTATAGGCGATACGCGGCCTTTCGGCTCCGGCGCGCGTCGCTGACGCTATAATCGCTCCCGCTTCTACGACCCTTCGATGCCTCATATTGCGCGCATCAATCCCGCCGCCAATTCGGCGACCACGCGGGCATTCGTGCAGTGGATCCGCTCCGCCGCGCCGTACATCCATGCGTTCCGCGGCAAGACCTTCGTGATCGCGTTCGGCGGCGAGGTCGTCGCCGACGACACCTTCCTCGGCATCGTCCACGACCTCAATCTGCTGCACAGCTTGGGAATCAAGCTCGTCGTGGTCCACGGCTCGCGCCCGCAAATCGAGGCGATCCTGAAGCAGCAGAGCATTCCCAGCATCTATAACCGCGGCCTGCGCGTCACCGACGCCGAGACGCTCGACTGCGTCCTGGAGGGCACCGGCCACGCGAGAAGCCGAATCGAGGCGATGCTCTCGCTCGGCGTCGCGAACTCGCCGATGGCGGGCGCGCGCATTCGCGTCGTCGGAGGCAATTTCCTGACCGCGAAGCCGATCGGAGTCCTCGACGGCGTCGACATGCAGTGGACAGGCGAAGTGCGCCGCGTTGATGTCGAAGCCATCCGGCAGCGCCTCGATGACGGCGACATCGTGCTGGTATCGCCGCTCGGCTATTCGCCGACCGGCGAAATCTTCAACCTCGCGCTGGAGGAAGTGGCGACGCAGGTCGCGGTGGCCGTCTCCGCGCACAAGCTCATTTTCCTGATGGACAACGACGGCGTGCGCAACGGGCGGCGGCAGCTCCTGCCTGAGCTTTCGACGCGCGACGCCGAAGCCCTGATGGCCAAGCGCGCCAAGCCTCCCCCCGACGTGCAGCACTATCTGCCGTGCGCGATCCGCGCCTGCGACAACGGAGTTAAGCGCACGCACCTCCTGTCCCGCCATCACGACGGCGCGCTGCTGCTGGAGCTCTTCACTCGCGACGGCGTCGGCACCATGGTGTCCGCGGGGCCGCTGGCGCACCTGCGAAACGCCACCATCGACGACGTTGGAGGCATACTGGCGATCATCGAGCCGCTCGAGGACGAGGGTGTGCTCGTTCGCCGCTCGCGCGAGCGCCTCGAGATGGAAATCGAGCGCTTCGTGGTCGCCGAGCACGACGATGTGATCATCGGCTGCGCCGCGCTCTACGCGTTCCCGGAAGAAAAGGTCGGCGAGCTCGCCGCGCTGGCGGTGCACCCCGATTTCCGCCGCGAGGGTTACGGCGAGGCGCTGATGCACGAGATCGAGCAGCGCGCCCGCAAGCTCCGGCTCAACCGCTTGTTCGTGCTGACGACGCGCACGTCGGGATGGTTCGTCGAGCGCGGCTTCGTGCTGAGCGACCCGTCGCACCTGCCTGCGCGCAAGCGCGATCTCTATAACTGGCAGCGGCGGTCGCTGGTGTACGAAAAGAAACTCGTCTAGGCCTCGCGATCAAGTCGTTTCCGGCGTGCGATAATTTCAGCATCCGTCACCGAGGATCGTTCCATGGCGCGCATGATTCAATGCATCAAGCTCGGTCGCCAGGCCGAGGGGCTCGATTTTCCACCCTATCCGGGCGAGCTCGGCAAGCGGATCTATGAGCACGTGTCCAAGGAGGCGTGGGCGCAATGGCTGAAGCACCAGACGATGCTCGTCAACGAGAACCGCCTGAGCCTCGCCGATCCGCGTGCGCGCAAGTACCTGGCGGAGCAGATGGAGCGGCACTTTTTCGGCGGTGGCGCGGACGTGGCTTCGGGATACGTGCCGCCCAAGAATTGATTCGACGATGCCCGAACCGGCGATCAGCCGCTATCCGGTCCCTAAGCTCGAGGATCTGCCGGGCGACATACGCGCTCGAATGCTCGAGGTCCAGGAAAAAGCCGGCTTCATTCCCAACGTTTTTGTCACGCTGGCGCATCGACCCGACGAGTTCCGCGCGTTCTTCGCCTATCACGACGCGCTGATGCTGCGCGAATCGGGGCTCACCAAGGCCGAGCGCGAGATGATCGTGGTGGCGACGTCCGGCGCCAACGACTGCCTGTACTGCATCGTCGCGCACGGCGCGATCCTGCGCGTCTATGCCAAGAACCCTCTGGTTGCCGACCAGGTTGCGGTCAACTATCGCAAGGCCGACATCGGCGAGCGCCAGAAAGCCATGCTCGCGTTTGCGCTCAAGGTTGCGCTGCGCTCGGTCGAGATCGTTGATGCGGACTTCGAAAGTCTGCGCCGCCACGGCTTTTCCGACGAGGACATCTGGGACATCGGTGCGATCGCCGCTTTTTTCGCGCTGTCGAACCGCATGGCGAACATGATCGCGATGCGGCCGAACGACGAGTTCTATCTGCTGGGTAGGCTGCCGAAATCCGGGTGACTGTGCGCGCATCGCGCAAAAAAAAGGCGGCTTGTCGTCACGCCTCAAACACGACCGCTCCGCCGACCAGCGTGTAGCGCACCTTGCCGGGCACCTCGAGGCCCAGAAAGGGCGTGTTCTTGCCCTGGCTCTTGAGCGCGCGCGGCTCGACCCGCCAATACACATCGGCGTCGAAGACGCAGACATCGGCGGGGGCGCCCGGCGCGAGATGGCCTGCGTCGATGCCGACGATGCGCGCGGCATCGACCGTCAGCTTGGACAGCGCTTGTCCCAGCGGAATTCGATCGGCGCTCGCCCATTGCAGCGTCAGCGGAAGAAGAAGCTCGAGCCCGGTCGCGCCCGGCTCGGCCTCGGCGAAAGGAAGCTGCTTTCCATCCTCGTCGACGGGTGTATGGTCCGAGCAGATCGCGTCGATCGTGCCGTCGGCGAGTCCCGCACGCAGCGCTTCACGGTCGCGCACACCCCGAAGCGGCGGAGTTAACCGACAGTGCGTATTGAACCATCCGAGGTCGACTTCGCACAGGTGGACGTGGTTGATCGATACGTCGCAGCTCACCTCCAGTCCCGCCCGCTTCGCTTCGCGCACCCGCTCGACGCCTTCGCGGGTCGACAGGCGGGAAAGATGCACCCGCGCCCCCGTAGCCCGTGCCAGCACGAAGATCGTGTCCAGCGCAATCGTCTCCGCCGCCGACGGAATCACCGACAGGCCGAGACGCATCGCGACTTCGCCGTCGTGAGCGACGCCGCCGCGCGCGAGATGCGCATCCTGCGGTCGTAGCCAGACGCGGTATCCGAATGTGGCGGCGTATTGCATCGCCCGCCAGAGCACCTGCGTATCGGCCAGCGGCGCATCGGCCTGCGAGAAGGCGATGCAGCCTGCCTCGGCAAGCTCGCCCATCTCGGTGATCGTGGCCCCCTTGAGTCCCACGGTCAGCGCCCCGATCGGATAGACGTGCGCGCAATTGAGCGAGCGCGCGCGGTGCTTGAGCATTTCCACGAGCCCGGGGTCGTCGAGCACCGGATCGGTATCCGGAGGGCACGCGAGGCTGGTCACGCCGCCGGCGATCGCGGCCTGCATCTCGGATTCGAGCGTGGCTTTATATTCGAATCCGGGTTCGCGCAGGCGCGCGGAAACGTCGATCAATCCCGGGCATACCACGAGTCCCGATGCGTCCACGATGCGGGCAGTGCGCCAGCCGGGAGGCGCTTCGTCCACGCCGGCAACCTTGCCCGCGCCGACGAAGAGCGACGCCTTGCGATCGATGCCGTGCTTCGGATCGATCAGACGGCCGTTCTTGATCTCGATTTTCATGGAAAAACTTCAGAGCTACCACAAAGGCACGGAGGACAGCGCGAAATCCTCATTCGATTCCTCTGTGCTCTCCGTGTCTCTGTGACGATCCCTTTTCCATCAGCTCCCCGCGAGGATGCTCATCACCGCCATGCGCACGGCGATGCCGAACGTCACTTGCGGCAGGATCACCGAATGCTCGCCGTCGGCGACCGCGGAGTCGATTTCGACGCCGCGGTTCATCGGTCCGGGGTGCATGACGATCGCGTCGGGCTTGGCAAGCGCGAGCTTGGCCGCAGTCAGTCCGTAATGCTTGAAGTATTCGCCCGCTGAGGGCAGCAGCGAACCTTTCATGCGTTCGCTTTGCAGCCGCAGCATGACGACGACATCGCAGCCCGCAAGCCCTTCGCGCATGTCGTGATAGACCCTCACGCCGAGACTTTCGACCGCGGTCGGTAAGAGCGTCTGCGGGCCGATGGCGCGCACTTCCGGTGTGCCCAGCGTCGTCAGACCGTGGATGAGCGAGCGTGCGACGCGCGAATGCAATACGTCGCCGACGATCGCAACCGAGAGTCCGTGGAAGTCTTTCTTGTAGTGGCGGATCGTGAAGAGGTCGAGAAGCCCCTGCGTGGGGTGCGCGTGCCGTCCATCGCCCGCGTTGATGACGTGAATGTGCGATCGCTCCGACGCCGAAAGATGCTGGGCGATCAGATGCGGGGCTCCGCTCTCGCCGTGGCGGACGACGAACATGTCCGCGTTCATCGCCACCAGGTTGTCGATGGTGTCGAGCAGCGTTTCGCCCTTGGTCGTCGACGAAACGCCGATGTTCAGGTTGATCACGTCGGCGGACAGCCGTTTGGCAGCGATCTCGAAGGTCGTTCGCGTCCGCGTGCTGTTTTCGAAAAACAGATTGAACACGGTCTTGCCGCGCAACAGTGGCACCTTCTTAACATCGCGCTCCGCAATCGACACGAAGGGAACGGCGGTGTCAAGAATGCGGCCGATCACGTCGGCAGGCAATCCTTCCAGCGTGAGAAGATGCTGCAGCGCGCCGTCCGCGTTGAGCTGCGGGTTGACAGCCTTCAGCATCGCCGGTGCTTCTAGCGCACAGCGCCGGCGTCGTCTTCGATCGACAGCTCGAGGCTGCCATCGAGGTGGCGACTAAGCACGATCGATCGCTCGGGCGGAACGCTGACGCTTGCGCCGACGTATTTGGCCTCGATGGGCAACTCGCGTCCTCCGCGATCGACCAGCACCGCCAGCTCGATCGATTCGGGCCGTCCGTAATCGAAAAGCTCGTTGATCGCGGCGCGCACTGAACGGCCCGTGAAAAGGACGTCGTCGATCAGAACGATGCGGTTGCCACCGACCTCGAAAGGGAGCGTCGTCGTTTCGACGTGCGTGCGCAGTCCTTTTTTCCCGTAGTCGTCGCGGTAGAACGATACGTCGATGTAGCCGACGGGATGATCTCCCGGCAGGACCTCGCCCAGACGTTCGGCGAGCCATGCGCCGCCGGAATAGATGCCCACTAGCTTCGCGTCCGGGGCGATGCCTTCGCGCATCGCTGCGGCAAGCGTCGCCAGTGCCGCTTCCACGTCAGGCAGATCTCGAGTCGGCGGGGGCTTGATCAAGATAGGCCTGCAGGATGAGCTGCGCCGCGACCCGATCGCGAACGGCTTTGCGCTGACGGACACGCACGCGGCCCTCGACTAGCGCCGTCGCGGCGGCCTGCGTGGTAAAGCGCTCGTCGAAAAGAGTCACGGGAATGCCGAAGCGGCCTTCGAGCTGGCGTGCGAAGCGCTGCGCTCGCGCCGTGGTTTCGTGTGGCGATCCATCGGCATGTAGCGGCAATCCCACGACCAGCCGGTACGGCTTCCATTCGTCGATCAGCGCCTTGATCGCAGCAAATCGCGCGTCGCCGTTGTTTTTGGAAATCGTCGCCAATGGATGCGCGATCCGAGTGGCTCGCTCGCCGACGGCAATGCCGATACGCTTGGTTCCGAAGTCGAAAGCGAGAATGCTGCCGGTTGCCGGCGTGGAGAACGTTGCCGGCGAGGTCACGCCTCACGCGTGCCCGACAGCATCGGACAGCCGCGAGAAGTCAATGCCGAGCAGCTTCATCGCCGCGGGCAGCCTTGTTTCCGCGGGCTCGGCGAACAGAACATCGGTGCTCGCCGCCACGGTGAGCCACGCGTTCTGACTGATCTCCTGCTCGAGCTGATCCGCCGACCAGCCGGCGTAGCCGAGCGAAACCAGAACATCCTGCGGCCCTTCGCCGTGGCCTACCGCCTCGAGGATGTCCTTCGATGTCGTGAGGCCGAGGTCATCGCTGATCGCGAGCGTCGACTGCCAGCTTCCGAGCGGGCGGTGCAGCACAAAGCCGCGGTCGATCTGCACCGGGCCGCCGTAGTGAACACGCGTCTCGCGCAGCTCCGAGTCGCCGAGCGGAATGTTGATCTGCTCGAATAGCGCCGAGAGCGTCATCTCGATCGGTTTGTTGATCACAATGCCGAGCGCGCCTTTTTCGTTGTGCTCGCAAACGTAGATCAGGGTATGGGCAAAGTGCGGGTCTGCCATGCTGGGCATGGCGATGAGGAAATGGTGGGTCAGATTGACCCGGGAATCGCCCATGAGCGCAATTGTAAACGCGCGCGCCGATGCGCACAATTGCTGGCGGGAATCGAGCGCGAGCAAGGCGGGACGCCGCGCCGTTTGATTTCACCTTCGCCCGCGTCGACGATCCTTCGGCTTCTCGACACCGCTCGACGGGTGCCTTAACCCCGAACCGCGCCGCGTGCCGTTCATAGCGGCATCGTCCACCCTTCGGGAGTTGCCATGCTCGTGCCTGCCCGCGCCGTCCGGCGGATCCTCGTCACCGCCCTGTGTCTGTCCTCCGCGATCGTCTCGCACACCGCCGCGTCGTTTTGCGGTTTCTATGTCGGCAAGGCAGACGCCAAGCTTTTCAACGAGGCCTCGCAGGTCATCCTGGTTCGCGACGGCAACCGTACGGTGATCAGCATGCGCAACGATTTCCAGGGCGATCTCGCCGAGTTCGCGCTGGTGGTGCCGGTGCCGGTCGTGCTGCAAAAAAGCCAGATCCACATCGGCGACCCGAAAACCTTCGAACGCATCGATGCCTACAGCGCGCCGCGGCTGGCGGAATACTTCGATCCCAACCCTTGCGAGGTGCCCAGGGAGCGCGCGATGGGCGCGATGAACGCCGCGCCTGCGTCGGCGGCCAAGGAGGAGAGCAGGCGCGACAAGGCGCTGGGTGTCACCGTCGAGGCGCGCTACACGGTCGGCGAATACGACATCGCGATTCTCTCGGCCACCGAATCCAATGGGCTGGAGACATGGCTGAGGCAAAGCGGCTATCGCATCCCGGCCGGCGCCAGCAAGGCGCTGCAACCGTATATCCGGCAGAACCTCAAGTTCTTCGTCGCCCGGGTCAATCTCGCCGAGCAGGCCAAGACGGGATTTTCCTACTTGCGGCCGTTGCAGTTCGCCTTCGAGTACGAGCGCTTCATGCTGCCGGTGCGCCTGGGGATGATCAACGCCAGGGGAGCGCAGGATCTGGTGATCTATGCGCTCACGCGAAACGGCCGCGTCGAATCGACCAACTATCGCACCGCCAAGCTCCCCGCCAACGTCGACCTGCCCACGTACACGCGCAGCGAATTCGCCCACGTGTACAAGGCGATGTTCGACACGCATGCGAAGCGCGAGGACTTTCGCGTCGTGTGGACGGAGTATTTCTGGGACATGTCGTGGTGCGACCCTTGCGCCGCGGAACCGCTCTCCCCCGAGGAGCTCAAGCGCGCCGGCGTTTTCTGGCTCGAAGGCGATGATCCACCCATCGCGTTCGCGCCCGGCGCGGCGCCTCCCGCGCCGGTTTCCCGGTCGGGTGCGCAACCGGTCATGCTGACGCGGCTGCATTTGCGCTACACCCCCGAAACCCTGCCCGAGGATTTGATGTTCCAGGAAACGCAGGACCGGCAGAACTTCCAGGCGCGCTACGTGTTGCGCCACCCGTGGAAAGGCGACGCGGCAGCGTGCGCCGCCGCCACCCGGTATTTCGACGAAGTCGCGAAGCGTGAGGAACGCGAAGCTCAGACCCTGGGGAGCCTGACGGGCTGGGACGTCAACAAGATCCGCGCGCGGATGAACATTCCGGCCGCGCCCAAGGCGGTGTGGTGGGAGCGCCTGTGGCGCTGACGCTCGCGCGGTCCGCGCTCGCTGCCGCGCGCGCGTGGCTGCCGCGCGATGCGCGCGTTTTCCAGATCGTCTTCCTGGCCGCGCTGCTCACGACCGGCGTCCTGCTGCGCGATTTTTCGCTGCAGCCTCTGCAGATGGCACTTGCCTTCGGTGCGGGACTCGCGACCCAGGCGTTCTGGCTCAAGCGCCTCGGGCTCGAGCAGAAAGGCTTCATGTCGGCGATCGTCACGTGCTGCGGGTTATCGCTGCTCTTGCGCAGCGACACCTTGTGGGTTCATCCGCTCGCCGCCGCGCTCGCGATGTCGTCCAAGTTCGTGCTGCGCATCAACGGCAAGCACCTCTACAACCCGGCGAATCTGGGAGTCGTCCTCGCCATTACGTTCCTGCCCGGAACGTGGGTATCGCCGGGACAGTGGGGCAACGATCTCGCGTTTGCCGTCTGGTTTCTGATGCTGGGAACGATCGTCACCACGCGCGCTCGCAGGCTCGACGTAAGCTGGATTTTTCTGGGCGCGTTTCTCGGATTCGTGGCCGTGCGCGTTTTGCTTCTGGGGCAATCGTGGGCGATCTGGTGGCATCAGCTCGGCAACGGCGCCTTGCTGCTTTTCGCCTTTTTCATGATCTCCGATCCGATGACGATCCCCAATCGGCGCGGCACGAGGATCGCGTACGCGATTATCGTCGCCGCGGGAGCGATCGCGTGGCAATACCTTCTGTTCCGGCCCAACGCGCTGATCTGGTCGCTCTTCCTGGCGACGCCGCTGGTGCCGCTGCTCGACCGCTGGCTGCCGGGAGCGCGCTTTGAGTGGAAGCAGCCGGTCACCGGATAGCTGCGACGGCGCCCCGCTCGATCGCTAATCCAACGCCGCGCCGAGCGCGAACGCCGGCATGATCGCGAGCTTCGCTTCCAGTTCTTTGCTGAACTTCATGCCTCTCTGCGTTTCCGAATGTGCAGATTCAACCGGGTTTGAACTGTCCCGCGTCGCGCTCCCCTTTCACACCCATCGCAAACTCCTGAGATCTTCCATAGCAATGGCCTTCCCGACTTCGGATTACCTCCCGGGAACGCGACAGCAATTCGCGGTCGCAGTAAGGTGAGCATCGGTGCCACCCGTGTTCGTCGCAGAGCAAAACCACGCTTGTCCTGCCGCCTTGGCGGTAACAAGCTTCATGGCCAAAGAATCGCTGTCGCAACTGCCGCTTGTCAGCGCATAACTGGCATCGCACGCCGTGGACATAGCACTGCCGGTCCCGCCAGACGCGCCAATAAGGGACGGCGCGAAAGTTTGTGTCGTGCATTGCAGCGACGTTGCATCGGACAGGATATGGTAGCCGACGACGTCGAAGATAAGGTTGGCCGACAATCCCGCAGGCAGCGCGAAGTAAATGACATTGCCGGCTACCTGCGGAACGATGTACAGCGTCGACAGTCCCTGCCCGTGCGTATAGTTGAGCGCGACGGTTGATAGGGTCGTAGACAAGTCGTTGACATCGCCAACGCCGAAAAAGGCGTCGAAGTTGGGGTTCAGAATCGTGATGACGATGGCGACCGCGTGAATTGCACTGCCCGGCGGATTCGTCAGGCCGCAATCGGACGGCGTTCCGGTCTGGCCGTAGATGCTCCAGTTCGACCCCGCGGTGATGAAGCCGGGGATCTGCTTGAGCGAACCGCCGGTGATCGGACCCTGTACCCCGCTTCCAGTAGCGGCATTGCGCGTATCCATGATCCGGCACGGCTCTAGGGCCTTGTATACCAGGTTGGACGAGTCGCCTAGCCTCCCAGCCGGGCCAATGAAGTTACCGAACGCCACTGGAACGGTTCCCGCCTGCACGGTCGCGACCACGGTGTTGGTTGCCGTGTTTATCACCGAGACAATGTTGCCGGTGCCTTCATTCGCCACATAGGCGAACGTGCCCGCCGGGTTGACCGCGACGCCAGATGGATTTGTTCCCACCGGCACGGTCGCAACAACGTTGTTGTTGCCGGTATTGATGACCGAAACGCTGTTGCTGTTATTGTTCGTCACATAGACGAGGGTGCCAGCCGGATTGACCGCGACGCCGTAGGGGGCTGATCCCACAGGGATGGTCTGAACAACAGTGTTGCTGCTGGTATCAATCACTGAAACGTTGTTGCTGAGGTAGTTCGAGACATAGGCAAACGTTCCCGTCGTGTTGATAGCGACTCCCTTCGGGTCCGAGCCCACCGGCACGGTCGCCACAACGGTGTTTGTGCTGGTGTTGATCACTGAGACCGTGTAGCTGAAAGTGTTCGCCACGTAGGCAAAAGCGCCGGTGACCGCGACGCCAGTTGGACCGCTTCCCACTGGCACAGTGGCGACCAAGGTGTTGGTAGCGGTATTGATCACTGAGACAGTGTTGACGTTAGTGTCCGTGTTCGTCACATAAGCGAAGGTCCCCGCCGGGTTGACCGCGACGCCGTACGGGGCTGATCCCGCAGGGACGGTCGCAACCACGGTGTTGCTGCCGGTATCGATCACCGAAACATTGTTGCTGGTCGTGTTTGCAACATAGGCGAATGTGCCAGCCGGGTTGACCGCAACGCCGATCGGAGATACTCCCACCGGCACGGTTGCGACCACCGTGTTGGTGGCGGTGTCGATCACCGAAACCGTGCCATCGCCCACGTTTGAGATATAGGCGAACGGGGCCGCGTAGACGGCTCTCATGCCGAACGATGCGCTAAGGATGAGCACGCGAAAGAAGCAAATTGCCAAGCGCAAATATCGCATTACCATTTCCCGACTGCGTAATCGGTTGGTTGAGGAGACGCTCCGGATTCAGTCTCCATTGACGTGATGTGTACCCGTGTTCGAATTTGCTCGCAGCTCGGGCTTGACGAACAGACGAGAGCCACGTGTCAGCGCCATTCGGGCTACTCTTCTTCGTGCTTGCGGTGCTTGGCGTACTCAGTCGCGAGTTGTTGCTGCAGGTTGGCAGGCGCGGGCTCGTAATGCGACAGCGTCATCGTCCATGCGGCGTGTCCCGCCGTCATCGCCTTGAGCCGCGCCGCGTAGCCTTCGAGCTCCGACAAGGGCGCCAGCCCATTGACCGTCAGCGTGCCCGGCTGCAGCGATCTCGTCCCCGTGACCTGGCCGCGGCGGCCCGACAAATCGCCCGCCACGTCGCCCATGTTCGCTTCGGGACACAACACTTCCAGGCTCACGATGGGCTCGAGCACGATCGGTCGCGCCTTTTCGATCGCGTCGAGAAACGCCTTGCGGCCGGCGGTCACGAATGCGATCTCCTTCGAGTCGACGGCGTGATGCTTGCCGTCGTAGACGGTGACCCGAACATCCTGCAACGGAAACCCGGCGATGGGGCCCGCGGAGAGAACCTGCTCAACCCCCTTCTGCACCGCGGGAATGAACTGGTTCGGGATCGTGCCGCCCTTCACGGCGTCGACGAACTCGAAGCCCGCACCGCGTTGAAGCGGCTCGATGCGTAAATAAACCTC
>Ga0137378_10002828_pt1 | contig 14950 bp, 11 predicted proteins | sample SagtaG_21_FD_104813 | JGI IMG/M metagenome (GOLD analysis project Ga0137378, IMG submission 104813) | Vadose zone soil microbial communities from Sagehorn Ranch, Mendocino, California, USA - Sage2_L_60_16 metaG | ecosystem: Environmental > Terrestrial > Soil > Vadose zone | place: USA... | reverse complement strand
TCTGCTTTGCCGCCGGACCGGAGAACCAGCGAACGCGCGGCGGAAGCTGCACTCCGCGCAACAAGCCGCCTTTCATTCGCGCTACCAGGTCGCGCTCTTCGCGCCGGCCGCGCTGCTTCACCTGATACAGCCTTCCCTTCTCCGGTTGCGGCTGCCCGAGATTCTCGCCACGCTCGAGCCGACCCAGCATCTCGACATAGGCGTCGGCACTGTCGCGTATCCCGCGCCAGAACAGCGTCAGCTCGTCGTCACTTTCCCGAACTTCCGGGCGGACATGGGCGATGAGCGTTCCGGTATCGATCCCCGCGTCGATCCGGTGCAGCGTGCAGCCGACTTGATCGGGCTCGCCGTTATACAGCGCCCAGAAAGTGCAGTCGGCGCCCCGATAACGTGGCGAGAGCCCGCCATGGAGATTGAACATCCCGAGCCGCCCCCGCCCCAGCAAGGCACCGCGGATCAGCGAGGTTCCGAAGACGGCGATCACATCGGGCTGCAATCGATCGGCGAGCGCGGCCACGTCCGGATGGTCGACGTGCGGCACTTCGACAAGAAGGTCCTTGCGGATCAGCACAAGGGGCTCCGCATCGAAGAAAAACTTCGCTTCGCGCCCGCCGGCATACCGGGTCCGATCGCGCAGCCAGCGCGACGATCTGCGCCACAGGTTTTCGGGTCGGAGCAAGCTCAATAGCTTCCGTGCGCTCAGCTGTGCGCCCGTTTCCTGCACGATCGCGACCGGCCGAGCGCCTTGGCACAGCCGGTTGGCGACGTACAGGTGCCGAGGCGAGTGTCCGCAGAGGATCATGATCGAAAGATCAGACATGTGCTGCGTACTCCTGCCGCGGCTGCGAATGCTCGAGCGCCGGCGGCACCGTCCGGTCGTTCTCATCCATCATCAGCGCATCGGCAAAAAACTTCGCTGCCCAGTTGGGAAATTCGAACCGGGAATAGCCGCCCCAGATCGGCGCAGAACCTGCGATTGCGCCACGTACCGCACGGTCGCGATCGGCGAGCCGCTGTCTGCGCTTGAGGAAGGACAGCCCGACGCGCGCGCTGCCTCGCAATTCGGCGGCGCCCGTTGCTTGCGCGCAACGTATCCAGTTGATGCTCATCTGCGCAACACCGGTGAGACAGCAGTACGTCGCACGCGGAACCCATGCGGCGTCATAGGTGCCGGCGAGCCAGCCATCCGCGCGCTGCGCCTTGGCCAGCGCGCGGGCAGCCTTGAGCGCAGCGTCGACATACCGGCTGCTGCCCAGAAGCACGCCGCACTCCAGCAGCCCGCGGATGGCGTAGGCGATCGTGTGCGTGAACGGATGCCGGGCGGGAACGAAAGCATTGTGGGCGAACCACCCGGATTCTCGTTGCTGCGCCAGCGCCCATTCGAGATTGCGGGTTGCGGCCGTCCTCTGTGTCATATCGCCGGCGATGAGCGCGGTGGCCAGCAACGCCCAGCTCGCCCGCGTGTTGTATGCATGCGGCACGCCATGGTGCTCGAACTGTCGCCAGCAGCCGTCCTGCTCCTGCACCCGCGCCAGCCAGTGTCCTGCTCTGACCGCCGCATCCAGACACTCAGGGCGACGCAATTGCACGAAGCCCGCCAGCATCCCGTGCATGATCTGGCCGGTGTTGAATACTATGGGCTCGCTCTCCGGCTCGCCGAAATGCCCGGGAAAGGCGCCGTCGGGACGCTGAATCGTGAGCTCCCAGTCGATGATCCGCTGCGCGCGATCGATCAGCTCGGGACGATCGAGAACCCGCGCCGCCGCGATGAACGTCTCGACGATGTATCCGCTGGTTTCCGGATAGCTCGGAAGCCACCCGTCTTCGAAGCTCCAGCCCGCCGACACGCCACCTGCGTCGGACTCGCCGTTGCGTACGTCCTGGGCATGGCAGAGCCAGTCGATCGCTGCATGCAGATGGTCGAGATGGGTGTATTCGGGCTCCGCGCCGCCGACCAGGTCGAGCGCGATGAGACGCGCGTGGCGCGGACGCCACGGCTCATAGCGGAGCGGTGCGGCGAGAAGCTTGGAGAGATTCATACGCGCCTTCGCTGACCTACGCCTGTGCCGTTTCGATCATTCGCATTTCCGGCTCGAGACCCGGCTGCGGCGCCACGTAGCTAACCACGTAACGGTACTTGCCGGAGGCTTCGACCGGAATCGCGTCGACGATCCGAATCACGATGCGCACGTCGTTCCCCAGCCGCGAAGCAAGGCCCGCGATCACCCTGGCCTGTGCGGCGGCCGTCCACTGGGTGCCTGGCACAACCAGGATCTCGACCTCGCGCAATGCGTGTTGGATGAACTTGAACTGGGCGATGCCTTCCACGTCTCGAAGCACGTAGATGACGGCGAGCGCATGCATGATCGTTCCGTCGCTTCGAACGACGAAGTCCGTCGTGCGCCCTACGACTTCGCTCACCACATGCAACCCTCGCCCATCGCGGCAATGCTCCGGGCTCACCCGTAACATGTCGCCGGTGCGGTAGCGGATGAACGGCTGGGCATCGGAACACAATCCGGTGGTTACGGCTTCTCCCAGCTCACCGGCCTTGACCGGCTGGCCCGACTCATCGAGCACCTCCAGAATGATGCTTTCGCTGATCAGCAGCATCTGCCCGCGCGGGGTCTCGTGCGCGGTGAAACCAATATCCCGGCTGCCGAATTCGTTGGCAGCGGGAACGCCGAAAGCCTCCTCGATGAGCGCTCGCTGATGTGGATAGAGCGGCTCACCGGTGGCGCACACGACACGCAACTCCGGCAGTTGCAGCCGGATCCTGCGCGTGCGGGCGCGCGCTGCCAGCAGCGCGACGCTGCTCGCATAGCCGTAGATGCATTTCGGCCGGAACGCCTGAACCGCGTCGAGGTAGGCGTCCATGTTGGCCGCGGACATGGCGAAAGCGTTCAGAACGAGCTGATTGAGCAGGCCGTCACGGAAGGTCTTGATGCGATCGGTCTTGTTGAGCTCCGCCGGCGCCCCCCACAAATACACTTCGCGATCGCCGACGTCGACGTCCCACCAGCGCCGCGCCCGGATGCGGCCCGCCGCGTCGGACGCCTGCCGCCATCGGCCGAAATAGAAGATCAGCGGTTCGCCGCTGGACCCTCCCGTGGTGTAGCGCGACGCGCCGCCGGGCACGTCCGTCCAACGAATGCGCTCGACGTTGTCGCGCGCGTCCTGTCTGGTCATGCGAGGAACCCGGCACAGCGCCTCCGGCGTCACCGGCGCGCAATCCCTGCCGACCTCGAGGCCGGACGCCGCGATGCGCTCCGCGTGCCATGGGCTGTGCTTCGCCGCGGTTTGCAGCAGCGCCGTGAGCTTTCGCGATTGCAGGTGCTGCAGCTCGGCACGCGATAGCCATTGACTGCGTTCCAGGCTCTCCAGGTAGGCGAACGTCGGCCGCTTCAGCAAGCGTTCGTGCAGCGGATAGACGACGCGTCGGGAGAGCCAGGGATGCGGCATCGCGTCAGCTCCGCAACAATGGCTTGGCCGGCGAACCCTGCGGGCGGGCGCTCATCCCTGCCTGCCGTGCCGCGATCGCGGTGAATTCATCGGCGAGCGTTCTCACGCTGCGTTCCCAGCTGTTGCCCTTGGCGTAGGCCACGATGGCGTCGCGATCCCACTCGCGGACCAGTGCGTCGGCGATCGCCTGCGACAACAGCTCCGATTGTCCGAACGGCACGAGCTTTCCCAGCTTCGCATCGGCAACGACTTCAGCATTGCCGCCAACCTCGGTCGTGACCACGGGCAGTCCGCAGGCCATCGCCTCGAGAAACACATTGGCCCAGCCCTCGTTGCTCGTCGCCAGCACGAAGACGTCGGCGGCGGACAGCGGTACCTTCAACTCGTCGGGCGCGACTGCACCCAGGAAGACAACGCAATGCTGCAATCCCAGATCGATCGTCAGAGCGCGCAGCCGTGCGCTGCAGTCGCCCTCCGGTCCCGCCCCGCCGACGATCAGGTAGCGCAGCCCGGGAAATTGTCTGCACAGGTCCGGCAGGCATTCGAGCACGCGGTGGAAACCCTTTCGTTCGACCAGTGCGCCGACCGATACCAGTACCGGGCCGTCCCGGGCCAATCCGAGCCTATCGCGTGCCGCCGTCCGATCCATGCGCTGGAATCTCGCGCTATCGACGCCATTGCCGACGACCAGAATCTTGTCGGCAGCCAGCCCAAGGCTTGCGGCATGCCGCTTGAGAGACTCGGAGACGGCAAAAATGCGCGTGGCGCGCTGCATCGCCTCGATCATCCGGCGCCGGCGACGTGGATCGCGCGCGAGGGGCACCTCGGTGCCGCGCAAGGTGATGCATACCGGAATGCGTAACCAGCGGCCGAGCAGCGCCGCCGCGTAGCCTTCCGGATACGCGAAATGGGCATCGATGACGCTGCAGCCGTGCTGACGCTTCAGGCGCAGCAGCAGCGGCAGACACGCGATGGCCATGCAAAACCCATCGAACCACTTGAAGACGCCGGGTACCGAGAAAAAGCGTGGGCGGCGGATCTCGATGTCTTCCTGCACTTCCGCCGCCGGTGCCGGAGGCCGGAAATGCGGCCGCCACCGGCGCAGCAACCCCTGAAAAGGGAACCATGGAATGGGTGCGATGACCGTCAACGGCAGCAGCCGCGCGACTCGAAACATGCGTTCGCGGATGAAGAGGCCGGTCGTCGGTTGCCCCGCGTGCGGAAAGAGCGTGCTCAGGACAATGACCCGGGGTTTAGGCTCGGGCATAGGTCCCTTCCGCCTCGCCCGTGAGTCGGTAGTAGGGCTGGCGATAACGGTCGACACTTGACGTCCAGCTGCGCTCGGTTTCCACGAAAAGACGCGCCCCCGCGCGCAGCTCTGCCCAGCGGGGCCGGTCGACCAGAAGCTCGAGAACCTTGGACGCCAGAGCGTCCACGTCGCCCGCGCGGAACAGGACGCCCGTCTCCTGGTCGCGAATCAACTCGCGATGGCCACCGACGTCCGAGGCGGCGAGCAGACGTCCCTGGGCCATGGCCTCGAGCGGTTTGAGCGGCGTGACGAGCTCCGTCAGACGCATCGGCAGGCGCGGGTAAACCAGCACGTCGATGAGGTCGTAGTAGCGCTGGACCTCGGAATGGGGAACGCGGCCCGCGAAGCGGACCTTGTCTTCGAGCGCGAGCCGCGCCGCGATTTGCTTGAGGTTGGCTTCCTCGGCACCGCCGCCGACGAAGAGCACACGTACGCGCGGCTCGACGGCCAGCATCAGTGGCAATGCCTGCAGCAGCAGGGCGAGGCCCTCGTACGCGTAGAAAGACCCGATGAAGCCGAGCACGATCGCGTCCTCGAGGCCAAGCTGGCGGCGCAGCGACTCGTCCGGCTCGCGGCCCTGCACGAACTTTTCGACGTCCACGGCGTTGGGAACGACCGTGACTTTCCGCGGATCGATGCCGCGCGCGACGATATCCTCGCGCAGGCCTTCGCAGATCGTCGTCACCGCATCCACCCGCTTGAGCGCATAGGTTTCCAGCGCCCGCGTAAGGCGATAGCGCATTGCGCCTTCTCGCGTACGGCCATGATCGACGGCGGCGTCTTCCCAGAAGGCGCGCACCTCATAGAGCACCGGGATTCCCAGCGCGCGCCCCACGCGCAACGCAGGAATCGCGTTCAGCACCGGCGAATGCGCATGCAACACCTGCGGTCGGACCCGCTGCGCGACTTCTTTCAGCCGACGCGTGAGCGAGCTCATCATCGCGAGCTCCGCCAGAACCGGCAATCCACGGAGACCCTTGGCATCATGCGGCGTGCGCATGAAGTGCCAACCGTCCACTGTCTCGTCCAGCCGCTGCCCGCTGCCCTGCTTCGGCCCGGTGAGATGGATGGTCTCCCATCCGAACCGCCGCTGCTCCTGCAATATCGACAGCGTGCGAAACGTGTATCCACTGTGCAGGGGCAGCGAATGATCGAGAATATGCAGGATGCGCACGGTGTCTCGAGTCCCTAGCTCGTTGAGCGACGATCAACTGCCCTGCAACCCGGAGGATTGGCGAGTCGGGACACTACGCCACCTTGAACTTCTCTGCGCTGCGCGCACCCATCGTCTTGCGCAGGAAGGCTTCGAACATGAGCAGCGACCAGAGCGAAACACCGTAGTCGCGCGCGCCCGACTGATGATCGTCGACCATATCGCGCAGAAATCGTGGATTGAAATATCCGGAGTCCATCAATACCGGACCGAGAATGGCGGACTTCACCCGCTGGCGCAGCGGTCCGCGGAACCAGCTGGCGAGCGGCACCGAAAACCCCATCTTCGGGCGATACAAAATCTCCTGCGGCAAATAGGACTCGAGCGCCTTCTTGAACAAGTACTTGCCTTCGCGCCCGCGCAGCTTGAGGTCGGGCGCGAGACCGGAAAGCCATTCCATCAACGGATGATCCAGCAAGGGCACCCGCACTTCCAGGGAATGAGCCATGCTGGCGCGGTCGACCTTGGTCAGGATATCGCCAACGAGGTAGGTCTTCATGTCCAGATACTGGACCAGCGAGAGCGGCTCTGCAGTGGGAGCCCTGGCGGCGTGCCGGCGCAAGACCTCGATCGCGCGATAACCCTGCAGGTCACGTCGAAACGAATCGGAGAGCAGCCGCTGCCGCATCGGATCGCCCATCACGGAGACGCTGTGAAAGTATCCCTCCACCGAGTTGCGCGCCAACGCTTCCAGCGTCGACTTGGCGCGCAGGACCTTCGGCGCCCAGTCCGCTTTCGGATACAGGTTGCCCAACAGGCCGAATACCGGCGCTCGCAGCGACTGCGGCAGGACCGAGCGCATGCGCTCTTCGTAAACGTGCCAGCGATAGCGGCGATAACCGGCGAAGTTCTCGTCCCCGCCGTCGCCCGACAGCGCCACGGTCACGCTCTTGCGCGCCAGCTCGCAGAGACGATAGGTCGGAATCGCCGAGCTGTCCGCGAAGGGTTCGTCGTAGAGATCGGCCAAGGTGTCCAGCAGGCCGAAGTCATCCGTATCGACGCGCTCGACCCGGTGGCGCGTGTGATAGCGCTCGGCAACCTTCTGCGCTTACGCCGCCTCGTTGAACACCGGATCGCCAAAGGAGATCGAGCAGGTATTCACCGGATCGCTGGAACAGCCGGCCATCATCGCCACCACCGCGCTCGAGTCAACGCCGCCCGACAGGAACGCGCCCAACGGTACCTCCGCGACCAGCCGAACGTTGACGGCCTCGCGCAATCGCTCGATGAGCTCCTCTTGCGCGGCCTGCGGCGAAAGTAATGGCCCCAGCTTGAACGGCACGTCCCAGTATTCGCGCGGCTCGGGAAAAGGCATTCCCCGACGCACGCACAGGGTGCAGCCTGGCGGAAGCTTCATTGCCTGAGCGAAGATCGTAAGGGGCTCGGGCACGTAGCCGTAGGCGAAGTAGTCCTCGACGGCCCGGGGCTCGATCTCCCGCTCGAAGCCGGGATGCACCAGCATCGATTTCAGCTCGGATCCGAAGATGAGGTTTCCATCCCGGAGTCGCGCGTAATAGAGCGGCTTCACCCCGAGCCTATCGCGGGCGAGAAACAGCGTCTCCCGATTGCGATCCCAGAGCGCAAAGGCGAACATGCCGCGGAATCGCCGGACGCAGTCCTCGCCCCATTGTTCCCAGGCGTGAACGATGACCTCGGTGTCGCTCTTCGTCTTGAAGGCATGGCCGAGGCCGCTGAGCTCGGGGATCAGATCCCGATAGTTGTAGATTTCGCCGTTGTATACGATGACGACGCTGCCATCCTCGTTGTACAACGGCTGCTGCCCGGTCGACAGATCGATGATCGACAACCGGCGATGGCCCAGACCGACGCCCGGCTCGAAATGGAATCCGCCTTCGTCAGGTCCGCGATGTAGCTGGCTTTCGTTCATGCGCGCGACCAGCTCGCGCGGGATGGTCCGTTTTCCGGAAAGATCGAAGATGCCGACGATGCCACACATGGGCGGGCTCTAAGGTAAGGTCGCGCGCTGCAGCGATGCCGACTCAGGCGAGGCCAGCGGAGCGCCGATCCCGTCGAGCAGAGCAGGAAGGGCGACGCCGGCGTCGGTGAGGGCCCGCTCGTACACGCCCGCGTACGCGGCGACCATCGTCGCCAGACTGAACCGGGTCACCGCGACCCGATGCGCCGCCTTTGCATGGCGGTGTGCAGTCGCGCGATCGCGGAAGTAGTCGAGAATGGCCCGGGCGAGCGCATCGGGATGCGCCGAAGGGACGAGTGTGCCCGTCATTCCGGACTCGATGAGCTCGACGTTGCCCCCAACGCGGGTTGCGACGACCGGAAGGCGTGTCGCCATCGCTTCCAGGATCGTGTTGGACACGCCTTCGGCGAGCGACGGCAGCACGAAGCAATCCAGTCCACGCATGAATTGCGGAATGTCGGCGCGCTCGCCGGCGAACCAGGCGAGGTCCCGAATACCGGCGTCGGAGAGCACCGACTCTGCCTCCTGCTTGAGCGCGCCGTCCCCCGCGACGACCAGCCGCAGCGTTGTCGCAGCCGCAGGGTGCATCGCCAGCACCCGGACGAACGCGCGAACGAGGGTCAAAGGGTCCTTGATGCCCTCGAGCCGGCCAACGCTGCCGATCAACCAGTGCTCGGGAGCTCGAAAAGGACAGCCGGCGATCGGGGCAGGCGGGCCGCTGGCCGGGAAAAACCGCGCCGTGTCGACGCCGTTGTAGATCTGGGAGATCAACTTATCCGGCACGCCGACCTGACGCTCCAAGTACTCGGTCAGGTGCCGCGACAGTGCGATGTAGCGGCTCACGAACGGCCGATAGAGCCTGCGCACCAGCCGATACCTGCGGCGGCGTCCGGCGGGATCCTGAATGTCCCAACCGTGCTCGCCGTGGATGCGTACGGGAACACCCGCGACCCACGCCGGAACGACGGCTTCCAGCGCCGCGAGGTTACGCGTATGCACAATCGCCGGACGTAGTGACCGTAGCACGCGCAGAAGCTCCGGGTACTCGCGCAGCAGATGCCCGGGCCTCTTCGCGAGCGCGATATAGCGCACATCGCGATGAACGATCCGTTCGGCAAACTCCGACGAAATATCGGTCAACGAGACGATTGCATGCCGCCACCGGTCACGCGGCAGATGATTGACCAGATTGACGATCCCGTTCTCGAGTCCGCCAACCCCGAAGCGGAAAACGACGTGCGCGACCATAGGCTGTGCAGTGTTCATGCGCCGATGGCCTCCTTCACTGTCCGCTCGCCATGATCTCCGCCTCCGCGTGGGCCAGGGCGGCATTGATCGACGGGATCATGTCGCGAGCAAACTCGGAAAGCGTCGCTACCGGGGGTTGGCTGGGATCGTCGTAAGGGGTGGCGAGAATGATCGCCGTTCCGTCGTCGCCTCGATTGGCGAGTTTCTCCCACGCCAGCATCGCTTTGGCAATGTACGGATCGACGACATCGTGACTGCCGATGCGGAACCAGTCCCAGATCAGCAACCTCTGCTGCGGCGAGCGCAGCCGCGTTTCGCGCACGTCGAGCGTTCCCGGCCCCAGCGCATGTCTCGTGCGAGACTCGCTCAAATTGGTCCACACCGGATGCTTCTGAACCACCATGATGTTCCACGAGTTGACGAGCTGCGCCCCCCGCCGTTGATGGTGGTAGTAGCCGAGATGAAGCGCGACTACGCGCTCTCCCTTGCGGTAGACCTGAAAGATCGTCGCGGACGCGGGATCGTAATGGGGACGCCAGTCGGTCAGGGGTGCAGGATCGGGGACCCAGCCGCCCGCCGCGGCAGGCGCAACGAGCCTCAGGGCGGGCTGGCTGCTCGCGGTGTCGTCGCGGTCCAGGTAGGCAGCATAGGATGGCCAGGCGCTGGCGAGAGCCACCGTGACGACGACGTATCCCGCAACGATCGCAGGTGTCCTCGCCCGTCTTGTCGACGATGCGGGCCCCGCCGCTTCAGCTTGGGTCGCATCGGGATCACGCCACGACGAGCCGATCCAGAAAAGCAGCAGCATCACCAGTCCGAAAAAGACCCATCCGTAAATGAAGTGGTCGACGCCGTGCGCCAATCGGTTGTCGCTCAGGTGGGCGATCATGACGATGAGGTAGGCGCGGAAGCCATTGGCGATGATCGGGACGATGACCGACAACGTGACGAACAGCAGCCGCTTCCAGGTGCGTCGGTAGGAGAGGTAGGCGAAGAGCACTCCCACCGTCAGCGAGGCGATCAGGTAACGCACGCCGCTGCAGCCTTCGACGACCGACCAGTTCCCGGAGGGGATCGTGAAAAAAAGGCCTTCGCGAAACACCGGAATCCCCGAAAGCTGCAGCGCCCTCACCGTGAAATCTGCAGTCCAATCCATCATTGGCGGGATCAGCGCCTCGCCCATCGGCACACCCAGCACCAGGAAGCCCAACGGGAACGTGATTGCGCGCGCAACCTCGCGCCCCAGGATGGCGATCACCGTGGCCCAGATCATCGCGACCAGCGCAAGTTGTTTTACGACCAGAACCTCGCCCGCGTAGGCGACGAGCCAGACCGCTCCGGCGCTGGCGAGCAGCACGAGACCGAGCCAGTCAGGCGAAGGCGTGAGGGCGGAGAGCACATGGCGCCGCCGCCAGACCAGCAGAAGGACGATCGGGACGATCAGATAGCCATGAGCGAAGGTTTCCGAGCGCGACCAGATCGCGACGATCGATTCCACGGTGGGCCCGTGAATGGCGAGAACCGCGACGAGTGCCACGGCGACCAGCGGCAACCCGAGCCGCCAGCCCGGATCGATGCCTGAGCCGGCGCGTGCCGGGATTGCCCGCAGGCGGTGAGTTCCAGTGCTCATGGCGCGCTCGCCGTAGCGGTCGCGGGGCGCCCCGAGGGACTCGCGAGGACCGCCGCCGGACGCGGCGCATCTGCATGCGCAAAGAGCTCATCGAGCCGCGCGAAGCGAGACGACCACGCGTAGTCGGCAAGGACGCGCTCGCGGGCGCGCCCTCCCATGCCCTCCGCGGTTCCCGGCTCCATGACGGCGAGTACCTTTGCCGCGAAGGCTGCCGCATCGTCGGCCACTTCCAGCTCGATGCCGGGCCGCGCGCTGAGCGCCCTCGCGGCGGCGGTAGTGACGACCACGGGTCGGGCCATGGCCATCGCCTCGAGAACCTTGTTCTGAATGCCGCGTGCCACCCGCAGCGGTGCGATCACCGCGTGGGCATGACGAAGGTAGGGGCGCACGTCCTCCACCCGGCCGGTGATGCTGACCGCAGCATCGTGCTCCAGCGCCCGCACCGCGCGGTCGGGGTTCATGCCGACGACGTGGAACCGGGCGCGCGCGTCGCATCGCCGGATGCGCGGCAGAACGTCGCGCGCGAACCAGACGACCGCGTCCACGTTCGGCCAGTAGTCCATGGCGCCAGTGAACACTATCGGATGCTCGTCGGCCGCGAAGGGCGACTTGAACGCGTGGGCGGGCGAGAAATATTCACTGTTGACACCGTTCTCGATCGCGACAATCCGGGTCGCGCATTCGGGTGCTTCAGCGCAGAGCAAGCGCGCTTCTTCGCGGGTCACGAACAGGCTCACGTCAACGCGAGAGGCGACGAGCTTCTCGAAGGCAAGCAGCCGACTGGCTTCGAGCCCGTAGAGCGCCGAGATCGGCCACGGCCTGCGCCGCGCGTAATCGGTCCACTTCGCCGAATCGAGGTCGACGAAGTCGACGATCGAGTGCAGCCGCGGCAGATCGAGCACGTATTGAGCCATTGGGGATGAATAGACGAAGGCGCGCTCGATACGCTCGCGTCGCACGATGTCCTTGACCCAGGCATCCAGGGTAGCGCTGCGGAAATACGGCAGCGCCAGAGCCTCGCCGGCAAGAACGGCTCCGGCACTGCGCAAGGTCTTCGACCAGCGCACGATGGGCTCGATATGCATCTCGGCGCAAAACGTCCCGAGCCGCTCGAGGTGCTGCCAGTCCGCAGGGTCGTCGATGAAACTCCCCAGAACGATCCGGTAGCGCTGCGCCAGGTGCCGCAGCAGGTGATGCGAACGCACCTTGTCGCCCTTGTTCGGCGGATAGGGCAGCCGGTGCGCCAGGAACAGGAGGGTCTGCGTGGACATGGCAATGCGTCAGCCCAGACTCTTGACCAGATGCGGACCCACCGCGTTGGCGACCGGAATCGGCAAATGCTTCCACAATGCGATCAGCATCCGATACTTCGGGTTGAGCGGGTTGTGTTCCGGAATGCGGTCCCGGCGGTACAGCTGATATTCGTAGGCGAGCGGCGTCGGCTCCCAGCCCCAGTGCTTCTTGAAGTCGAACGAACCGGTACCCCGCTTGCTGCGGCCGTAGTCGAACACCCGCAAACCGCGGTCGCACGCGCGGCGCAGCAGCTCCCAGTATTTGAAATCGTTGGCCGCCAGATCGCGAGCAGCCTCGACATCACCCGCGTAATACGGCAGCACCTCGTCCCGGAAGTAGAAGGAGAGCACGCTCGATACAGCCTCACCGCCAGGCTCGATCACCGTGAGCACCTCGCAGTCGCGATCGAACGTGCGCCGCAGCGTCTCGAAATAGCGCTTCGCCAGGGGTGGCGTGCCCTGGCGGTGCATATTGTCCGCGTAGAGCTTGAAAAAATGGCCGGCGTCTTCGTCGATCCGACTCGTCAAGCCAAGTCCGATTCCCTTGCGAACCATAGCCCGTTGCTTGCGCGGTATCGCAACCAGGTTGGACTCGACGTCGGGCAGGATGGCCTTGCGGAACGTGACGTAAAGGTCCTGGCGCGGCCAATCGGCTTCGCGCACCGCACGATTGCGCAACTCGAGATGCTCCACGCCCAGGTCTTTCCCGAGGCGTCGAGCCGCCGTGTGCAACGCGGCGACGGCCTCGTTCTCGTCGGCTGCCACGCCTCCGTAGGCGCAGAATGGGAGCGACACCAGCGCGTGTCCGAACAGGAGACTCTTCACTTCGGCCAGCGGCAGCACGCCGACGGTTTGCGCGTCTCTTTCCGCCAGGAGGAAGTGTGTCCGATGCCCGAAGCACTCCTCGATGATTCCCTTCCATCCGATGCGATGGAAGAAGGTCGCGTTGGCGCACCGATAGACGAATTCGTCCCACCGGGCGCTGTCAGCGGGCGCAAAGCTGCGCACCTGGACCGGCGCCAGCGCGGCCGGACGCATGGACTCCGCCGTCGCTCTCGAATTCATGCGGCCTCCTTGTGCTGACAACGCGCTGCGCTCATGCGGCCTCCTTGTACCGACAACGCACGGCGCAGCGCCGCGCGTCGGCCGCTTCGGCATTCGCGCGACGCCGAGCGCTTCGCGCCTTAAGTTCGCGCGCCGCGCTCATGCCACACCGAAGACCACGCGGTCCATCCGATCCCAGCGGAAGTCCTGCAGCAGCAGGCGCAGGCGGATCGCCGTGCGCTCCAGGTTGACGTAATGACGAAAACGCGTCTTCGCGTCCACGCCGTTCACGCGAGGCTGCTCGGGATCGATTTCCCAGGGATGAAAGTAGAAAATCGCGGACTCCTCGTCGCAGCGGTTCACGCGCCGGAGCAGCCAGCGCGAGACGGCATACGGCAACAGGCGAAAATAGCCCCCTCCTCCGGCCGGCAGGTTCGTGCGAAGCAGCCGCGCGGTCGCGATCGGCACCTCGAGCACGTTGATGTGGGCCATGTGCGCGAAACGAGACCCGTTCGGCGACCCGTAGTGATCGTGCCGAATCGGGTAGACGCTGGAGCTGTACCGGTACCCAGCCCTCGCCAGGCAAGCGTAGGCCCATCGATTGTGATCGCCGATCGAGAAGCTGGGCGCTCGATAGCCCTGCACGCGCGTCCCGCCAATGTCCTCGAGCACCGCCTTCGCCAGCGCGACGTCGGCGAAAAAAGCGTCCGCCTCCAGCGCGCTCGCCCGCTCATGCGCATAACCGTGACTGGCCAGCTCGTGTCCATCCGAGACAATTCGCCGAACCATCTGCGGATAGCGTTCGCCGATCCAGCCGAGGGTGAAGAACGTGGCGTGAACCCCGGTCGTCGAGAGCAATTCCAGGATCCGGTCGATGTTCTGCTCGACCCTGCACGGCCGTTCTTCCCACGTCGACCGCGCGATGTACGGAGCAAACGCCGAGACCTGAAAATAGTCCTCGACGTCGATGGTCAGCGCGTTGACGACCTCGCCAGTCCTGGCTGCGGAGGGTCGCACGGGTTCAGGCATAAACCGATTCCACGCGCTGGGTGAGCCACGAGGTCAGGTGAGTGGCGATGCGTTCCGACGCGTGCCCATCCCAGAGTTCCGGTATTCGCCCCCGCTTGCCACCGCCAGCGAGGACCTCGGCCACGCAGCGCAGAATCAGCGCCCGCTTTCTTCCCACGACCGCGTTGGTCCCCTGCTCGACCGTGATCGGGCGCTCGGTGTTCTCACGCATGGTCAGACACGGCACCCCCAGCGCAGTCGTCTCTTCCTGGATGCCACCCGAATCGGTGATGACGAGGGTTGCCTCCTTGATCAGCCCGAGCGTCTCGAGATAGCCCTGGGGAGGCAGCGCAATCAGCCGCCCGGCATCGATCAGCCGCCACAGGCCGAAACGCTCGATGTTGGCCCGGGTCCGTGGATGCATCGGCCAGACCAGCGGCAGTTCGCGGCTGACCTCACCCAGGATCGTCAACGCTTCGGCAAGGCTCTCCTGTTCGTCCACATTGGACGGACGGTGCAGGGTCACCAGGCCAAAGCGACCTCCCTCCTCGGCCAAGGCGGTACTCAGGCCGTTGCTCGCCAATACCGCACGAGGCCGGACCGCATGCGGGAGGCTCACCCGCAGCGAATCGATCATGACGTTGCCCACGAAGTGCACACGCTCCATGCGGACGCCCTCGCGGCGGAGGTTGTCGGCGGCGGAACGTTCGGTCGTGTAGAGCACGTCGCAGATCTGGTCGGTGAGCAGGCGATTGATCTCCTCGGGCATCGTCCGATCGAAGCTCCTCAGGCCCGCCTCGACATGGAC
>Ga0137378_10002823_pt1 | contig 14967 bp, 18 predicted proteins | sample SagtaG_21_FD_104813 | JGI IMG/M metagenome (GOLD analysis project Ga0137378, IMG submission 104813) | Vadose zone soil microbial communities from Sagehorn Ranch, Mendocino, California, USA - Sage2_L_60_16 metaG | ecosystem: Environmental > Terrestrial > Soil > Vadose zone | place: USA... | reverse complement strand
GAACGGCAGAGACGATGACGGCTTCGGGCATGGCGGAACCTCAAAGGATGAAAATCGAAAAACGAAAAACGAAGGAGCGAAAACCTCAGCCCTATAGGGCTGAGCTACATTGTTGGGCGAGCGTAAGGAAAAAGCAACTCGTCGTGACTCGTGAAACGTGATCCGTGTTCCGTGCTTTATGTTCCGTGGTCAGTGCCCTGATGCTGCGGGGGAGTGTCGCGAATGGGCTTGCGATCCGCCAGAGGGAAAAGATCGCACCATGGGGTTGATCACGGTATCTGTCAGGTGGTGGGAGACGGCGGGAGAAGGCGGTAAGTCGAGGGAATTGTTGTTCTTGCGGAGCAAAAGCGGATGGAGCGCGAGGGCCGCGCGTGCTCACGGTATTTGTCAGCCCGCTACGGATTTCCGTTGGATGTAGATTGAAAATAAACGAGATAGCAGCGCGGATTGCGGATTCCAGCGGAAGCCGCGCCGCCGCGCACCGTCTGAGGCACGCAACTATATGAACCTAAAAGATTAATCCAACGGAAGTGCGCTCCGCGCCCCCAAATCCCATGGAAATCCTACGGAAGTACCAACCGACCAATTTTGCCCGGAGTGGGAACGACTCGCCACGCGGATGCTCCCAGTGACGCGCACGCGCGCTTCCATTGCGTCATCCACGCGGGACGCGCCCAGGGCCCAGATTTTACTCGCTCGCGCTCAGCTACCACCATCGGGCACTTTCATCGGAAGAGATCGGCCCGAGGAGCATCCCCGACACAAGCCTGCGCGGAACACGGGGACGATCTGGCCGAGGCGTTCCCAATGGGCGGAGCATGCGTCAGAAGGGCAGGATTCGGGCGATGCGCGTTTCGGCACCACAGCCGCCGCCGTTGGCCGAGATGTTGCTATAGCTCCCATGCCAGCACTTTCGGCCCGCCCATTTTTTTTGTGTGAGAGGTAGAGCCGCAGAGATTCACATTTGATCCGAAACCAGCCGCGCGCAGATATCCTCCATGCCTCGAACGCGCCCTCCTCAATCAAACGGAGCACGGTGTCTGGCGAGCAGCCGATCATTTGCGCCGCCGCAGTCACAGAGACATCGGAGCTTGTCACTGTTTCTGGCGATCCTCGCGCCTTCACTCTGGCGATCGGCGCGGTAGAGTTCGCGGACGGTTCAGACATTTTGAGTAACCAGAGGGGGAGTCAGTTCCGGCAGGCTGCGCGGGTGTCGAAGCATATTGAAAGCAGCGTCAGGATAGCAGGTTGTGCCGGGAAATCGACGGGGGAGTCTCCTGCGGACTCTCCGCAAAAAGCATGAGGCGCACTAGCTCGAAACCCGAGCTTGCATAGTGCGCCTCACACTTCCGAACGTCAGGGCTGGGGCTTCACGCGGTTTTAGCGAGAAGTCGCGTCCGCGTGCTGACTCGATCGAGCCGCTGCCATTCAGCCGAGAGGGAAATAGGCAGCTTAGGATCGCTCACCTTTTCGAGCGAGCCGTCTTCGTTAACCTTCGACCACGTAATTCGCCGTGCGAAGCTATCATCTACGTCTAGCCTCCGCGCGCCACCCAAGTGGTCCCACTGAAAAACGCTGCCTTCGAAGCGCAGCATCCTGCTTGATCTCTCTATGGCGGTCATAGCTTCTTCGCGGCCTCTTCGGCCGCGTCGATAGCCTTCAGTAGTGATTCTGCTTCGACTTTGATCGCGTCCAGCAACGTTGGGATTAGTTCCATTGCCTTGATGCGAACGTTGCGTGGAGCAGTGAGCAGGGGCCGCACCAACACTACGTCCGCCATTAAGAAATCGCCGTCCGCATTTTTCTCCGCGACTGTATCTTTAATCGCCAAGTGCCAGCCGTCCTCAAAGCGGGCGAAACCCAAAAAGGTTTCGTCGCGCGATGTGACGCCCTTGGCTTCATCATAGGTGGGGTCACCGACTACAACTGTGTGTCTATCGTACGATTCCAGCCACGTCTCGACGCCGAGATTTAGCTTATTCAGCTTCGCCTCGATGCCTTCGATCGTTTTGTTCAGGGTATCAGACTTCTGATTCAGCTTGCTGGCGAGATTCGATAGTTCATTGATGGTGTCAACCACGGGATTCCTCCCATTTGTCAGATCAGCGTCGCTTCCGCTTTTCTTTGCGCTTCCGCGCCGCTGGCGGACTCAATCAAGAGCCCGCAGCCAAAGACTACCATGCGTGTGCTTCGGTGTCTAGGGGCGCGCGTGCGGCTGAGTTTGGACCGTGAAATCGAAGCCGCAGAACCGGCATTTCGTCGCCTCGTCCTTGACAAACTCAGCGCAAGCCGGGCACTTTTTAAGGCCCATTCTTTCCGGATTCGAAGGACCGACCGCGATCAACACGAAGCCGACGATGGGACTCAGGAACAAAGAGAGGAGGAAGAAACCGAGTTGGCTGCGTCCCCTCTTGCCCGCGTAAACCGTGACGGCATAGCACAAGAGCAGCCAGAGTACCAAGATCGCAATTCCATCCATGTGAATCTCCTTCAGTTGATGCTTAATATACTCCGCTTCGACTGTGGATCACGCAAACTCCGCGCGGCGCGCGGAACCTCACTCATCGGACCATGAGCTTGAAATGCACGCTTCCGTCCTCGTTGCGCACTGGGAGCAGCTCGGCGGTGTGAACGCCCGGCTCGATCTTCGCGCCACGGGAGAGCGCGACGGCGATCGGCTCATCTGCCTCTCTAAACTGCCGTCGCCGCAAAATCCACAGCTCCAGGTCTTCCTGGCTGATGAGCTTGGTATTGGATGAGGGAGTATCAGCAGCGTCCGCGCGGAGGCGGTCGTCGCAGTCATCCGCGTCCAGGACGCGATTGTGCGTCGTCGAGCTGATCGCTGGCTTCTTGTCCCTCGTTGCAAAAACGATGGGCGTATTTTTCATTGTGCTGCCCTCTTTATCGGCGGTGTGCGTTTGCCGCCGAAATCCAAGACCCGATTCATTCATCCGGCGCGCTTGAGCGACGCGGCATCGTTGCCGCCGTGGTCGGAAATCGAATCGCTCTTCGACGCGGTATGTTTTGCGCGACGTAGGAAACTGCGCATAATCCAAATCACGCGGTTAGCCTCGCCGAGCGTGCGAACCCCGCCACTGTGAATCGGCGAGTGCTTCGATTTGAGAAACGCATCGAGGCGCTCGCGCGTCCAGCCGAGCTTCTCGCGCAGCCGGTCCAGCAACTCTAACGTCCGCGCGTCCACCAGCTCGATTTGATTCGAGGTCTCGCTGCGGCGCCCCGCAGTTCCATAGCTATGTGCCAAATCGCGCCCCGGCCGCCGCTGCCGGGATCGCTTGCCCAGATTGATTTCCTGGCCAAGCGCTTTCTTCATCGTCTCGATGAGTTGCGCGGCCTCATCCGGTAGCAATTCGCTGAACGAGGAGAGCTCGCGTCCGATGCTCCCCGAAGCCCATGCCAGCCGCGCAGAGCGCCCAGCATCGCTGCGCGCGCCGCCGTTCGCGGCGTTCAGGAAGCGCGGCGCGTACAAATGGTAGAGCGAGTGCAGCGCCACAAGCTGTGACCGCCACAGATTTCCGGGCTTTTTCAACCAAGATTTATTTTCAGCCATCTCCATTCCCTCCTCTCCTCGCGGACTCTACGTCATGCTCTCGGCGACCACAAACTTCAGACTCTTTTTCTTTTGCTGCCGGATGTATTCGAGCAATCGCCGGCTGGAGAAATACGTCCTCGGCTGCTGCTTCCCGTCGGCGCCCACGAAATAGGGATCATCGACCGTGCAGCGCTCGACCAAGATTTTTTGCGCGGCTTCGGAAAGTTTCGCAGGCTTGCCATTGCCGAACGCGCGCGCCGCCAGCGTCAGCACTTCCTGTCTCGACATTCCTTCCAACTGGATGCGGTAGGGGAAGCGCGAGAGCATCTGTTCGAGTCGCGCGCGCCGCGCCGGATGCAGGAATTCCCGCAGCAGGCTGTGGCTCCCGGCCAGGATGATTCCGCAGCCGCGGCGTCCATCGCGCGCGGTCATGTCGTGGAGCTGGCGGATGCCTTCGAGCGCATCCACTTCCAGGTGCTGCGCTTCGTCGAGGACGATCGCGGGAAGCTTCGCGCTGCCGCGCAGATAATCCAGCACCGCGCGGCGGGACGCCCACCGCCAGCTCGATCGCACCGCGACGCCCGCGGCCTCCGCGATGCCGCGATAGAGAAAAGACTCCGTGCAGCGCGGGCCGCAGTAGACATAGAGCACTGGCCGGTTCGCCGCGCGAAACTGCCGGCAAAGATTTTCGAGCACGAAGGATTTTTCGGAGGACGGCGGACCGTACACGATGGCGTTGATGCCTTCGTCCATTGCTTCCTCCAGGTGTTCGCGGAGGATTTCGTATCCCTTGGTTCGCAGAATTTCCGGTGTGCGCATGTCAGTCCTCGATCTCCACGCCGCTCATGAAGTCCTGGTCCTCGGCCACCGCGTCGGAAACGAAGGCCGGCTGTAGCTGGCGTGCGCGCGGGCGCGTCGGCCCTGGACCGCCGCGAGCTCCTGGCGCTGCGTCGGCCAGCAAATGGCCATCCGTCCCGGTCCGCGCGACTGCCCGGTCCACCAGCCCTTCGCATTCCCTCATCCATCCCTGGGCGGCGCCGAATGCGGCAAGCGCCGCCAACCCATCGAGATAGTTTCGTTTCAGTGTGTGTTGCCGCTTCATCCCTGCCTTGATGTGATCCTGCGTTAGGCGTCCGCCTGGGCTCTGCTCGATGAACGGCTGAATGTGCAGCGTGCCGACGTAGCGACCGCGCTCATCGAGGGCGGCGGCTTCCCCAAAATTGTAGGGATCGCGCAGGATCGTCACGCGCTGGCCGTTCAGAAAATCCAACGCGCCGAGGCTCTCATCATCTGGCTCATAGCGAAGTTTGTTGATTTCGACGCAGCCCCCGGCGAGCACTGTGCGCTCATCTTTTTGAGATAGAAGAATCTTCAGGCTGAGTTCGTCCACCGAGCGGCGGCTCTCGGGAGGATACTGCTCGTCGAAAACTTCGTCGGGTGTTCTTCCATCGAGACAATCGAGCCGGGCTGTCGTGTTGTATTCCTCGATGTACTCCAGCGCTCCCGCGATAAATTCCGCGTCCGTTGGCAGCGGACTGTCGCTCCGTTTGCCAGCGAGGTACTTCGCATGCTGTCTCTGCGCCTCGCGGCACTGCGGACGGCAATTCTCAGGCTTGTTGCCCGCGTAAGCCGCGCCCCAGATCGGATCGAAACGCTTCGACCAGCGCGCGAACCAAGATTCGATGGGCTTCGAACGCGGACGATACGGCAACGCTGAAGTGATCTGAACGCCATTCGCGGAAAGCAATCCGCGGAGCTCTGGCTGCATGATGAGTTGTGCGTGCGCTAGCTCGCGTGCGGATTTTTTGAAATCTTTGCCATTATCAGAATACAGGTTGCGCGCGAAGCCGAACTGCCGCGCTGCCATCTTCAGCGCTGAACCGATCGTCGCGGAGCTCGGCGTCGGCGCGAAGCAGAAGCCGACGATTTTTCTACTGCCCCAGTCATAGCAGGCCGTCAACCAGGGCCGGTACATCTGGTCTTTGTTGAGATGACCGTGCAGCCGATTGCGTACAAAAACGTCCTCCTGGCGGTGATCCATCACCCACCAGTCCATGACGGGCGGCGCTTTGCGCAGGATGAACGGCGCGCAGCGGCTTGAATATCTCTCTGCGCCTTCGCGCGCCAGGGTGCGCGGTCCTTCTGGAATCCGATTCAGGAAACGGCGGGTAGTGGCGTAACTCTTCGGCGGTTTCTTCCCGCGCTTTCTGCATTCGCGGCGCACGGCTTCGTGAGCGAGCTGCATCGAGAGCGCTTCATTTAGAAATTTCTGCTGCGCGAGAAAAGCCATGTCGGGGTTGGACTCGTAGTAGCGTGATTTCTCCGCGTCGCTTCGTATTTTTCTTGCGAGCCCAGCGTAGCCGCCCGCCTGCTTTCGTTTTCTGCCGCCGGTGAACCGTTCCAGTTTTCGTGAGAGCGTCCGCCCGCACCTCTTCGGATTCATCTGCGCCGCCACGTACTTTGCAATGTCTTCCTTGATTTCGAGGACCTTCCCGTCCGGCAGCCGGAGAGGTTTTCCGTCCTTCGCGCGTTGCTTCAGGTCGTTGAACTGCGCGATTGCTTCGAGCCACCGATCGGCTTCCTTGCGCCCCTCTTCATCGAGTGCAAGGCGGACCGGCTCGGGAACTTCTGGCAATGCGGCGAAGAGAGGAAGAGTCGGTCCTGCGAAGGGCGTAATCGCTACGGAGTTCTTCTGCTCCCTGGCGAACTTGGCCTGTACGTCAGCAGGGAAAGAGCTCAGCAGATATTCGTTCGGTGCCACTCCATTACCGGAGATGGATTGGGAGTCTACCGCCGTGATCTCGCCGGATCGAGCGAGGTTCCTGATCCAACTATCAGACTTTCCGAAGAGCGCGCACGTCTTCTCCAGTGTGAGCCGGACCTCAGCGATTTTCGCCGCACTCATGGTTGCGGTCCCTTCGCGGGCGGGTTAATTTTCAATTTACCGACCCGCAACCGGCGCAGCTCTTCCCGTTCGGCGGAAAAGTCGGCGGGAATGCGAGTCCGATCCGCGCGGAGTTTGGCGACCAAGTCCAAATTCTTTCGCACCAAGTCGAGATCGGAAATCACATGCTGTGCGCGCTCCTGTTCGTTCCCTGAAAAAGGCAGGGGATGTTCTCCAAAGTGGGTATTGACGAGGCTCCAAATTCCGCGAATCAATTTTTCGATCTCGTCGAGAAACTGGGGAAAATCGGCTGGGCGCACCCAGTGCTCTGCCCGGCGAACCGGAAAGTCCAAAGAATCGAGGGCACGCGAAAGGAATAGCAACTCCAAAATCTGATCCTCAATCCCGTTGCGCGGATCCAGGTCATTGAGCGTATCGGTGAGCAGCTTCACCGCCGCGCGCCAATCCTTCGCTTTCCGCACAGGCTTCCCTTTACCCGATTTGCCATTCATTGCTGGACCTTCTTTGCGACGCGCGTGGGAACCATCAGATGAATCAGTTCGTTCACCGTGTCGAGACAGGGGCATCGCGAGGCGGTGCCATATAGTCTCGGCCACAACTGCGCGAGCTGCCGGTGAATCCAAACGGCAGTGTGGCCATCAAGGAAGCTCACCAACACGAACGCTGTGGCGGCGTCGCGCCCATCGAATGCCCGGCTTACGTTCTTATCTTTGCGCGGCCGATCTATGAGCCCCGAGTATCCTGCCTGCAAGAATCGCCGGTACCAGCGCCATGCTGTTCTCTCCGCGACGCGCGCGAGGCGCGCGTTGTACCGAACCCAAACTGTGAAAGTGCAAATCTCCTGTCCCGTGGAAGTGAGAAAAGTGGGGCGACGGCCGAGAGCTGCCTGAACGGCGAAACGGGCGATCCGTGAGACTAGCCGCAAACGCAAACGACGTGAGAGCTTCCTGACAAGGCGTGGGCCGCCCTTCCCTTTCGTCTCCCGAATTGGTTCCGCTACTGGCAACTCTTTCTCCATCAACCTGCGAGAGCGATTCTCCGACGTGCTGCCGTCTCCACTGCCGGGAGCGAAGCTATCAGCTCGGAGAAAATGTCCGGCCGAGTGCGCGCCAACTTTTCGAGCGCCTTCTTGATTCGGCCGGGCTCAACGAAGCGCCGGGAGAAAACCCTCTTGGGCGTCCCGGTATGGCTCGGAACCGGCTGAGGCGAATTGGCGATTTCAGCCATTCGGCGACCTCCTGGACTTGCGGCTCAGGTCTTTCCGCAAAATCGCTCTACGCGCCCCGGAGGGCTTGGACATAGCTATGTCCGCTGGCATCACCAATTTTCTTGGGAGCCATCGGATGAAGGTTTTGCTCGGATGATCGACGAGGGTGACGCGGCACCGCACGGACCTAGCCCGCCGCCGCTCGTGGCTGAAGACTTTCCGGCAATCTCCGGGGCACACCTTTTTCTTGGTGTGAGCTTCCAACGGCGCGCGGCAGACCTGACAATGGAGATGAAATTCTGCTCCGCGTTCGCACAAGGGACACGGCCGGTTCGCATCCGCATTGAGTCTGCGCGCTGAGCTGCTTCCTCTGAATCGGCGCTGGCCTAGGTCGCGCACCCGTTTATTCCTCTCACCTTCTTGCGTCGCTCCGCCAGTCTGCGCGAAACGCGGACTACTGATTCGCCGACCTCCAGAATGCCGCACAACTGCGACCCGAGCAGGAAACGTCGTAGGCGGTCGTCGGCGGTCGCTTCGCAAAACGAGTCAACGAGGACTGCCGGAAATCGAGTTTCGGCTCGGCTCGGAGCAGTCCAAAGATTCAGCATCGAAACTGTCACTTTGAAGCCGGAGATCGCTTCCATGTCCTCCGCGATTGCCGTCCTCGACTTCCGGCAGTCGTGAATGATCAGCGCGAGAAGCTTCCGCAGGTTCAGTTCGTGCTTCGTGACGATGGGCTTGGTAAAATCTGGGCGCGATTTTTTCATTGACCGTTCGCCCACTTGCGCGATAATCGGAGTCGAAGAAGCGGTATGGGGCGACATTTGTGTCACGGAAACTAAATTCATGGCGACAAAAGTAGCACGTAAAACGAAGGCTGTCAAGCGTTCAGTGCGCCACGCGGCTGCGGCTAAATCGGAGTGGACTGGGGAGGACGGGGTCCGCCTGCAAAAGATACGGCTGGAGTTGAACTTCGGCAGCCAGAAGAGATTCGCGGACGCCTTAGGCGTCAACCGTTCGCTGGTGTCCGCGTGGGAAAGGGGCCAGACACAAGGTCGCAAACCTCATTCCAGGTTCCTGCTAAAAATCGCCTCCTGGCCCGGCGTTAGCAGGGAGGAGGTGGAGTGGCTAATCGAAAAGGCGGACGTGGAGCCGGACGTGCTCAGGCGTGCTGCGGAGTTTCGGCTAAACGATGAGCGCGAGGCCCTTGCGCCTGATTCCGTCATTCCTGTCGGTCCTATGTTAACTTTCCGCGCACCAGCGTCTTTTCGCATCAGCCGAACACTCGAAGGCCCTGGGCCGTCGGTGCCGTTCTCTGGAAATGAAGTTCTCAACCCGCACTCCCTGAAATATGTGAGGGTGCGAGATGACTTCATGCGGCCCTTCTTCAAAGAGGGCGACCTGCTCATTCTGGACGAATCGGAAAGCGACCCTTGGGAGATGGAAGAGGGTACCTGCCTGGCAGTGTTCAGAAGTCCCGAGTATGCCGCGCAATACCGGGCCGAGCGCCGGGAGCGGATCGAGCGGGAGCACACTGTGGAAGAAGTCGCCGAGCGCAAGAGGACGCTCTCCGATCCCTATGAGCGCCTCGGCCTATTCGTCGGTTGGCTGCGAAAACGGATCGACCAGACGATCGTGCAGTCGGCGATGCCGACGGAAACGCATCCCGGCCTCTTAACCCCTGGGCAGCCCCGCCTTGAGATGGTTGGATGGTTTTCCCTGGAAGCGCCCTGGCTACCCGTTCACGAAACCCTCTCGGTTCGCCAGCCGTATCACCCGAAGGACTCTGAGATCGTGAATGCTTCTGGACTCGTCGTCCTGGGCCGCCTGATGGCATGGATGACCAGCCCTAACAAAGGGCGTCGATGAAGGAAACCGCGAAGCCCGAGTGGAATGCGGTATATAGCCAGGCACTCATCCAGGCGCGTTCACTTTTTCCGAACGATGATGTTGCCCGGCATCGATTCGCAGCGGGCAACGCGGACCGGGTGATGCGCATGAGTGCCGGTCGCGCTTCGTCCCGCGACTCGCAAAACATTCTCGTGGATCAAGCGTTCGTTGAAGTCTTCGGGGGGATCAGCGGCGGCGCGGGCGGACGGCTTGTGATGGTGGAAACCTTTCCCGATCGCGTCATTGCGCGGGGAATGAACGACAAGCTGTATCGGGTGAGTTACGTCGCGGGAATGGATGGCGTCAAGTTCGGCGCTCCGCAACTGGTCGAAAATCTCGCGGACGAACGCTGAGGAGTAATGGGAAAAGAAGAAATCGAGCTCGCGGTAATGAGCCTAAGAGTCGCTCATCGCATGTTCGACGGCAGCATCGAGGGCGCGGGACAAATCCTGCGCGCGCGCGAGCGGCTGCAAGATGCTATGGATGCGGCGCGCGGCGATGAAGCCAGCGCCTTTGTGCTGGTGTGCTCTGCGCTCTCCGAATACGGCGAAAATCTTCTTGCTGCTGGCGACGCCAGCGGCGTGATTCTGTGCGGCGCTCAAGAGTCCGAGAGGTCCGGCAATTTCTTGGCGAGGGAAGCGGCAACGGGGGACGGCTGGACGTGGCCCGTCCGCATTATGCAGTCGGGCTGGGCGCACGGCGATATCAACGGTAGCGGGCAGTCGCATTATTTTCCGCCCGAGGTGGTCGCGCAAGTGGCGCAGGCAGCGGACGGGGCTCGTTTCCGCAGGCGGCATCCCGAGGTTGGCGATGGCAGCGATGCGCCGGAGCTCACCGCTGGATGGATTTCAAACGCGCGAATGTCGAGCACGTCCGCGCTGGCAACTATAAATCTGTTGAAGAGTGAAACGGAAATCCGTTCGAAATTGATGGCGGCGCGCGAAGCGGGGAAGCTCGATCTCTTCAGCGTCTCGATCTTGGCGTATTTTGGTTTCAAGCGCTCGACGGTGGACGGAAAATCTGCGCTGGTAGCGACGGGCCTGCAAAAATTTGTGGGACTCGATTTGTGCGCGGAGCCAGGCGCGGGCGGCCGCTTCCTGCCGCAATCGGCAGGCTGAAAAAAAGTTTCTCAGTTCTTGCATGGCGCTTCCATGCAGGTCGGACTCCTGGCCGCTCCCTGGTAACAGCGGGGAGCGGCCACAGTCTGGCCGAGAAAAAACGAAGGGGCGGAAGAGGGCGGAGTTACTTTCGACACCTCCGCACGAGTCACCTCCGCAAGAGGTGCGGATGCGGCGGTTTGCGGAGTCTGCGGAATTTGGAAATCGCGCAAATGCCGCAAGGTATTTTTTCTCTCATTGTGTTGGATAATTGGGCAGTATCGCCGAACGGGCCTTTCCTCAAGGCAAACAAGATGTCGGCGAAAAACTCAGGGCTTTGCACTTGAGCATAGAGAGCTTCACGCAACCCCGCGTGGACTCCGAGCCTGAGCATCTCGCGAGCAGCCGCAAGGCGGCTAACTCGGACTTGTGCGAGGTGTCTCTTGGCGTCAGACGCGAATACAACAAAAAAGCCGGAGCAGGTAATCAGCCCCGCAAATCTCTTTCCGCTCGACGGCTATCAGCCGGTCGTGTGCTTCCGTCGAAACGGGCACGTCTTTCGCCACATCTTCCGCCGCCTGACCGCCGCCGATGATCTAGTTTTTTACCAGAACTTGGACGTAGAGCCCCTCGGCGGTTTTCCCAGAATAGCCAATGATGACGCTGCTTCTCTCCTTCTCTATCAGCGGGCGATCCTCAGTGTGGAGGGCTACAGGACGAGAGACGGGCGCAAGCCGGAGGAGTTTCCAAACTGGCCGAACTGCATTCCGCAGCATCATCGTTTGCACGCGATCGATCTGCTGATGAGAAGCCGAGGAACAGTCACTCTGAAAACAGCCCGCGTAGCGCCGGATCGCAAGAGCGTCTCGTTTGTCGCCACGCTAAAGAATCAGGATTTCGGGGTGATCCACCACTTCTGCGCGCCAACGCCCGCGCACGAGGAGCAGTTTCTGCGCGCCATTGAAGGAACTCCTTCATCCCATAAGGTTTTGGTAAAGCTCTACGATGAGCTGATCGAACGCGTCGAAGGATATTCGATTGGTGGACGGCCGATCTCGCCCGATCAGGCCCGGAGCGAGATGTACTCCTTTCACAAAATACTTGCCGTGAGCGTTTTTCTTTCGCCAGTGGTCGATCCCGAGCGGGGAATGCTCAAGCGAAAAACGGCAGCTCTTCCAATAGAATCCTCCCGTTCGAAGAAACCAGCGCCTCTCGCATGCGCTGAGGTGGACTGATGGCCTCGGTTGCCCAAATCGTCATCGAGGTCCAGGACGGCGCCACTCCGGCGTTTCAAAAGATCAATGCCGAGGCGTCCAAGCTGGGGGCGACGCTCCAGCCTGTGCAACGCATCTCCGAACAAACCTTCAACAATATCGAGGGCGGAGCGCTGAAGGCGCGCGAGAGCGCGGCGCTACTGGGCGAAGAATTCGGGGTGAAGGTGCCACGCGCGCTGCGCGGCGTGATCGCGGAGAGCTCGCTGCTGGGACCGGCGTTCACGGCGGCATTCAGTGGTCTGGCAGTGGTGGGATTCGTGGAAATCGTGAAGCTGGCGATCGAGCAACTGACGGGATTCAAAGAGGCGCTCGCTGCCATCGAGAAGCAGAACACATCGATGCTTCAGAGCGTGCATGATGCCAACAAAATTCTTCTCGGGCCTCAGAATCTGGAACAGGTCAACGCGAGATTGATGGAGGCCACGAAACGCGTCCAAGAGCTGAATGAAAAGCTCGGCTTGACAGGCGACCTCTTTAGCGATTCCGTGAAGACCGGGCTGGCGAAAAAATTCAGCGTGGCCGGCGGGATCATGGTGGAGGAGTTGCAAAAGCAGAAGGGAATCGTAGATGAGCTGTCGGTGGAATACGCGAAACTCAAAGATGAGAAGGACCGCGCCAATGCGGTCGAGATTCTGAAAGCGGAGAATGCGACGCGGCTCGATAGTCTCGTGGGTATCGCGAAGATCAATGAAGCGGAACGTGGCCAGACGCAAGTCATTCGGAAAGAAATCGACAAGCAAATCGCCGATGCCGCCGTCGGTCAGGCGCAGATCAACGAGATTCACAGGAAAGCAGAAATCCAGGTTAGGGATTACATGAGGTCCGAGCTCGACGCGTCAAAGCAGTTCGCGGACGCGGCTCTGCTCGCGCGGGTCAAGGGCCTCGCTGCGATCAACCGGGAAGAAGAAGCCGCGCTCGAAAAGGAGCAACTGCTTCTCGCCAGGGGACTCATTCAGTTCGATACATTCACGGAGCGCAAGAACAGCATCGAGATGGTGGCGGACAGCAAGCGCCTCGAACTCGCGCGGGCAAATGCCGAGGAAACGACGCGGATGGAGGAAGAAGCGGCGGTGGCGATCCTTCCGGCGTGGCAGCGATCCTATGCGCAGATTTCGATCGATGCGCAGCGCAGGCTGCGAGAAATCCAGCGCGCCCAGGACGAGACGAGAATCAGCGGCAGCGATGCCGCGCGGCAAATTGCGGCGGTCTGGCAGGAACAGTTCGCGAAGGTGCGCGACAAGCTGGCGGGCGACTTGGAATCGGCGTTCGATGAAATCACTAGCGGAGGCATCGGGAAATATTTTCTGAAACAGTTCAAGCACCTGGTCTTTGAGATGGTGGCGACGTGGATACTCGGGATGCAGCAGATGCGCGGCGCATCGCAGCAACAGATGGGCGGGGGGGGGCGGAATTCTCGGATCGATCTTCGGAGGGATTTTCGGCGGCGGAGGCGGCGCGCAAGGCGGCGTCAGCAGCATTCCGGGAGTGATCACGAATTTCGGTGGAGGGCTGCTGGGATCTGGTGGTAACGGGGACTTCGGAGGAGAAGTCTCTGGCGGCGGCTCCGGTGGCTTGCCTGCATGGCTGGGACTTTCGGCGGGGGGCGGCGCAGCTTCTAGCGGACTCGGCTTGCCCGCCGGCGCCGGACCGGGAGGAGCGGCGGGCGCGATTGGTTCGCTCGGCGGGCCGCTCGCCGGTTTGCTCGGAAAGATTTTCCCGCATGGCGCGGGAGGAATCAGCGGATCGACACTCGGGACGTTGGGCATCGGCCTTGGAATTGACGGCTTGATACGCGGTGGCTGGCTCGGGGCTCTGGAGACTGCTGGCGGTGGCGCTTTAACGGGATTCGCGATTGCTGGCCCCATCGGCGCGCTCGTGGGCGGAATCATCGGAGGAATCGCTGGCGTCGTTCGCTGGTTGTTCGGGGGGAACAAGAAGAAGAAGCAGGCGGATGCACTGGAGGCGCAGCTTGCCGTTGACATCAAAACCGTGATGGATTCCTATGACCTCTTCCAGACGGACTACAACGGCACGATCAGCAGCCTGGAGACCCTGCGCACGAACTACACCGCTCAGTTCAAAAAAATCGGTGGAATTCATCGCCAAATCGTTGAATCGGATGCGCTGCTCAATACCGCCGAGGAGCAAGTGAAAGCCACACAGGCGGAACGGAATCGGCGCGCGGGGCTCGCCTTTGGGCCTGCGGAATTTCGCGTTGGCGGTTTCGTGGGGCCCGGTCTTGGCGGCCCGGCGCCTGCCTGGTTTGCCGGAACCGCGATGCATTTCGCAGGAGGCGGAGCGGTGCCGGCGATTCTCCATGAGGGTGAATATGTGATGCGGCCGGAGGCGGTGAGCCGATGGGGCCGCGGAAAACTTGAGAGCATGAATTCCGGCGGCGGCGGCGACACCCACGTCCACCTCCAGATCAATGCGATCGACGCGCGGAGTTTTGAGAGTTTTCTGAATCGAGATGGCGGAGACAAAATTCTCAGGTTTATTATGCGCGCGGAGTCCCAGGGCAAGTGGTGATCGATCCGGCCAGCAGACTGGGATAACAGACCCGGCAGCACCTGTGGGAGGGGACGGGCAGCCAGGCCGCGCGGTTTTTTGGTCCGGAGGAGGGAAGGATTAGGATAGGGGGGCACTCCCGTTTGAGGCTCAGGCGCTCCCGTTTGGCGCGCTCCACAACAGTGGAAGCCGCGCCGCCGCGCACCGTGGAGGCACGCAACTACCGGAGCCACGCCACGCTTTCCCCCAGCACAGCGCTTTTCCTGACAAATAGCGTGACCGCCCTGACACAAAGCGTGCACTTTCCTGACAAATAGCGTGACCAGCACCACACCACCCCGTACCCCCCACCAATTTGCATGAATATCAAAGGAAAGGACTTACGAAACTTGCATTTCGTAAGTCACTGATTCTAAAGAGTGCGGTTTTGGTTGTTTGGGGGTAACAAGAGGCGAAACGGCCTCATTTAAAAAGAAAAGCGGGAGCCCTTCGGCTGCGCTTAGGGTGAACAAGCTCCTGCATTCCAAACATAGTTT
>Ga0137378_10002818_pt1 | contig 14971 bp, 15 predicted proteins | sample SagtaG_21_FD_104813 | JGI IMG/M metagenome (GOLD analysis project Ga0137378, IMG submission 104813) | Vadose zone soil microbial communities from Sagehorn Ranch, Mendocino, California, USA - Sage2_L_60_16 metaG | ecosystem: Environmental > Terrestrial > Soil > Vadose zone | place: USA... | reverse complement strand
TGGATGTCACATTGATCGACTTTGCTCCATGGGCATCGGATCGGACACGACATATTTCATCCCACCTCCCATCGACGCGCAACTGGGCAGAATCCCGACCGTGCACGCGAGCGCTATCGCTGCGAACCATCTGAATGTACGGTAAATCATGTTCATGACGTTCCTCCATTTCCCCGAGGCCGCTCGCATGCCCATGCTCCATGAAACGCGCCTTCGGTGGCGTGGCGCCAGGCTGCCACCCACGGCAAACAATGGGGTTGCCGCCGTTATTCCGCCCGCAGGAATCCGGAGAAACAGTCGTCACGCGCCCACAGGACATTAAGCGTTACCCGCTTCAGCCCATGGGACGCGAGCGCGCGCATCGGTAGTCCGCCCAATCTTCACAGGAATGTGCACGTCGCGGGTGATCCCGTTTAGCGTGATGGAGGCATTCAACGAGGCCCCGAATGGGGAGCTCGATTGGTTCCAAGGTATAATGCAGTTGCGGTCGTTGCTCCAGTCCCCTTGCCGCAGTCGATTCTGACCTCCGTAGTTTCTCCCGTTTGGCTGTGACTGGCCGCTCCTTTTGGGGCGAATGGCCGAGCACCCATTCGAAAGTTGTCATGTCCTTTTCTACACTCGGACTGTCCGATGCGCTGCTGCGCGCGGTCGCCGACCAGGGTTACACCATTCCCACGCCCATCCAGGTGCAGGCGATTCCCGCCGTGCTGGCGGGCGGCGATTTATTGGCCGGTGCGCAGACGGGAACCGGTAAGACCGCCGGATTCGTCTTGCCCATGCTGCAGCGGCTGTCCACGCGGCCCTCGCCCTATGCAATGGGTTCGCGCAAACCGCTGCGCGCGCTGATTCTCACGCCGACGCGCGAGTTGGCCGCGCAGGTCGAAGCCTCTATCAAGACCTACGGCAAGCATCTGAAGCTCACGTCGATGGCGCTCATCGGCGGGGTCGGATTCGGCCCGCAGACAGCGCAGCTGAAGCGCGGCGTCGACTTTCTGGTCGCAACGCCGGGGCGCCTTCTCGATCATCATGGCCAAGGCAACATCGATTTTTCCCGCGTCGAGATCTTTGTGCTCGACGAGGCGGATCGCATGCTCGACATGGGTTTCATTCCCGACGTCAAGCGTGTGCTCGCCCTCCTTCCGAAGCGGCGCCAGAACCTGCTTTTCTCGGCCACGTTTTCTTCCGAGGTCAAGACGCTTGCCGAAAAATTGCTGAACCAGCCACGCACGATCGAAGTGGCGCCGCCCAATTCCACCGTCGACGCGATTGCGCAGCGCGTGCACCCGGTGAACCGCGAGGACAAAAGCAAGCTGCTGGCGTGGCTGGTGGGCCACCATCGCTGGCGGCAGGTGCTCGTATTCACGCGCACCAAGCATGGCGCTGACAAGCTTGTACGATCGCTAGAGAGCGATGGCATCGGCGCGGTGGCGTTGCACGGCGACAAGAGCCAGAACGCCCGCACGCGGGCGTTGGCTGATTTCAAAAACGGCGCCATCGAAGTCCTGGTCGCCACCGACATCGCGGCACGCGGCATCGACATCGACCAGCTGCCGCATGTCGTCAACTATGATCTTCCCAATGTTCCCGGCGATTACATCCATCGCATCGGCCGCACGGGACGCGCCGGCGCGGACGGCGAGGCGATCTCTCTGGTGTGCGTCGACGAGCATGTGTTCCTGCGCGATATCGAGCGGCTGATCAAGCGCGCGATCCCGCGGCAAGTGATCGCCGGCTTCGAGCCCGATCCAAACGCGGTTGCGCAAACGGTGTTCGCTCAGCGCGGGCGTGGGCAGATGCAACGCCAGCGGCCGGGCACATCCCGGGCGCCTGGGCGCGGCCAGCACTCGCAACAAGGTCAAAAAAGGACGAAGGGCCAGGCACAACCGCACGCTCGTGGACACGGTGGTTCGCAATCTCAACAAGACGGACGAGCGCGCGCTGCGAGTCAAGAGCGGGCGCGCGGGGGCGACGCCCGCATCGCGACCGCGCCGGGCTGGCTGCACTCTCGTTCAAAGACGAGGCATTAGGAACGATTTTGAAAACCCCGAAGAGCCTCCAGGCGCTTTGCACGAAGGGCTGATCGATGAGGTACTTCGTCAGCTCATGAGCGGCAAGGAAGCCACCGTCTACGTGGTCCGTTGCGGTCACGACATTCGCTGCGCCAAGATGTACAAGGACGCAAACAAACGCAACTTTAGCCAAGCGTCCCTGTATCGGGAAGGACGCAAGACCAAGAACAGCCGGCGCGCGCGATTGAAAAAGGTTCGCGCTATGGTCGCAAGGCGCAGGAGGAGGCCTGGCAAAGCGTGGAGGTCAACACCCTGTACTGCCTGACCGCCGCCGGTATGCGCGTTCCCCGGCCCTACGGTTTGTTCCAGGGCGTGGTGCTGATGGAACTGCTCACCGATGCAGAAGGCAACGCAGCGCCAAGGCTCAATGACCTGATCCTCACGCAAGAGCTGGCATTGGCCTATCACGCCATATTGATCAGACAGATCGTGCGCATGCTGTGCGCAGGCGTCATCCACGGCGACTTGTCCGAATACAACGTGCTCGTCGACCGCGACGGTCCGGTGATCATCGATTTGCCGCAGGCTGTCAATGCCGCCGGCAACAACAACGCCGCGAGCATGCTGCAACGTGACGCTGACAACATCACGACCTATTTCAGTCGTTTCGCGCCGGCACTCGCGGAGACGCAGTTCGGCAAGGAGATATGGTCGCTCTACGAGCGTGGCGGCCTGCATGACGAGGTCGCGCTGACCGGCAACGTTGCAGCGATTACCAGAATTGCCGACGTGGCCGGCGTCATACGCGAAATCGGCGAAGTCCGGGCCGAGCATGAAGCGAGACTGCGCTACAAGGCGGAGCTGGAGGAGCGATGAGGACTCGGAGGAGTTGCGATAGCGAACGTCGGGGCCGTTCGATTCCCGCGGCGAACAACGTCCACTCGGCTGGGATGCCCTTAGGGCATGCGTGCCGGAGGACTCAAATCGAATGCCCGATCCTGCCACCAAGTCATAGCCGTGTGCGGCAGCAGGACTTCAGTGGGTTGAGCCAACATCCCGCTGTGAGCGGCTTTGGCGGCGGGCTGCGCGCTACGTCGTCCGCTTTGCCTTTCGACCGGGCGCTAGAGGCGGGACATAACCTGACACGCGGCACTGCCAGGCGTCAATTCGCTTGCCGCCCTCGAAGCGGGTCAAATTGCACGTGATGACCGCCCCGGTAGCTGCCAGACTGGCAAGCTGCTGGCGCACCGTTGCAAGCGGCACGCCCATCTCTTTGGCAATCTCCAAATCGAGCCGCTGACCATATTTCTTCAAGCACTGCAGGGTTTCGATCACAGCCATACCTTGAAAAAGATTGATAGTCTAACATGCTATTCGCCTCACGCACTCGCCTGATCCAGCGCTTGAATTGCGTCGGAGTCGAGCACAAGGCGAGTCGCAGCGATCAACTCGTCGAGTTGTGCGGTTGAGGTCACGCTCGCGATGGGCGCAGTGACGCCGGGCCGAGCGATCAGCCAGGCAAGCGCCATTTGTGCTGGAGTCGCGTTGTAGCGCAACGCGACACCGTCGAGCGCGGCGAGGATCCGCATCCCGCGAGGGTTGATATATTTCTGCATACCCGCTCCGCGAGGGCTCTTGGCGAAGTCCGCTTCGGAGCGATATTTGCCGGTCAGGAATCCCGCGGCGAGTGAGAAGTACGTGATGACGCCAATTTGCTCGTGCACGCACAACGCTTCCAGGGGACCTTCGAACGCGCTGCGGTCGTACAGGTTGTAGAGCGGTTGCAGCGTCTCGTAGCGCGGATAAGCATGCTGCTTGCTGACTGCCAGCGCTTGAGCCAAACGCTCCGCCGTGATATTGGAGGCGCCGATCGCCTTGACCTTGCCTTGCTTGATCAGGCCCGCGTAAGCCTCGAGCGTCTCTTCGAGCGGCGTCTTGTCGTCGTCCCAGTGAGACTGGTAGACGTCGATGGCATCGACCTGCAGGCGACGCAACGATTGCTCGACTGCCTGCGTGATGTAGCCCTTGCGCAGGCATTTGTATCCTAGGCCCATGTCGGAGCCGACCTTCGTCGCGATCACAACGTCGTCATGCCGGCCGCGTCGCGCAATCCAGCGGCCGATGACGGTCTCCGATTCCCCGCCCTCGTGACCCGGCGCCCAGCGGGAGTACGAATCCGCGGTGTCAATCAGGTTGAAACCGGCGTCGCAGAAGGCGTCGAGAAGGCGGAACGATGTGGCTTCGTCTGCCGTCCAGCCGAACACATTGCCGCCGAAGGCGAACGGCGCGACCTCGAAGCCGGTGTGGCCAAGCTTACGTCTTTCCACGAACACTCACTGCTGCGCAAAATAATTGACGGAACTTAGCACATTCATCGCTGAACAGCCGCCGGACGACGTGCCAAGAATTCCTTGGCAGTCGCAGGGCGTAAGTAGTAAAATTAACACACGGCAACCGAGTCGTTGATCGCGATTCCAGTTGTCACAAGTTCGAACCCCATCAGCAACCGCATGTTCTGAAAGTCCAATCATGGCACGGCGAATTATCGATGAGTCGCGCACCGCTTCCGTGCGCCAATCGTACGCATTCTGGAAGGCCACCATGGCAAGGAAGCTCGTCGACTACGAAAAGCTCAAGGCCATCGCGAACGAGGAAATTTCCAGGATTCCGGAATGCGCGGGATACGAGGTCGGCATCGTGGCGCATCTTCCCGACGAGACGGGCTGCAACTGGGACATCAAGGTCACGCGCAAGGGCGACAAGCGCGGCGCCTCCCGCGTACGCGAGGCCATGCTGCCGCTTCTGGCCCGCTACAATCTGCGCGAAGACCACGCCTGAGATCGCTTTCTGCCGTGCGCGAAGCTGCGCCATGCACGAAGAAGACAGCCGCGAAGTCGCACGACTGATCGCCGAGCTCGAGCAGGCGGAGGCGTTCGAGCAGAAGCTCAGGCAGTACATCATCGACGCCAAGGACCAGCTCGCCGCCGGCAATGCGTCGGTGGCGCTGTCCCTGCTGAACGATGCGATCAGCTACATCGATTCAGCGCCCGACGTGGTGACCGGCAGCGAACACCGGCCTTAGAGAAGTCGCGAGCCCTTTGGTGGTGAGCCGTCGAACCACGGACGCTTGCGGGCGCCCTTCGACAGCTCACGGCGGACGGTTTGCGTCTCAGAAAAACCTAAAGCTGCTGCTCTGGCACGAAAGGCGCGAGCAGCATGTTCTGCAGGCGCATGAACGGCGTGACGTCGGGCTCCTCGGAGAGCACGACATCTCCTTCGTCGTCCATGGTCAGCCATTCCAGGCTCTGGCCGTCGCGTCCGAACCGCAATCGGTAGGCGCTCTGCAGCTTGCTGATGTGAATGACGCGTATGACTTCCTTCGCGAGTTGCGGGCTCTCGGCGAGGATTCCGAGCTCGGTGTTCTTGCTTGCGGATCTCGGGTCGAGATTCATCGATCCGATGAAGACCGTCGATCGATCGATGACCGCGGTCTTGGCGTGCAGACGGCCAAGCGACGTCCCGGGGAGCATGAGCCGCTTGTTGTGCTGGATGCGCGTGGGACTGAGCTCGTAGAGGTCCACGCCCGTCTTCAGCAGTTCGACGCGGTAACGCGCGTAGCCGGTATGCACCAGCGGCTCGTCGTTCGCAGCGAGCGAATTAGTGAGGATCGTGACCTTGACATCGCGCTTTCTCAAGTCGCCGAACGCCTGCACGCCCATCGGCCCTGGAATGAAGTAGGGCGATGAGATGACGACTTCGCTCCGCGATGCCATGACCCGGTCCATGACGTTCATCGACACGCTCATCGATCGCGCCATTTCGTCGGTCGTCGCAGCGACCTTGGCGGGCTGGTCGGCAAACGCGACGGCTTTGCCCCAGACCAGGCCGAGGCGGCCTGCATCGAGATCGTCGCTGATCGGGCCGTACCCGAGGATATCGATCGGGGGCAACACCAGCGACATCATCTGCTCCCCGTCGTCGACCAGGCTGTTGAAGCTACGTCGCTGCTCTTCGCGATCGAGGGTCGTGCCGAGGATGGCTTCCACCGGATAGACCTGCGCGCTGTTCCAGTAGGTGTCGAAGATGACGGCTAGCTGCGGGACCACGGCGCCCACGATGAACGCGTCCATGTCCACGAAGTTGTCCGACGCGCTGCGCATGAAATATTCGTCGGCGATGTTGCGTCCCCCCGCGACGACCATCGCTCCATCGGCGATGAACAGCTTGTTGTGCATGCGATGGTTGAGGCGGCCGAACTCGACGATCGACGCGGCGTACTTGCTGGCAATGCTCTGCCGGGCGCAGCAGAAGGGATTGAAGAGGCGGACCTCCACGTTCGGAAACGCCGCCAGGCCGCGGAACATCGGGTCGCCGCCCACCGTGTACAGGTCGTCCACCAGCAGGCGCACGCGGACGCCTCGCAGCGCGGCGTCGCGCAAGTTGCGCATGAGCAAGCGGCCGGTGCGGTCGTTCTGAATCAGGTAATACTGGACGTCGAGCGAATAGCGCGCCCTGCGCGCGAGCTGAATGCGGGCGTCCAGCGAGTAGACGCCGAGCGGCATCAGCCGGAACCCCGTCAACTCCGGACCCGGACTGGAGTCCTGCGCGATCCGGACCAGCGGGCTTTCGGAAGAAGGCTTCAGAGCCGGTGCAAACGGCTGATCCACGCGCATCGGCAGCGAGCCGCAAGCCGACAACACAACGGCCGCCAGGAGCACAATCATGTCGCGTAGCCGCGATACAATGAGCGCCGGTGTTTCGATGGAGATCGTCATGACACGTTTCCTCGCCTGCGCGCTGGTCGCGTTCGGCTTATCGCTGTCCGCACATGCCGCCCTGGACATCGGCGACGCCGCGCCCGATTTCACGGCCCAGGCCGCGCTGTCAGGGTCAGTCTACCGGTTCTCGCTGGCCGAGTCGCTGAAGAAAGGGCCCGTCGTGCTCTACTTTTTCCCTGCCGCGTATTCCGAAGGCTGCTCCGTCGAAGCGCACTATTTTGCCGATGCCACGGGAGAGTTCAAGGCGCTCGGTGCATCGGTGGTCGGCGTCTCCGGCGACGACATCGAAACGCTGTCGAAGTTTTCCATCCAGGCCTGTCAGAGCAAATTTCCAGTCGCCTCCGATAACACCCAGGCCGTCATGAAATCCTTCGATGCCGTGATGCAGACCCGGCCCGAGTACGCCAACCGCATTTCCTACGTGATCGCGCCCAACGGAACCATCGTCTACCACTACATGAGTCTGAACCCAACCAAGCACGTCGAAAAGACGCTCGCCGCGCTGCGGAGCTGGTCCGAGAGCAAGGACAAGAAATAACGCTTGCCTTGACCGACCGATCGCATCGCGGTACCCGTAAGATCGTCAAGATGGTTGCAGAGTGACTATCGGGCCTTGACGCTCGACGTGATGGACGCGATGACGCCGGAGGCCTTCTGGAACGCTTCCGTGTCCATGCCCTTGATCTGATGCCGGCGCGCGATGTAGCCGAAATCCGTGTACGCGGCCCAAACGTCGCCCTTCTCGTCCTCGAATACCAGCAGTCTCACCGGCCAGTCCAGCCCCGCCAGCGGATTGGCCGCGATGAACAGCGTGCCGAGCGGCGGATTGCCGAAGATCAGCAGGGTCGAGGGACGCAACTTGATGCCGGCGTCAGCAGCCAGCTTGTATTGATCGACCTCGATGAAAAACTTGATGCCCTTGTCGGCAACGTCTTTTTCGAGGCGGGCGACGGTCTCAGCCATGGGATATGCGCTCCTGACCTTGACGATGCCGTCTTCGGTCAGCAGAGGCATCGCACCTGCGGCCATTCCTTGCGCGATGGAGATCGAAGGTGCGACCAGTGCGAACGCAAGACACGCGGCCGGGACATACTTGATGATGCGCTTGAACATGACTTCTCCTTTGGATGGTTGCGCGTGATGCGCGCATGGGTTAAGGATTCGACTGCACGGGTTCCACGGCGCGCTGCCACGGCCAGCGGCCGTCGAGTTCAAGTGCCAGGCTCCAGCTCAGGAACGTGCGGATCGCGACGATCATTGCGAGCACGATCACGCTGTCCATCGTGGGGGTGAACGCCACCGTGCGGACGATATCGGCGGCGACCAGCACCTCGAGCCCGAGCAGGATCGCGCGTCCGAGATCCTGGCGATAGCGGCGATAGCGTGGCGGGGCGCCGTCCTTCGGCGCGACCACGTAGCGGGCGCTCGCAAGCAGCAGTCCACCGACGATGAGCACGACACCCGCGATCTCGGCGGTGCTGCCGGCCAGTTCCACGAATTCGCGGGTCTGCATGTTGGGCCCCAAGGCAATACGTCAGGCCGGACGCGCCGCGAGCGGTAAAGGCGCCGACATCTTCAGGCGAACCGCGAGCAAGGCCGCGAGCGCGAGCGCCGCGCCGATGCCGGCGACGCACGCGGCCCAGCCGAAGCGATCGAAGAGCTGGCCCAAAACGACGCTGCCGACGATGCCGCCCAGGAAGTAGCATGCGAGATAGATCCCGCTCGCGGAGCCGCGATCGGTCGTTGCCGCACGCCCGACGAATCCGGTCGCGGTCGCCTGCGCGAAGAACGTTCCGACGCCGACAAACGCCAGGCCGACGAGGACCGGCACGAGGTGCGGTACCAGCAGCAGCGGCAGCCCGGCGCCGGCAAGCGCAAGCGCGCCCCAGAACGTCGGCCGCGCGCCGAAGCGTTCCACCGCGCGGCCCGCGAGCGGGGTCGTGAATATCGACGGCAGGAACACGAAGTAGACGAAGCCGACTGCCATGCGGCTCAACGCGAGCGGCTCGCGCACCAGCACGAAGTTCACGTAGGTGAACGTCCCGATGAACGCGAAGAGGATCAAAAAGCCGATCGCGAAGCTCGCGCGCAATGGCGCGTTGCGCAAGTGCTCGGCCCAGATCGAGAACGGCGAACGCGTTGCCTCTGTGCCCGCCGCCATCGGCCGGGTGCGGCCCAGCGTGAAGTAGACAAGCACCGCGCCGGCGAGGTTGAGCGACGCGAAGACATAGAAATTGCCGGCGAGTCCCAGGTGGTCGACGAGCGCGGCCGACATCAGGCGGCCGAACAGGTTGCTCGCGACGTTGCCCGTGATGTACGCCGCGAAGGCGCCGGCGGTATCGGTGGCGCTGCAATGCTCCGCGAGATACGACAGGGTCAGCGCGAAGGCAGTCGACATGCAGAGTCCCTGCGCAATGCGCAGCAGCGTGAAAGTGGTCAGGTCAGGCGCGATGGCGAGAAGCGCCGTCGGAATCGAGAGCAGCGTCAGGCTAACTAATATCCCGCGCCGGCGATCGATGCGATTGCTGAAGAAAGCGACCGCGAGACCCGCGATCGCCATGCCGATGGTGCTCGCGTTGACCGCGAAGCCGATGGCGGCGGGCTTGACTTGATACGCCTTGGCGAGCGACGGCAGGATCGCCTGCGTCGCGAACAGATCGACGACAGTGAGAAAAGCGGTCAGGCCGATGACGAACGAGCGCAACAAGGCATCTTTCGAGCCGCGACTCGGAAGATGATGCGTTAGCTGCATGTCTGCGCTGCTGATCATGGTCGACCTTTGGTTGTGAAAAGGTGGAGACTCATCGACTCCCTCCCTTCAAGGGGAGGGATGGGGTGGGGATGCGGCCCGCGCTTTCGTACCCACCCCCTAGCCTTCCCCTGAGGGGGAAGGAAAAGACTCTGTCGAGTCCTAGCCTTGCCCATGAGGGGGAAGTAAACGACTCTGTCCACGCGCACGGCGATGCACCGCCCCGGCGTTACATCATGTGCTGGTCCTTCATGTTCTCGACCGGAAACAGGTCCACGGATATAAGAACCGCCGGCGTGTTGCCTGTGTTCTGCCACCAGTGCGACGTGCCTTTCTTCTCCGGTGCGACATCGCCCGCCTTGTGCACGATCGGTACCGCGCAATTGCTCGCGTACTCGACGATTTCACCGGAGACGATGTAGATCATCGCGGGTCTGTTGTCGTGGCTGTGCCAGGGGACGATCCCGCCCGGCTTGACGTCGAGCTGCCGCAGCCTGAACAGCCGGCCTTGCTGCGCCAGCGGCTCCTTCGAGAGGTCGGTGGTGGAACGCACCACGTCGGTCACGTCTTTCGCCGCGGCGGTGCTGGGCTTCTGACCCTGGCCGTCGGCGACCTTCTTGTCGACGGGACATTCGCCCGCGTTTGCGACCGTCGCGGCAATCGACATCGCTCCCGCGATGGCTACAGCCAATGCGGCGCGCCGCCAATTCGATCCGTCCTGCCTGCTGCTGATGCTCATCGTCGATCTCCTGTAGGTTGATGTGTCCGAGGCCGAGTGCGCCGCGGAGTACCGATTCGTCGTAGCGATCACCGCTTGCTTACACCAGTGCAGCGATTTGAAAAACGTAGCGTGTCGCTCCGTACGGCAGGTTGGTCGTGACGAACTCGGTTTGCTTACAAGAAGTCGGATCGTGCAGCTGCATGCGCGGTGCGCGCGCGATGATCGCGCCGGAAACGCGGCGTGCGGCGTACGCGAGCGGCTGCGGCTCCTGCGGCGCCGGCCCAAAAGCTAGGCCAAGGGTTTGAGATCGCCGAGCAGCGTGGGAATGAGCTCTGAGACGGTGGGATGGATGTGCATGGTGCGCTGTAGAACCGTGTACGGCGCGCCCGCCGCCATGACGTCGAGGATGCAATGGATCGTTTCGTCGCCTTCAGTGCCCAGCAGCGCCGCGCCGAGTATGTGCTTGGTTTCGGCATCGATGAGGACCTGCATGAAACCCTGAGTTTCGCTGCGCTCCCGCGCGCGGCCCACCCGCGCCATCTTCATCGTGCCGACGAGCGCCTTGCGCCCCGAAGCGCGCACCTCGCGCACGGTCATCCCGGCACGGCCCAGCGGCGGATCGATGAACAGCGCATACGCGGGGATGCGGTCGCTCACGCGCCGCGGATCGTTGTCGAGCAGATTGCCGGCAACGATCTCGTAGTCGTTGTACGACGTATGCGTAAACGCGCCGCGGCCGTTGACGTCGCCCAGCGCCCAGATGCCCGGGACGTTCGTGCGCAGACTATCGTCGACCTCGATGAAGCCGCGCGAGTCGGTCTTCACGCCGGCCTTGTCGAGGCCCAGGTCATGCGTATTGGGCACGCGGCCGACCGCGAGAAGCAGATGCGACCCATCGATGTCGCGCGGCTCCTGCTCGCAGCTCACATGCACGGCGACGCCATTTCCACGCTTCGCGACGCTCATGCACGTGGCGTTGAGCCGGAACGCGATGCACTCGGCTTCGAGGATGGTCTTAATCGCCGCCGAGACATCCTCGTCTTCGCGGGCGATGAGCCGCGGGGCCATCTCGATCACCGTGACACGGCTGCCGAACCGGCGATACATCTGCGCGAACTCGAGCCCGATATAGCTTCCGCCGACGATGATCAGATGCTCCGGCAGGAAGTCCACGTCCATCATGCTGGAATTGGTGAGGTACCCGACGTCCGCGATCCCCGGCATGTCGGGCACGAGGGCACGGCCGCCGACGTTGACGAATATCTGCTCGGCATCCATCAGCGTATCGTTCACGCGGACGGTGTGCGGACCCTCGAAGCGCGCCTGGCCTTGGATGAGCGTCACGTTGGGAGTCCGCTTGAGCCAGTCGGTCACGCCCTGGTTCGACTGCCGCACGATCGCGTCCTTGCGCGCTTTCACCCGAAGCATGTCGACGCGAACCGGAGCCCCGAGGACCACGCCGAAGTCGGCGCCACGGCGCGCGACGTGGGCGGCGCGCGCGCTCGCGATCAGCGTCTTGGTCGGGATGCAGCCGTTGTTCACGCACGTTCCGCCCATGAGCTTGCGCTCGATGATCGCAGTCTTGCGGCCGGCTTTTCCCAGCCGGACCGCAAGGGGCGGACCGGCTTGACCCGTGCCTATGACGATCGCGTCGTATTTTTCCGGCATCTTGGTCCTCCTCCTTTAACCGTCGTCGATGCTTACCGACCGCGTGTCGGTGTCTGGCGCTGATTCGCGGTCGCTCGCACCCCACTCGCTGCGCTCGCGGGACCTGGCTCGCTGCTCACAGCGCCCTCCCTCCGATCGTTCCAATGCTCGGCGCTGGCGGCGGCGTTGCTTCCTGTCTACTTGGTCTTGCCGGCAAAGCCATCGACGCCCGCGGCAAGCTCGTGTCCCGGCGTCGCCGTTATGTCGTGTATCACCACGCCTTCGGTCGGGTCCACCGCGCGCCGCCAGGGCGCGAGGGCGATCACGCGCCGGGTTTCGTCATAGCCTGCTCGCCAGCGCGCGAGAATCCCGGCGGGCGTAAAGTCCATGTCCTTGAGCTGATCCTCGCCTTCGATACGTGGCGAGGTTAGCCGCGTGACGTGCATCGTCGTGCCGCAGCCCCACGCTGCGAGCTCCTTCACGTCGGGCGCGGCGCGCGACTTGTCCGGGATGTGCTTCGCAAGCTCACGGATGATGTGGCGCAGATGGTGAATCTGCTTCTGGCGCGCGATATGGCTCTTGGCGCGACTCGCATACTGGATATCCTTCTGCCTCCCCGCCACCTCCCAGAGCGAGTTCGGCTCCTGCCCCTCGGGATTCCACATCTGCACCGCAAAGATCACCGAATCCTTGCGCGGCTTGTCGTCGAGCACGGCCTCGATCGGTGTGTTCGAATAGATACCGCCGTCCCAATAGGGCTCGCCGTCGACGCGGACGGCCGGAAACATCGGCGGCAGCGCTCCGGAGGCCATGACATGCTCGACGCAAATCGTTTCGTCGCGGCTGTCGAAGTAGCGCATCTCGCCGCTTCGTACGTTCACCGCGCCGACGGTCAGTCGCGTGTGCTTGCCGTTGAGATAGTCGAGATCGACGAGCGCAGAAAGCGTCTGGCGCAGCGGCGCAGTGGTGTAATACGCGGCACTGTCGAGCCCGACGGGTGCGTGAGGGCCGAACCATGACGCCGGATTTGGGCCGAAAAAAGGCGTCAACCCCTGCATCATTGTCGTCATGTTCGCCAGCGCATTGCCAAGGCCGGGAACGAGCTCGAAGGCGTCTACGGCGGCGCGCTGCTCCACCAGGGACCAGAATGTGCGCAGGCGTTCGAGACGATGCTCCGGAGCGTTGCCCGCGATGACCGCGCCGTTGATGGCGCCGATCGACGTTCCGATCACCCAGTCGGGCTCGATGCCCGCTTCGTGCAGCGCCTCGTACACGCCTACCTGGTACGCGCCCAGCGCACCGCCGCCCTGGAGCACAAGCACGACCTGGCCCGGCAGCTTCGGCGCCGTATTCCTGGCCGCGCCGTTCCCCCGATGCGAAATGCGCTTGCGTGATGTAGCCATTTCAACTTCCTCTCCAGACCCTAAGGTCCTTGTAATGATGCGAGTACGTCACTGTGCCGTCCAGCCGCCATCGATCGGCAGGATCGCGCCGGTGATCGACGCCGCCGCGTCGCTGGCGAGGAACACGGTGAAAGCCGCCACCTCGTCGACCTGGACGAACTTCTTGGTCGGCTGCGCGTGCAGCAGAACATCGTTGATCACCTGATCCTCGGTGATACCGCGCGCCTTGGCGGTGTCGGGAATCTGCTGCTGCACCAGCGGCGTCCACACGTACCCAGGACAGATCGCGTTCATGGTGATCCCATGCTCGGCTGCTTCCAGCGCGACGGTCTTGGTCAGTCCGGCGATGCCGTGCTTGGCGGCGACGTAGGCGGACTTGAAGGGACTCGCGACCAGCGCATGCGCCGAGGCGATGTTGATGATCCGGCCCCACTTCTTCGCCTTCATCTTGGGCAGCGCCAGGCGCACGGTGTGGAAGGAAGCGCTCAGGTTGATCGCGATAATAGCGTTCCATTTGTCGACGGGAAACTCCTCGATCGGGGCGACGAACTGGATTCCGGCATTGTTGACAAGGATGTCGACGGCGCCAAACTCAGCGAGTGCCTTGGCCATCATCGCCTCGATCTGGTCCTGCTTGGAAAGATCAGCGCCGTCGTAGCGTACCTGCACGCCACTGTCGGCGGCGATCGCGCGCTGCAGCGCCTCGATTTCCTTGGCATCCCCGAAGCCGTTCAGGATGACATTGGCGCCTTGCGCTGCGAGCGCCTTGGCGATCCCCAGACCGATGCCGCTGGTCGATCCCGTGACCAGGGCAGTTTTTCCTTTGAGCATGTTGGTTCCTCTTTGATGAAGATGGGCCGGGGCGCACGGACAGATTGGCGGAACTCTTTCCGATCGGACGCGCGGCGCGATCGGTCGTTCCCCTGGAAAGCCATGCTGCCCCGTCGCCGGGTTAGTCAGGACGCCGGAGCGAAAACTTACACGTTCGGTGCGTAAGCAGCGCGCGCTCGCCGCGACCAAGCAGACGGCACGAGCCTGCGCTCCCGACGCCGCGACTCCTTACCGGACAATCATCAATGAACGCTTCAAAAACCATTGCCATCGTCGGCGGCGGCTTCGCCGGCACGACGCTCGCGCGCGAGCTGGAGCGCAAACTTCCGGAATCCCACGAGCTCCTGCTGATCAGCGAAGAGAGCTATTCGACGTTTCATCCGTTGCTTCCCGAGGCCGTCGGCGCGTCGATCTTTCCCGAGCAGGCCGTCGCGCCGATCCGGGCGATGCTTTCCCGCGGCCGCTTTATCATGGGGCGCGTCAGTTCGATCGATCTCGCCGCAAGGACCTTGTCGTGCTCGACGCTCGCCGGCGACCTGGATGTGGTTTATGAACACCTTGTCCTGGCATTCGGCAACCGCGCGCGCCTCGACTTGATACCCGGGCTCGCCGAGCACGCACTGCCGCTCAAGACCATCGGCGACGCAATGCACATTCGCAATATCGTGCTTCGCCGCATCGCGCGCATCGAGCTGGAAACCGATCCGTTGTTGCGGCGCAGGCTCGGCCACTTCGTGATCATCGGCGGCGGCTTCTCCGGCGTCGAGGTTGCCGGTGAGCTGGTCGATTGCCTGAAGAGCATACGCCGCTATTACCCGCGCGTGGCGGCGGAC
>Ga0137378_10002815_pt1 | contig 14978 bp, 12 predicted proteins | sample SagtaG_21_FD_104813 | JGI IMG/M metagenome (GOLD analysis project Ga0137378, IMG submission 104813) | Vadose zone soil microbial communities from Sagehorn Ranch, Mendocino, California, USA - Sage2_L_60_16 metaG | ecosystem: Environmental > Terrestrial > Soil > Vadose zone | place: USA... | reverse complement strand
CCCTTTAGCACTGGCCAACTGACGCAACCTCAGTTGCCTGCGGTTTATATGAAAGCAGATCCGCGCGCGACACGGTTTGGTATTTTCCAGATGGACACAAACCCGACGAGTAACCCCGGTGACGCACGTACCTCGAGGATAGTACGATCGCTTTGGCCAAGTGGCGATGCGACGGTGCCTAATGGTTTTGGAGGAGCGGTTACCACGAGCTTTCCCGGTCCTATCGAGCACGCACCTAATCGTTTTTCGGCCGCCGCGTACTATCCGGCTACATTCTCCATCAATGGTCCCGTGGACGCACGTGATAATGCTACCACGATTTACGCCGATAACGATGGCGTGACTCGGCCGGCTGACGCGATATATCCCGGCGCTGCGACTGCTACCGGCGCATCGACACCTTACTATACAACATCGACAAGTTATCATCCGATTATGTTAAATCGCCCGCTTCGGAACGTGGCTGAGCTAGGCTACGCCTTTCGCGATCTGCCTTGGAAAACTCTCGACTTTTTCACTGATAAAAGCGCTGATGCGGGACTTCTGGACATTTTCATGATAAATGATGGTCCTGCATCGCTGGCCATCGGCGGCCTGGGGGCTCCTGGTAGGGCGCCCCCAACAACGGTTGCTGGGCAAGTCAATCTGAACGGCACACAGGCGACTGATCTTCAGCCTGTTTTGGCCGGGACAATTTTCGATGAGATCAATTCTAACGCTCTCAACAAAACAGGTACAGGCGCAACGGACGCGCCGGTCCTGGCCGCGAACATCGTGAACGCAACAAATCCCATCGTGAATCCAGCGGCAATTCCCATCCAGAATAAGTCAGAACTAATAACTCGCGCTGGATTGCCAACGACAATCCTGCCGACGGCATCAAACGACAATCAGGCTGTTAAGGCTCGGCGGGAAGTTGTTCCGCGGGCGATGACTTCTGTCTCGCAAACGCGCGTTTGGAACGTATTGATCGATGTAGTAGCCCAGTCGGGGCACTACAAGCCGAATGCTGCTAGTCTTCCAAACGATTTCATTGTCGAAGGAGAGCAACATTACTGGGTCCACGTCGCGATTGACCGGTTTACTGGGCAAGTGATCGACAAGCAAATCGAGGTCGTAAACGAATAGTGGACTGATCCTCCACATCCACAATTAAAAAACGGCTTTCGAAATTTCAACATACAAGGAGAACCAAAAATGAGTAAACAAACCAGTAAGACTATCAGGATGCATATCGGTTGGAGTGCAATTTTCGTCGCTTTGCTTTTTGTGGTCATCAATGCGATGCCTCGCGCGTTGGGCCAGCGGCATATCACCAACAGAAACTCCGTGTCCCAGGCGCCAAGAATCAGCAACGTCAACGGCGCAGCGCCTGCGGCTGCTAAGATGGGGAATCTGCTGGCGCCCGCGTTGCCACGCGGCAGCGCCATGGCTCCTGAAGGCGTATGTCCATCCACAATTACGCAGTCGCTAAACCAGGAGATTGTCTCTGGTAACTCGGTTGCATGCAATAACGGGACGGCGACGGCTCAGAACAGTTACTGGCGCGCCTTTGATATGAGCACTTTCACCGGTGGGCGGGAATATGATGTCACCTCGGTTTCATTCGGGATTGAATCAGCTAGCAGCGGGAGCGGCACGGGACAGCCGCTAACGGTCAATCTCTATGTCGAAAACGGCGCACCATTCCCGGCAGGGACGCGGACACTGTTGGCTACGACCGGTCCCTTTACGGTGGCGGACCAATCGCTGACAGTGCTGGAGGTGCCATTAGTGGCAACCGTGCCAGCTGGGAGCTTGGAACTAGTTATGGAAGTCAATTCGCCCGATGGGAGGCCGGACGGCAACGTGTTCTTTATCGGTTCGAACCCTGACGGGCAAACCGGTCCCAGCTATCTCAGCTCGGCAGACTGCGGACCGCCCGATCCTACGAATCTGGCAGACCTCGGCTTCCCAAACATGCAGATTGTGTTTAATGTTAATGGCAGTTGCCCTAGACACCCTGCTCCGACCCCTAGGCCTCACCCAAGTCCGCGGCCTCGCCCGACTCCGTAGCGATGAGAGAAATAGTGGTTAGTGATCAGTGAATTGTAACGCTGCCGGCTTAACTACGGCGTTTAGGAAAAAGGCAGAGATACTTACACGCGCTGGAGTTTCCCCTTATGATGTTGCCTGTGCCGAGAACGTCACAGTCCAATTAAATCGTTAAGGCTCGACGGGAAGTCGTTCCGCGGGCGATGTCTTCGGTCTCACAAACACGCGTCGGGAACGTATTGATCGATGTAGGAGCCCAGTCGGGTCACTACAAGCCAAATGCACAAAGCCTGCAGAATGATTTCATCGCGGAAGGGGAAGAGCATTATTGGGTTCACGTTGGGATCGACCGGTTTACAGCGCGAGTAATCGACAAGCAGATCGAGCTCGTAAACGAATAGCTCGCGGCGCGAGCTGACTACTGGCCACTGACGACGGGACTACTGGCCGCTCGGTCGCGTTCGCAGCGACTGTGGGAACGTGGATGTGCTCGGCACGTAATTCGAAGAGGTGACCGAGTAGTTGGACGCATAGTTGAGAGTTGATTGAAATTTGGATACCAAGCATTGAAACCTCGATGCTGGATTCAGTAAGTCAGTAGCAGCTTGAATGAAGTGCCGGTTACGTATGTGTTTGCCTGAATTTATCGTACGCGCTATGCGGACCGATCCAGAACCAGACGAGCCCATCCACGCGTTCCTTGGCCAGCGCTCGATAGCGAAGCCCAATCCGTGCTGACCAGAATGGCCCAATTTTCTTGAGGCGAATAGAGGAGTGACGTGGGTCGGCCTTAAGCAGCTCGAATTTCTGATCGGCAAGTCTGCGAACTTGCTCCGGTAGCTGCCGGTAATAATACCAGAACTCCGGAGCAGCGAAGTGCTTCAAAGCGGTGTGCAGCGGCCAGATTCGAAATCCTCATCTGCTCGTTTCCCAGCAGCATCCAAGCGTCCCGCAGCAATGTCAGCTTCGATCTGCCGATCCCACTGGTCGGCTGCAAATTCCTCGAACCATTCCCGGAAACGGGCGAACTCCACCTCGGAAAGATGCGAAACAGCCGATTCGAGATCCTCGACGCTCATGTATAAGAATTATCGACGTAGCTTGGAATTGCAAATCTTCGATCTCCGGCTCGCACGCCCTGTCCAAACGCTACTGGTTGCACGTGGCGATCGACCGGTTCACCGGGCAAGTGCTCGACAAACAGATCGAGGTGTAAATGAGTAGATCGAAAGGTTGATATTGATCCGCCTTCGCCCGGGCTACAGTGGACGCGTAGCCGACGCTTGATGCGTGAACGGTGCTTGCATCATGCATGTATATACATATTTCTGCGCCAGCTCTTTGACTCTCCGACCTTCGCTGCTGGTCCTGGTGAGGCGTCACTGGCGAGTAGGAGAGGGGCGCGCCCTATCGGGGTGGACTCGTTTCGCAGCAGGTGCGGTGGGCACAGGCGAATTGTCCTCCCATGCCGGCGCATGGATTTTAGAGGTTACCAGCGCGCCCCCTTGAGCAGCCCATTCTCTGAAAGGCGTTTGCCAGCCGAGGTAAATCAAGCCGCCAACAATCAGTATTTCAACCAGCAGTCGCATAACCGCTGAGACTGACAGAAAATCCAGACCGAGATCAATAGGAATCGTCCGTCGTTAAATCGTTACATCGTTAAAGCTTTGCTCATGGCAATAAAGGAGCGATCAGGGCGCGTTCTTCGGGCAGAAGCAGTTTGGCTCCAAGGTTGCGTGCATCGCCTCGGGCGCCTTCTTCGTAGCCGTTTACCGCCAGAATCGCGGCGCGCACTGCGAGCGCTCCTGGAGGTTCGGCGCCCGTTGCCCGGACACCGCGGAATGCTGCCAGCGCATCCTTGGTCCGGCCCAGGCGAAGACGTGCGAGCCCGAGTGTTGCCCGGGCTAACCAGTTCCAGGGCTCCTTTGCGACGAGAATCTGAGCTTCTCGCTCTGCCGTTTCCGCTTGGCCATCCGAAGCGCCGAGCAGCAAGCGCAGATAAGCGTCCTGATTGCGCGCTGCCGTGTCATCGGGCCAGACGTGGACGATCTCCGCTGCGACAGTTTGCGCGCGAGCCGTATGCCCGCTTGCCAGTGCTACGCGAAGCTGACCGGTATAGCCTGCCCGGTTTTTAGGCGCGACCTTGATTGCTTCGTTGTAGGCGGTATCGGCGACGTCGCTGACGTCGTTTTGCTCAGCATAACTTGCCAGGGCTAACAACTTCTCCGCAGTGTTAGCCGCTTCCAAAGCGCGCTGCCATTCGTTAGTTGCAGCAGTCAGTGCTCCCAAGTGTGTCTGTGCAGTGGCAAGATACATATGTTGCAGGACCGGCTCGATCGGAAAGCGTTCGCTCGTCAGCAGGTCTTTGATTTCACTCCAGCGCTGGAGCGCGGCAAGCGCGCTAAGATGTTGGAGAAAAAGATCCTGGCGTTGCAGCGCGCGCTCCGGAGGTAGCACTTCCAGCATTTTCGCGGGCCGGCCGAGGTTGTTGAGCCATACGGCCAGCGCAGCGAGCGTTTCGTCGTCTCCGTTTCCAAAGCGCTTGACAGCTTGTGCAACGTATTCATCGGCCAGGGCCGGATCGTGTTGAACACGAAGTTCAAGTGCCAGGAGTTTGTGATAAGGACGTGCTTCGGGGTGATTTTCAAGAGCGTCTGCCACTTCAATGGCGCTCATGGTCCGTCCGCCTGAGGCAGGTTGCGGTGCAGCGCCGAAATTAAGCGACAATGTATCGCCGGGTTGTGTTGCAGGCGTTACTTGTGGCCTGGAACCGCTGTCGAGCGAAAGGGAATTGTTGCCGCCGCTTGAGGGCAAGGGCGCTCGCGCTTGCTCGCGCGCGAGAAAAACCAGCCCTTCAAGCGACGCCGCATTCTTTGGGTCGCGGGCCAGATCTTCAATTTGCTTCCACGCACGGATGTATGGCTGCGAATTGAGCGTGGTGACCGAGAGAATAAGGGTCGCAGCGGAGAGGCGGTCGTACGGTTTTGCGCGCTTATCGGCGAGCGCGCGTTCGGCATAATCCACGGCGAGAACTGCATCGCTTTGGCGAACGGCGAGTTGACCGGCCAGCACTGTATCCACTGGCACCGGCCCGGTGTGTTGTTCAAGTAGCGCGCTAACTTGTGTCGCGGCCGCCGTTAATTCACCGGCCGCAAGCGCCGCGCCCGCAAAGTCGCGCCGATCCTCGATCGTAAGGCGGTGTTCGTGCTCGAGTTTTTTCCACCATTCCAGCGCTGCGGTTCCCTGGCCCACGCGCGAGAGCAGACGCGCGATTGCGCGCCACGCCTCGGGTTCATTTGACCGCAGCAGGTACGCGTCGCGCGCCTTGGCTTCGGCCTCGCTCCATTGTTTTTTCTCAATTAAGACGAACGCGTGACGCGCCAGACGACGAGACTGCCAGGCCCTGATTGCTCCGCCAAGCCAGGGAGCTGTAAAGTAGAGGACCGCGCCGAACACCAAGATGACCACGACGGCAAGCAAAAAGAATAACTTCACCCGTCGCGAGCGAAGTTCTTCAGGATCGGTCAGATCGGCTTCGTGCGTGACCGGACGAGGGCGAGATGGATGTTGGTGCCGATTCATGCGATTTCCATTCTGCTGAGACGCGCTACACCACTGATAAGTAACAGCCTCGGCAGGTTTGCTAAACCTTGGTAGATTCCTGCCGAGGCTGTGAGGTAGTCAGGCGCCGGACAGGATGTGCGTCCCTGTTCCGGCCCGACTTTTATACTGATTGAATACTGCTCAGTACCCACCGTTTTTGTCAATGCTTTTGTTTCCTTGGTCACGCTTCCGCTTTAGCGAAAGAGTTTTTTGCCAAGCTTACAGAAATATTCGCTGCCGAGATGCTTCGAGAATGATCCGGCTGACCCCTTGGACGGGCAATCGGCACCAACACCGATGAGATGGCTGGCTACGCATGAGAGACGTTTGCTACGGCGTGGTGTCGCATTGCAAAACAGCCGCCGTCGCGTTTACCTGCGCCTAAGCGCGACGCCAACGACCCGTACAGCTACGACGCCGCAGGAGAGAGCGAATTAACCGGCGGCGTTGATACCAGCAGAGTCCCATAACGCCAAGCACGCCGCTGGCGACGGTGGCGGGCTCTGGAACGACCGCATTAATTTGGAGATTATCGAGATAAGTATGATTATCTGAGTTGTTGGTTGTGCTGCCCGTGAAACAGACTTCGATCAGGGCATTAGCTGTGTTGGCAGCTCCACTTATGTTGAAAGTGGAAATGTGGTAAAGGCCATCTTGGTTTATGGTAACCAAGCCCTCAGGGGTAACCGTAAAGGTATCGCCGCCATTCGTGCTGTACCGGACTTCCATCTGAGTGAATTGTGTCCCGTTTCCGAGGCTCGCAAGCGCAAAACTAAGTGAAGCCTGCGCGTACCCTGTAGTGTTCACGCCAAACCGGAAACAGTTCATTGTGGCAGTGCCGTTTGTATTACCAGTGAGGTCAAGCGCCGTATTCGTCGTCGGCACGTCAGGAACGAGCTCATTGAGTGTAGTGCCGACGTCTGGAGCAAGAAGGAGCCCCCCAGGCGGAAACGGATCGGTGGGAGAGTTGAGAATCGTCTGGTTCTGCAGGCTCGGGTACAGGCCTCCAGGGCCTGGCGCAGGAACCGAGGTAAACGTGTTACCTTCGAAATTGAAATAAACGATTACATCCGCATCGGCCTTTGGGGCGAAAGCCCCAGCAAGCGTTAACGCGCCCGCCAATCCAGCAAAAAGCCAATGAAATCTCCGGAAGGGGACTGGCCTCTTACGACTCCCAAGCGGAGTCGCGAAATTTGGTGACAAGATTTTCTTACAAATTCGCGTATTTCCTCCCAAGTTTGAGATTGCGCTCTCTTCTAGCAATTCCCTCTCACAGAGCAAGACATTTTTCGGATTTTTTTCAGAGGCTTCGAACCACGAATCCGCCTTCGCCAAGCTACGGCGCGACAGGTGGCCACGAATGAACGCAAATTCATAAGAATTCCTTTCAGGAGCAGTTTTCGGGTGATTCGTGTCGATTCGTGGTTAGTCAGCGAGGACGCTTGCGCTACTTTCGTGAAACGACAATGTCACGGACCAAATCGCCCAGGCGCAATTCTGCGTCCGTCGTCGAAACTGGCTCGTCGCTAATGAACACTACTTCGATTAGCTGCTGTCCTAGGTGGCGGCGTCCGTCGAGCACCGCGCGCAGGCGTTCGGCGCGTGTCCATGAGGAAGGACTTCCGGACATTAAAAGCGATTTCGCCCCGGCAGCGGAAAGTTCCGGCGCACGATCTTCCCACAAACAATAAAAAGCGTGCGCTGTCTGTGGGCCGGAATTTTCAAATGCGCGATGAAATTCGAAATGACGAAACGGCAACTCAAACGAACCGATCACCGGATAATTGCGCACGCCTGTGTCCGCCACCTCGCTCCAGCCGATTGCCGGTAAACAAACATCTGGCCGGTGCAAGTTTGCCAGAAGCGCGCTGTTTCGGCCCGGTTTCCAGCGAAACAGGTATAAGAAACAAGAAATATTGTTCGGCCTCGACGAGTTGAACTTCACCGATTCCTCAAAAACTTTAGGGGGCCTTGTGACCGTCCAGACTGCTGCCTCGCCCTCATCGAAACGAAGGACGCTGCGAATTGCTTCGTCGATCTTCAGCTTATGAAAATTGGGCGCCTGTTCGGGCCATTGCACACTCCAACGGGTGCCGCTGACGAGATTGCCTTCGTGAACGCGATACCATGCCGCCGTTCCGATCTCGACAATCACGAGCCAGCAAAGCGCCGCTGCGAGACAGGGAGTTCCAAGCTGACCACGGACTACAGACGATAGACCACTGGTCTCCGACTTCTGACTTCCGACTTTCGATCTCCCGAGCAAATACGCCAAGCCGAGAGTGTCCACAAAAACAAGAGCGACGATGGTGTAGCCAGCAATGTCGTGCCACCGAGTGACCTCTGAGATATTTTTCGTGGCTGCGACCCGGACCAGAAAAACTGCGCGCAGAAAATTAGCGAAGAGCGCAATGCCAACAGCGCCCGCAATGAGTGCGGCACGGCGCAAGATCGAAAGTCGTTTTAGTTCGCCGAAGAGCAAGCCGATCATCAGCGAAGTCTGCAACGAACGGATGCCGCTGCAGGCTTCGTTCACGCCCACAAGTCCGTTGCTCACACGAACGAGGTTTCCCTCGAGGTGCGCAGGGATTCCAAGGAGCATTACAGTTTCCGCGGCAACGCGGGCAACGGCGCGCATCAGGCCTTGGATAATGGGACCTTCCACTGGCGATACCCACGGCACTGCGACAAAAATGAATGCGATCGGGAAAGCAAAATGACGGAGCCACGGTCTACCGCCTGCGCACCATATGAATAGCAGTGTGAGCGTAACGACCACCGCGGTGTGAATCCAGGCGAGCGGTCGCCACTCTGGATTCGCAATTTCAAAGAGACGGACCGGCAGTAACAAAAGAAGCGCGATGAGGCCGATTGCGAGGGCGACCAGCCTCTGACCGCTGATCAGTGACCACTTACCACGAACCGCTGGCTCCGGCCGATCCTGCCAGCGGAACCAGAAAAGATAGAGGGCGAAAAACGGCACGAACCACCCGAAGTTGTATTGCCCGTTCACTGACCATTCGCCGCTGAGTTGCCTGCAAAGGACAAACCACAGGCCAGCCAAAAAGAGAAAACTTAGCATGAATCGCGCTGAAAAATCGCTACGGGACACCGACGAAGTTTCGGTCCCGAACGCTTTCGGCATTGCCAGATTTTGCACGAATCGACATCTTACCAAATTTAGGCGTAAAGCGAATTGAGAATGTTTGTGCAGAAGTTGTTAATCCTTAATTGAGAGAGAAAGCGGCCCGCAGCCTGCATCGTGACTCATCCTTTCTGTTCGATATTCGGCGTTCGATGTTCATTTTAATGATTTCCACCCGGCAGATTCTCGGCATCACGTTCTTCAACGGCGATGTTGATGAAGTGGTCTCGGCAATGGTCCGCCATGGCGGTTTATTGGTGGCCCCATCCGGGACCTGTTTTGTGCGGCTGCGCCGAGATCAGCGATATCGGCAGGCAATGTTGGCGGCCGACCTGGCGATTGCTGACAGCGGTTTGATGGTGCTCACGTGGCGCGTGTTGCGGCGTGAAAAAGTGCAGCGCGTTTCAGGTCTTAAATATTTAACACGACTGCTCGAAGGATTGAAAGGCGAGAGGCGCGAGGAAGTATTCTGGATTTTGCCCACCGCGCGCTCGCGGCAAAAATTGCTTGATTGGTCGTGCCGCAAAGGTTTAACCGTCAACACCAACAACTGCTATGTCGCGCCGCAGTACGGTTTGGAAATCGAAGATCGATATCTTGTGGCGCTCCTTGAGGAACGCCGCCCAGCGCATGTGGTGATCGCGATTGGCAGCGGCGCACAGGAAAAGCTCGGATATTATCTTCGCGAAAATCTTTCTTATCGGCCGGCGATTCATTGCACGGGCGCAGCGCTTGGTTTCATGACCGGCGATCAAGTTATCATTCCCGACTGGGCCGATCGCGTTTATCTCGGATGGCTTTTCAGGCTGTTGCGTCAGCCTCGAATTTTCATTCCGCGGCTTGTGCGCGCGTTTGAACTCCCTTGGTTAATCTGGAAATACGGTGAAAATTTGCCGGTAGCCAAAGGTCAGTAGTCATTGCGACAAGGTCAAATATCAGTAAGCAGAATTAGAGACGATGTTAGAATTGGGAACGCACACCAACGAAATTCTCTTCGCGCTACTTGTCACTCACTATTCGTGATTCCTTTTTCGCGCTTTTTGCGGTGGGAGCTTTCGCAAGCGTCTGCCAGACGAATGCGCGATCAGAACACGACCAGGCCAAGGATTCACCCGTCCTTCAATCTCCTGGCGCGAAACAAGGCCTGGATTTCTCGGTTGGAGCGCGCGGCCTTGATTCACTTGTTATTAACGGACAATCGCTTCTGCGCTCTCATCAGAGCGGAGATTTGCAGCAGTGGAAATCTGTTTTCCGTGCGGCGCTTGACGCGCTTCTGCCGCATACGTCGCCACCAGTCATAACAGCCAATAAGCAGACGAATTCAATTGAACTGGCCTATGCGTGGGGACGCGTTTGCTGCGCCTATGCCAAAAAGGACGAGACGCTCACAATGCGAATTGAGGTTTCGAATACTTGTCCCAAAGAGATCGATGAGCTCTCGCTTCGTTTAATGGAACTGAATTTTCCGAGCGTCCCCACCGGGAGCACGCTGGAAGCTGGTATGTTCGGCTTTGGCTTCAGAGGAGCTCTGCATCCCCTCTATCAGTATCCATCGGTCGCCGACCCGCAGTTTGTGGTCCCGATTGTCCAGGTCGATTTCGGCGCCGGTGCGCTCAACTTTTGCAGCGATGATTTTGAGTGTTCCCTTAATGTGCCATATACGACAAATCCGCTGGCCAAAACTAGCTATCCGTTCATTGTCAATTGTCGCGACATCAAGCCGGGCGACACTAAAACTTTCAATATTTCACTGCGCTTTGGGCCAGCAGGTTCGCGTGTGCAGGATTTATCGGGCGACGTTGTGAGGCGCTATGCGGAGAAGTATCCGTTCCAACTAAAGTGGGCAGACCGTCGTCCGATTGGCGCGATCTTCCTGGCCAGCTCGGGAATCAACGTAGCAACCAATCCACGCCGCTGGATTCTGAGCTCGGGCAACATCGACATCACAACCTATCAAGGCAAAAGTGTTTTTCGCGAAGCGCTGCTCAGACTGGCCGATAGCAGCATCAAAGTGTTGAAGAAGACCAGTGCCCAGGGAATGATCACGTGGGACCCGGAAGGAGAGGAGTTTCTGGAATCCTGCTATTACGGCGATCCTCGCCTGACGCCGGCACTGGCTCCGGAAATGGAGTTTGATCAGAACAAGCGAACTAGCGCAATTGACGAGTATTTTGAAAAGTTTCAGGCCGCAGGATTAAAGACAGGTGTGTGCATTCGTCCGCAACAGATCGTGATGACAGAGGGCAGGCCAATTCAACAAGCCGCCGACGACGAGCACGCGGCTCAGATTCTTAAAGAAAAAATCGCGTACGCAAAACAGCGCTGGGGCTGCACGCTGTTTTATGTGGACTCAACCGCCACAGAAGGTCGGTCGCTTAGTCCGGACGTTTTCAAGGCCGTCGCGAAAGCGTATCCCGACGTTCTGTTGATTCCTGAGAACGAATCGATGCGTTACTTTGCTTACGCGGCTCCATTTAACTCCTACGTGCATCACAAGGTGACCTCGACGCCAGCCGGTGCACGGATGGTTTACCCGAAGGCGTTTAGCGTCCTGATGGCGCCTGACGGTGATCGGCCTGAAGATCACAATGCTCTCCTAAATGCCGTCCGAAGTGGCGACATCCTCCTTTTCAATTGCTGGTACGACAACGCTGGAGCGAAGAAAATCAAAAAGCTCTACGAAGAAGCGAGGCGGCAATCAGAAAGCAGAGATCAGAATTAAAAATTTCGGTTTCATTCGTTCGCTCGACAGAGTCTCGCCCTACCGAAATATCATATGGCACGCGATGAATTCCGATCCTGATGCCAATCTGGAAGCCGTCCCCGAGGGCGACGCTGTTGCAAGTGACATCGCAAGCGCGCCCCCAATTCGTCCCATTGGCTCGCGGGAATTCGCTTCCACGCTGATCACCAATGTTGTCATCCAGGCGTGCACGGTTGTTCAGGGAATTTTGGTTGCGCGGTTGCTTGGTCCTGTCGGGCGGGGTCAGTTCGCCGCAGCCATTCTTTGGCCCGGATTGTTCGCGGCTATGGGCGGAATGGGCGTTAGCGTTGCGCTGGCCCGCCGCGCCGGACGTGCTGATGATGTGGCGCGAGTGATCCGGACCGGCTTGTTGCTCACGCCGCTGACTGGGACTGTCGCTGCAGTGCTTTGCGCTGCGGGCATTCCTTGGCTTCTGCCGGGCAATGATACGGTTGTCCGGAACGCCGCCTATGTATTCGTCCCATTCATCATCTTCAATCAAGTCTCGCTGGCGATGATCGCGATCGATCAGGGGGCTGGTTGGTTTGCCCAGATGAACTGGACGCGACTGATAGTGAATCCCGTTTACCTGCTATTTGTCCTCGTCTTGTGGTTTACCGGAGTTCGCAACGTCGGCTGGTTCGTCATAGGTTTACTTGTCTCAAACGCGGCAGTCGCTTTCGCTCGCGTGTGCTTGGCGGTGCAACGTGCGCCTCTTCCGGGTCCAATGGAACCCGTGAATGCCGTCTTTCGCGAGGCGGTTCCGTATGGTTTGGCCGGATTGCTCGGGGCGCTTGCGCAATCCGCCGACAAAGCGCTGCTGCTTTTTCTGTTGGGCACAACACAACTCGGCTTTTACGCCGTTGCTCTGACTGCGGCCTCTGTCGTGAACAGCCTCGCTGGCGCAGCAGGGACAGTGAGCTTTGGCATGTCCGCTCAGGTAAAACTTCGCGAGGGTTTCGATCGTGTTGCACGAATGTTCCGATTTAGTGCGTGGACATGGCTGCTTGCCGGTTTTGGCGTAGCGGTCATCATTCCAATCGTGTTGCCATTGTTATATGGAGCTGTGTTCCGGCCGGCCATCTGGCCGGCGATTCTACTCATTCCCGCTGCAGCATTGACCGGGCAGGCAAGTATTTTGGAAGAATCAATGCGTGCGCAAGGTCGCGCGTTCGTTGGTTTGGAAGCCAGAGCGGCCGGTCTGGTAGTGATGATTGCGATGGGTTGGTTGCTTGCGCCGGTGGTCGGGATTTACGGCGTCGTTTTTGCCGCGCTCGGTTCGCAGGCAATCGTTTTAATTGTGATGATGTTCGCCGCGCGCTGGCATTTTCATCGTGCTTTGCTGAGCACATTGCTGCCGCGAATCACCGATCTGTTGGAATTGAAAACTCGATTGGTACGATTTTGAACGAGCCACACCAGGAATACAGATTTTCCAGTGAGGCCGCGTCGCACATGCACGCCCGCTTCATGCCGCACGTGTTTGCGTTTGCGTACGATTTGATGCCCGGCACACGGGTCCTTGATGTTGGCTGCGGAAACGGTTTTCTTTGTGGCGAATTCCTGAAGCGCGGCTGCAAAGTTGTGGGCACTGATGTGAGCACGCAAGGGATCGACTTAGCGCGTAAGACATACCACGATGGACGCTTTGAACTTCTCGCCGCGGATGCGGAGGTCTTGCAGCAACTCGGCGAACCGCCGTTCGACATCGTCGTCAGCACTGAGGTTGTCGAGCATCTCGATGCGCCGCGCGCCTGGGCCAAAGCTTGTTTCGAGGCGTTGAAGCCAGGCGGATATTTCATCTGCACGACGCCGTATCATGGTTACATCAAGAATTTGATGATCTCGTTGCTCGGGAAATGGGACACGCATGCTAATCCATTGTGGGAGGGCGGGCACATCAAGTTTTGGAGCAAGCGCACACTTGGTCAGCTGCTGACGGAAACTGGATTTAGGAATCTGGAGTTCCGCGGCGCCGGAAGAATACCGGGACTCTGGATGACAATGATCGCAAGCGCGACGAGGCCGCTGTGAAAAAATTTGTTGTCGCTCAGATTGGCGCGCGGCGCGGCTACGCTGTCCCGGCGATTCTCGAAAAAGCCGGAATGCTCGAACGCTTCTACACCAACATCACTGGCGACGTCGATCTTGGGAAGTTTTGCTCCGCTGCTGCAGTGTTGCCATTTCTCGGGAAACCGGCGCGACGATTAGCCGGGCGCCGGTTGCCCTCAAACATTCGCGCCAAGACAATAACTTTTCCGTATCTGACTCTCGTGGACATCTTGCGTCGCGCGCTTATCAAGGGCAACCCGGTCGCAAGTTTTCGTGGGGCGATGCGCTTTTCGAACGCATTGGGTCGTGCGATGGCGCGACAGGGGTTTGGCTATGCCACGCATGTCTACTCCATGCTGGGCGAATGCGGGCCGCTGCTGGCCGCGGCAAAAGAGCGTGGTCTTACGGTGGTATCCGAGGTTTACATTCCGTTGAGCACGGAACGCATCCTCGCCCAAGAACGAAAAAACTTTCCCGATTGGGAAGCGAGTGTTCCCGACTTTTCGGCGATCCGGCGAAAGCTTGGCGTTGAGGATGCGGTCCTTAACTTTAGCGATTACTTCATTTGCCCATCGGAGATGGCGCAGGAGGACTTAATTGCCGATTGGGGGATTCAGAGAGGGCGCACCGCTTTGGTCCCTTACGGGGTCAATCCCGAATTGTTATCCGTGCGCAATGAACCAGTGCGTGGCCGGGTGCTCTTTGCCGGAACAGCGGAGCTGCGCAAGGGTATTCATTACTTCGCAATGGCAGCGGAGAAACTAGCGGCGAGTGGCCTGCGCTATGAATTCCGAGTTGCGGGTAACGTGCAACGGCCTGTTGCAAATCAGAAGCAGTGCCGATACCTAACATTTCTTGGGCGAATTCCGCGCGGGGAAATGGCACGCGAATTCGCTGCTGCTGATCTGTTCGTGATGCCGTCGCTGGCCGAAACCGGACCGGAGGTAAATTACGAGGCGCTGGCGTGCGGAGTTCCGGTTGTGACGACGCCGGGAGCAAGGGCGATTGTGCGTGATGGAATTGAGGGGCGGATCGTGCCTTCCCGCGATCCGGAGTCGCTAGCGAATGCGATTGCCGAGATCGTGGAAGATCGGGAAAAACGCGACCGTGTGTCAGAGGCAGCTCGCGAACGGGCTCGCGATTACACTTGGGATCGGTACGGTGAACGACTCGTCGCCGCGTTAAACACTTTACCGGCAAGTCAATCAAGGAGAAATGAACCCTCACCCTGAGAGGGAGAGGCGATCATAGCAGCCAATGAAATTTTCAGTGATGATCACCACGCGCAACAGGCGCGAAGAATTGCGGCGAACGCTTGGCAAACTGTTCGAATTTGAGCCGGCAGCCGAGGAAATTCTCATCTGCGCCGACGGCTGTACGGATGGAACAAGCGAAATGGTG
>Ga0137378_10002810_pt1 | contig 14982 bp, 17 predicted proteins | sample SagtaG_21_FD_104813 | JGI IMG/M metagenome (GOLD analysis project Ga0137378, IMG submission 104813) | Vadose zone soil microbial communities from Sagehorn Ranch, Mendocino, California, USA - Sage2_L_60_16 metaG | ecosystem: Environmental > Terrestrial > Soil > Vadose zone | place: USA... | reverse complement strand
GCCGCAACCAGCACGACTTCGTGGACGGTGTAATCCCGTGCCACTTCGGTTTCCCGAGGACTCTTTGGAATTTCCTGACCAGAGTTGCTTCCGGCCATCCAGATTTGGGCCAAGAAATACCGGTCTCCGTACCGATGGAAAACCAGTTTGGATTGCTCGGACGTCTTGAGCGACTCGCACCGTCTCGCTAATACGAGGCTCTTTGCTTTGTTGTCTGGCGTGCGGATGGACATTGCATTCCCAGCGGTTCCCAAACCTTGAATCGTGTATTGGCCGCTAGGCAGTGCCGTCCGGCTGACGATGAAGCTAAATGGGACATTCACTTTCATGTTGACGGTCTGAGCATAGGCAGAGGCGCCCGACAGCAGCAGGCCCAGGCTGAGAAGAACGAACAGTTGCTTTTTCATATAACCTCCTAGTGTGGAGACGGTGCAAATCAGGCAGGATCAGCCTGCCTCGTCAATGCATACTGCTTTCAGTTTCGCTGTTTGCCGCCCCTACATATCGCAATGGTTTTGATAACCGTTGCTACATTAAGCAATGCAGGTAAAGTGCCATCGTGAGGACATCGGTGAACCGGGCAGGTTTGCAAATCACAGCCCATTGATTTGAAGCAGTTCCGTAAACCGATAACTGCAGAGAACGCGTGAATCGCAGTCCTCGACGCGTTTCTGGCTAACCGACGGGTTCAACGTCGCTAACACTTCGGTTAATTTCAACGCCGACGTGCACATAGCCCCAGAGTGTGCTAAATAGCAACATGAGGTCGGATATGAACCCCAGGGTCGTCGGCATTGCTGGCCCGTTTCAGGGTACGGCGTTTTCTTTATCGGAGCGAAACGTCTCGATTGGCAGGGATCCATCTAACGACCTCTGGATTGCCGATCAATCTTTATCCCGCCAACACTGTCTGCTTGTCCCACAGGATGGACAATTCACCATACGCGATCTCGGAAGCAAAAATGGAACGCGCGTGAACGGCGTACCGATCGGCGAACAGCTCTTACACGACGGTGACCACATCTCCGTCGGCAATTCTGTATTCTTCTTCCAGCTTGAAGAAGGCGATGTTCATCTTGAACGAAGCCCAGTTGAATTAACGGACACTACAGAGATGGAGTTCTCTCCGTTTCTTCTTCGCCCGGATGATGCTCTGTATTTACAGCCCGACAAAGTAACCGCGAGCTTGCCAAAGACGGCCCGGATGGCCCTCGATTTGAACTCGTTGCTGAAGATCGCCACCGGCATCGGAGGTATTCGGGACCAGGAATCGCTGCAATGGCAACTGCTGGGCTTCATCTTCGACGTGGTTCCCGCTGAGCGCGGCGCAGTCTTGCTTTTTGATGGCACCACGGAATTTAGTCCCCCGGTTGCGTGGGATCGCGTGCAGGGGCCGTCCCACCCAGTTCGCGTGAGCCGCACCGTGGTAGAGCGAATTCGACGCGACGCGGTTGGCCTGGTTGTCAGCGACGTCTCCCGTGATGCCACCCTCGCTCATGTCCAAACTCTGGCCGAATTGCACGTACGCTCTCTACTCTGCGTCCCACTTGTAGTTTCGAGCACTGTCGTGGGTGCGATTTACCTCGACAGCAAAAGCCCGGCAAGCCATTTTGACGAAGGTCATCTGCAGGTGATGACGGCGGTGGCAGGCATCGCCAGTCTCGCGCTAGAGAATGTGCGTCATTGGGAGCAATTGAAGCGAGAGAACCAGCAACTTCGCGCGGAAGTCAATCTGGAACACGACATGCTCGGCGGAAGCCCGCGCATGCGCGAGGTCTTCGAGTTCATTCGCCGAGTTGCGGCCACGGATTCAACCGTCCTCATTGAGGGGGAAAGTGGAACCGGGAAGGAGATGGTGGCGCGTGCCATTCATCGCAACAGTCCCCGTGCAGACCGAACGTTTGTGGCAATCAATTGTGCTGCAATCGCCGAAACGCTTCTCGAAAGCGAGTTGTTTGGACACGAGAAAGGCGCCTTTACGGGAGCCGTCTCGCAGAAGAAGGGGAAAATGGAGGCTGCTGAGGGTGGGACCTTATTCCTGGACGAGGTCAGCGAACTTGCTCCCAGCTTGCAGGCCAAATTGCTGCGCGTGTTGCAGGAACGCGAGTTCGAGCGCGTAGGCGGAATACGTCCTCTGAAGCTGGACATCCGCTTGATCGCGGCCACCAACAAACTTCTTTCTGACGCGGTTAAGAACGGCACCTTCCGCAAAGACTTGTATTACCGCCTGAATGTCGTTGCGGTTACCATGCCAGCACTGCGCGACCGTCGCGAAGATATCCCATTGCTGGCCGACCATTTCATCGCCAAGGCCAGCCGCAAATGCAAAGCACGAATGAGGCCGCTGTCAGCAGAGGCGCGGGCGTGCCTGATCAACTACGATTGGCCGGGCAATGTTCGAGAACTGGAGAACGCCATTGAGCGGGCGCTGGTGCTGGGCTCGACACAGTCCATCCTGCTCGACGACTTGCCGGAAGCTGTTCTGGAAGCAGAGTCGCCGCTTACGGCTTCAACCGGGAAATACCTCGACACTGTCAAAAACACAAAAAAACAACTCATCCTGCAGGCGCTTCAGCAAGCCAACGGCAGTTACATCGAAGCTGCCAAAACCTTGGGGATGCATCCCAATTCACTGCTACGGCTGATACGCAATCTAGATCTGAAAGCCGCGGTCAAAGCTGGGTCGCTACCCCTTGGAAGTGGTTGAGCTTCCGATTTCAGCGATATCCTTAATTTGTTGCTCTATTAGGGCGCTAGCTAGGTGAGATGCAGAACGCCATTCCCCCCCGCAACAATCTGGATAGCGCTTTCAAGATTGGTATTCTGAGAACCAATCAACGATTCGTGACTAGCGAACGTCTGGCAGGATTCATATCGTGTTTCGCGACCGCAATTTCGCGTACTCAACCTTGGCTTCCTTCAGGATCGGGATGTCGGGATCGGCGTCTTTCCAGAGGTTGAGAAAATCCTGGTACGCCGTTTTAGCTTTCACTGCGTCGGCTTGCAAGGCAAAGGCGCGGGCGAGGCCGAGATGGGCAAGAGCTCCGACGGGATTCAACCCCATGCTGTGATGGTCAATAATTTTCTGAAACTCGCCTGCGGCTTTGCTGCCTTCACGCGCCGCCAGGTAGGCTTTGCCGCGCACATACGGGATACAGTCCTGTCCCTTTCGAACGTTCTCTGCTGCCAAGTTCAATTCCGCGAAATTGTGATAGCCCACTCCGAGCAAGCTGTAAGTCATTGCGAAATTCGGATCGAGGTGTACGGCGCGCTGAGACCAGGCCACGACCGCGGGATTGTCGTCATTTACCCCTATCGCCTTCGTCGGGCAGGAATTTCAGAGCGACAAAGCGGTCGAGCTTGACATCCTCCGCCTTGTAGACCAAGCCCATACCGCCGCCGCCGAGTTTCTCGACTACGCGATAGTGGAAAATGATCTCGCCAATCATGAGGTCGGGCAATCTTAGGCCGGAGGAAAGAGCAAGTCAGTGAAAGCAGCAGAGTTGGCGGTATTTCAGAAGGGTTGCTGTTGAAATATCGCCGTAGCAGTCACCGACAACTATTTGGCAGCTTTGCCCTGTGTCGCTCCGTGCTCGCTGTGAGTAAAATCACAAGGTGAAGATTGCCATCGATATCCGCCGGATGAATGAGTTCGGCGTCGGCACTTACACGCGCAACATCATCCGCGCGCTGGCGCGGCTTGATCGCGAGAACAAATATTTTCTGCTGGGGCCGGCCGAGAAGGTAGGTGAAATAGGCAAGCTTCCGGAAAATTTCAAGACTGTCCACGTTCTTCCTGCCGATACCCTGCGCGGACATTTGCAATGCCGGGCGATTGTGGCCCGGCTGAACTGTGACTTGGTCCATGTGCCGCATCTTTTCTGGCTGCCGCGCGGTCTCCCTTGCCGTTACGCGGTCACGGTACACGACCTGCTGGAACATATGTACCGGGCGGACATCGGCTCAGGGTTTAAGCGCTCGCTGCATTTTCAACTCACCCGCAGGGTCCTGAAACATGCGGCGCGGATCTTTGCCGTATCGAATTTCACAAAAAACGAAATAACAAAATTGTTTGGAATCGATTCCGGCAAAGTCGAAGTCGTGTACAACGCCATTGACCAGCGTTTCCTGAGCGGACATGCATCGGATGCTGACCGGCAGTTTCTGGCTGAGAGGTATCAGATTACGTATCCGTTCTTACTTTATGCGGGACGGATCAGTCCGCACAAAAACCTGGTGAGGATTATCGAAGCATTTTCGGCTTTGAAGACAGATCTCCTGAAACAGGATGCGTATCCCGATCTAAAACTCATAATCATAGGGGACGAACTCTCGAAGCATCCGGACCTGCGGCGTACGGTGGTCCGCGGAGGTGTTCAAAACGATGTGCGGTTTCTGGGATTCGTACCGATTGAAGTATTGAGAATCTTCTACGATGCCGCCAAAGTGTTCGTCTTCCCGTCTTTATATGAAGGATTCGGACTTCCACCACTTGAGGCTATGGCGCACGGCACTCCTGTGCTGACATCGAACACGTCTTCGATTCCGGAAGTTGTGGGCAGTGCGGCGGTGCTGGTGAATCCCGAGAACGTGTTCGAGATGATGCGGGCGCTGCAGCGAGTGTTGCTGGACCAAAACTTGCGCGAGAAAATGCGTCAGCGTGGTTATGAGCAGGTCAAGAAGTTTTCATGGGACCGGTCGGCGGCAGAGGTGCTTGCGGGTTATGAGGAAATTTCGGGCCTGCGGCCGGCCGCAGTCCCTATTCGGAGAGCGGCGAACTCCTGAGCATCTTTCCTCATCTGTTAGGGTGTGTCCTCGTAGAGCAGGGCGGACGTTTGTGTTAGAACTTTGGTTTGGAACCCATCACCCACTTTCTGACTGGCGCATGCCTTGCCCGCGCTGGATTTAATCGCAAGACCGCTCTTGCCGCCGCGACCATGACGTTGGCGGCCGAAGCGCCGGATCTCGACGTATTGACGGGATTTAAAGGCCCTGTCTTCGGATTCGCTCACCATCGCGGCTTCACGCATTCGTTTCTTGGGCTGTTCATCGTGTGCGCCGTTGTCGTCGGCTTCATGTGTCTGGTCTGGCTGTTGCGAGGAAGAAGGACGAACATCCCCAACCTGCCGCCGCGCTGGGGACTGCTGTTCGTTTTCGCGTATATAGCCGGCCTCAGCCATATCCTGCTCGATTTCACCAACAATTACGGTGTGCGCCCGTTCTGGCCATTCTGGGAGAAGTGGTTTTCGTGGGACGTTTCTTTCATCCTCGAACCGCCAATGCTTCTATTCCTGCTCGCCGGTCTTCTGCTGCCATTGTTCTTTTCGAGGCGGAAACCAGCTCCGCGCGGCAGCACAGCTGCGAGGCTCGCGCTCCTCTGCGTGGTAGCGTTGTGGGCAGTTCGCTGGCACGAAGTCAACCTTATTGAGGGTGCGCTAAACGAGCAACACTTCGATTCGGAAACACCGTTGCGAGTTTCTGCCTATCCGTACTGGACCCGAGCACCTCGCTGGCTGATTGCAATGCACTGGTCGGCCGTGGTCGAGACCAGCAAGTCGTTCATAACTTCCGACGTGAATCCTTCCACCGGAGCCTTGGATCCGGCTGGACGGATGGTCCTCCCGAAGCCTCCGGAAACACCTGCAACGCTCGCAGCCAAGCGGTCCTACCTGGGTCGCGCTTACCTCGACTGGGCACGATATCCGCTAGTCACCGAGACTTCTGAGGGGGAGGATTCAATTGTCTATTTCCAAGATCTGCGCTTCGGATATCGCAGCTTGCGGCGGAACAGCATATTGTCGGCCTCGGTAAAGCTCGATAGCAACTTGCGCATAGTCGGGGAGGCGATGGGACCGCGAGCGCAGAGCCCGCCGCTGGACTGAGCAAAATGTCGGATGCATTTTACTTCGATATGAGCGGCACCTTCAGCCCACACTTGACGCCATCCCGTTAAGCCGCGAAAATCAAAGGGGCGAGGTGATTCATGCTGGCTTATCTGTTCGTGGTGCTCGCGGTTGCGGCGCGTTTCATACCGCACGCGTGGTCGTTCACTCCCGTAACTGCTTCTCTGCTGTTTTTTGGCGCTCGCGGGCCACGCCGTTCCTTCTGGTTCCCACTCGCCTTGCTGGCCGCCTCGGACGTGTTTCTCACCAAAGTGATCTACGCCTATCCATTTACATGGGACCATTTCGTCACCTGGGCATGGTATACGGCGGTCCTGTTACTTGGCACCCGGTTGCGCGAGAACTCGAAGCCGCTTTGGATAATGGCATCGGCGCTGGCGAGCTCTGCGTCGTTCTACTTGGTCAGCAACTTTGCGGTCTGGGCCGCTTTCAATATGTATCCCAAGAACTTTGCTGGGTTGATGACTTCGTATACCTTGGCGCTGCCGTTCTTTCAACGAAATCTGGCCGGCGATTTGATCTTTACAGGCGTCATGTTCGCTACGCCGGTCGTTTTGAAGCAACTTTCGGAGCGGGCTAGTCACAGCAGCGGACCGGCGGCTGCGGCCTGATTTTGAACTGCCCTCTTCAACAGGTCGATAAATCAATCGAAAAGGTGGATGTCCTTAGGGGCTAAAGTCCTCGAGTTTTTATGGCCGCCAAACGCAGGGCCAGAGGCCCTGCTCCACCCAAAACAAAACCATTGTCGTTCAGCAAGCTGTAAAGCCGCATAATTCTGCAAGAACGTACGCGGTGCTGAAGCGCCGCTCTTCTACTCAAACATACTAGGCGCTGGCCCCGGCTGCGTTTTCATTTTCCGTGAGTGCCGGCCTGTTCCGCCTTCAGCAATCGCCAGCAATCCCTCTTTGGACTGCATGGCTCCGGTGAATGCACCCTTCACGTATCCGCACAGCTTGCTTTCAATGAGCGTGGGAACCAGCGAACCGCAGTCCACACAGGAATGAACGGCTTTTCGCGAAACGGTCCGGAGTAATGTATTGCACGCGCCACCATTTCTTTGCCAGTGCCGCTCTCGCCAAGAATCAGCACAGGATGAACGCTGTGTACGGCTTTCGCAATGATGCGGTAAAGCTTGTCCATTTCCGGCGCTCGGCCAATGATGCTGCCATTAGCCCTGCTTGGATTTGATCTTCTCGCGCAACATGCGGTTTTCGGTCTTCAGTTTTAGGTGGGCGGCCACCCATTCCAGCAGAAGCTTTAGTTCCTCCAGACTGAAAGGCTTCGTAACGTAGTCGTAGGCGCCGGCCTTCATCGCCTGGACCGCCGATTCCACCGTGCCGTGCCCCGTGACCACGATGATTTCGATATCGGGACGCCGACGCTTGATTTGCCGCAGCACTTCCAGGCCCCCGGTGCCGGGGAGCTTCAAATCAAGCACCATCACGTCAATGCTCTGAGACTCCATCAGCCGAAGCGCCTGATCGGCAGATTCTGACGCGCTGGTGCGATATCCCAGAGCGGCTGCGGCCTCGCGGCATGCTTCCCGCACGGCTCGTTCATCGTCCACGCGCGGTGAACTTCCGCCAGCCGGACTGTCATCCTGCCTTTGCCTGGCCCAGTATCGACGCCGATGATTCCGCCCGCGTCCTCTACGATCCTCCGCACCGTTGCTAACCCCATTCCGGTGCCGCACCCGGCGTTTTGGTGGTAAAGAATGGATCGAAAATCCGGGAGGCGGTCTGGGAATCCATGCCTCCTCCTGTATCGCTTGCGGCGAACTCGAAGATTCGGGCGCTCGCTCCAACTCCTTCAAGTTCGCGAAAACGAGACTCGAGCCGTAGGTTGCCGCCGCGCGGCATGGCATCCCGTGCATTTCAGCGCTAGGTTCAGAATGATTTGCTGCGCGTGCGCCAAACTGACTCCAACCAAACCAGAGTCTTCTGCGAGGTCAGCGATAATTCGGATATTCTCCCCCAGCAGATGCCTGAGTAGCGGTTCAAGGTCCCACACGACCCGGTTAAAGCAAACAGTGCGAGGCGCGGAGCTCTCTTCGCGGCCCATCGTCATTAACTGCCGGATCAGCGTTGCACCCTAGATGGCGGCATTGCGGATCGCCACACGGAATTGGTTGTCTCGACTTTGGTTTGCAGGAGGTCGCAGTAGAGCACAATCCGGTCAGAAGATTATTAAAGTCGTGGGCCACGCCCCCTACCAGCCGGCCAATAATTGCCAGGGGCTGAGAATCGCCCGAGTCGAGTTCCGCGGCTTGGCCGCGGGTGGTGAGCGAGAACGTGCGCCCGGCGGCGGCGAACTCTGTGCTTCGCCAATTGACCGCTGCTGTCACGGCGAGCGGCGGGCCCATCTCGGCCGGGAGCTGTGCAAAACTTGGATTGCTGTAGATCAGCTTCCCATTTTCGGCAATCGCCATTGGTTCCGGTAATGCATCCACGGCGAAGAGAACACTGAAATCTAACGGCTGCTTGCTGATCTCATGGACCCTTCAATAATGCTCTGCGGCTCATGACATTAATCCTCAGGGCTGCCGAGGCCGCCTCAGAGTTACGGCTATCAACATATCGGGGAAATCCCGCTTCGGGCCTACGGAACAAGTTTCAATTCCGGAAAAACTTGCCCTCTTTGGGAATTCTAGAAACTTGGACTGCCCCTGTTTAGGACGGTTGAACCGTGTAGATATGACGAATGAACAACCAGCTAGGAGGGAAGGCGTGACAGGAATCGGAGAAGATCGCTCGGTTCAGGACGCTTAGTGTAATCGGGACCGGCAGTGGCGTAGAGGACGGTGTGATCGCGGTCCAAAATGTAAGTCGCGGGAATGGGCAGTTCCCAAGCATCGTCTCCGTTCACGAATTGCAGGTTCACGAACACACGCTTGTAGATTTCCTGCTGATAGTCGGGAACCTGATAGACCAGCCCGAAATGCTGGGCCACTCCGTTTCCGGTGTCGCTCAGCAAAGGAAACCGTAGCTTGTGCTGGTCAGCCATGAGATAAGACTGGTGCAACGTCTGGGGCGAAATGGCAACGAGTGATGCGCACAGTTCCTGAAATTCGGGAACGATCGCATTCATAGCTTCCACCTGCCCCACGCAAAACGGACACCAGCGTCCTCTGATGAAGCATATGACGAGCCGACCTTGCTGGAGAAGGTCGACTGAGCTGAGAGGTTTTCGGTTGTGGTCAGAGAGTTCAAACGACTGAACTTTGCTGCCGACATGGAGTGCTCGATCCGCCGCGCCCGATTGTTTCATTTCCTCAACAACACGGGCATGAATTGCTCGTACTTCCGCCGGAACATATTTCGCAATTAGCGCTTTGCGCTCAGCATAGATTTCCCGCAGGGATCGAGCGTCAGTTTGAGCAGTCGTTTCGTCGAGGGAGCGCCATTTCATCTGAATCAACTCATCAGTGATGTCATCCCGAACCCGCTCCGAAAGAGCGGGAGGGGGCCCTTACGGATGCTTGAGCACCTGCACGCGCGTTGAGCGCATAACAATTGTTGCTCGTGTCTCAAGCCCGTCCCGATTACGGCCACATAAGTGCCAACCGTCGGAAAGTCCCTCTCTCGCTTTCAGCGAGTTCGGGATGACATTACTGAACATGTTGGGATCTAAGGTGAGGCTGATGCTGCTGGCCCCTACCCAAGCTTCATTCCCGCCAGCTTGCGCATCATGTTGCCCTTGCCCATCTGCTTGAACATTTTTCGCATTTGCGCGTACTGGCGCAGGAGATTATTCACTTCCTGCACTGTCGTTCCCGATCCCCGGGCGATGCGCTTGCGGCGGCTGCCGTTTATCACGTCGTGGTGATGGCGCTCGTAAGCAGTCATCGAGTCGATGATCGCCTCGACGTGATTGATCTGCTTTTCGTCGATTTTGTCGGCATGCTTCTGCAACCCCGCAAATGGGCCAATACTGGGCAGCATACCCATCAGGCTCTGGATCGATCCCATCTTTCGGACCTGGCGCAACTGGTCGCGAAAGTCTTCGAGCGAGAAGCCGTCGCCGGAAAGCGCTCGGGCCGCGATATCCTCGGCTTTCTTCTTGTCAACCGTCTGCTCGGCGCGCTCGATGAGCGAAAGAATGTCGCCCATGCCGAGAATGCGCGAGACGATGCGGTCGGGATGGAAGGGCTCAAGCGCGTCGTACTTTTCGCCCACGCCGATGAACTTAATGGGGGCGCCGGTGACCTGCCGGATCGAAAGCGCCGCGCCTCCGCGCGCATCGCCGTCCATTTTGGTGAGCACGACTCCGGTCAGGGTCAGCTTCTTGTGGAACTCATCAGCCGAGCGGACCGCATCCTGTCCGGTCATGGCGTCTGCGACGAATAATATTTCCGACGGATTGAGCAGGCGCTTCAGCGACTGCATCTCCTCCATGAGCTGATCATCAATGTGCAGGCGGCCGGCGGTATCCACGATGAGCACATCGCAGCCGGTATTCACGGCCTCGCGGCGTGCTTCTTTGGCTAACTTTTCTACTGTGGCGGTATTCGCTTCGCCGACTTCACCCTGATAAATCTGCGCTTTGATCGCCTGCGCGACAACTTTGAGCTGCTCGCGCGCCGCCGGACGATAAACGTCCACCGAAACTAGCAGCGGACGATGGCCTCCATTCTTGAACCAGTGCGCCAGCTTGCCCGAGGTCGTCGTCTTGCCGGAGCCTTGCAGGCCGGCCATCAGCACAATCGTCGGCGGCTGCGACGCGAACTTTACCCGGACCGCATCTTTGCCCAGAACTTCAACCAGTTCATCGCGGACGATCTTGATGACCTGCTCGCCAGGCGAAAGCGCGGACATCACAGTCTGACCGACAGCCTTCGCCTGTACCTGGTCGATGAACTGCTTTACAACTTTGAAATTGACGTCAGCTTCGAGCAGCGCCAGACGCAGCTCGCGCAACGTCTCCTGAATATTTTCTTCGCTGAGGACAGCCTGCCCGCGCAGCGATTTGAATGTACGTTGAAGCCGTTCCTGAAGGTTCTCAAACATAGGCGTAGAAGAGCATTTTATCAGCGAATAAGAGAAGCGCCTCAGGCAGTTACAGGCATTTTACGACTTCGTCGCAGCCCAAGAATCCGGCGCACTATAAGAACGAAGTAAGTCAAAAGAGGTACAAACAACAAGGCAACTACGAGAACGTCGAACCACGTAAACCGATATCGGGAGTAAATGACGTTGATGTTCTCGAGTTTGGGTTGAATTCCGAGCTGCGATGCTGCAAGATGCAAATCATCGAAGCTCATAAAGACGATGTGCGTACCCGTATGAGAGTCGAGTAGGAAATAGGGGTTCACATTCGTCTTTGAGTCGCCAGATCCCCCGAACCAATGCGTATCACTACCGCCAAGTATGTACCTTCCGGCCACTTGGAGGGTCCGGACTCCCCCGATCGCGTCCTCCTGCTCGCCAACGCCATCAGGCTGGGTTTTCGGGTTGTACACCCATCCTTGGTCAGTCACATCAATCATCGTGATGGCGTAGCCGTTGGGGAGCGGACACTGCCACGTGTCACCGAGACCGGGATCACGATAAAGCAAAAATCCATTCACGGAAGCCTGAAAGAGGAAGAGAATACCTGCCCATCCAAAACACGCGAAGGGGGAAGACCCATGACCACCTAATTACTCGGCGTCGAGAATCTTCGTGTGCTCCATCAGTTAGAAAATCGGCGAGTCCACCAAAAACCAGAGCACCGAAACTGGCAATAATCGTGCCAGCAACCGCCCAGAACAGCAAGACAATACCGATCCCCATATTGCTGACCAGCTTAACATCGGTGGACAAGTAAACAAGGATGACTGCTGTCAGATGTAGTGCCAGGCACGGCAGTGATTGAGTCGCACAATCCCTGTACACTGACCGCGGACATTTCCATGCGGCGACCGGCTGCCATTCTCGGATCGTTTGTGTTTCTCCTTCTCGCTCCGGGCTTTGTCGCTGGTGTCGTGCCGTGGTGGATTTCGCGATGGCAGGTCTATTCACCGCTGCTGGGAATTTCCGGGGTGCGCATTGTCGGAGTACTGCTGATCTTGGTGGGCTTGCCGATGATTCTCGATTCTTTCGCCAGGTTTGCGATTCAGGGGCTGGGTACGCCTGCGCCAGTTCTGCCCACGCGCCATTTGGTAATCACCGGGCTCTATCGGCATGTGCGCAATCCCATGTATGTTGGGGTGGCGGTGGTAATTTTTGGGCAGGGGCTCCTCTTTGGCGAAATTCGCCTGCTTGAGTATGGCGCGCTTGTCTGGCTGGCTTTTCACCTGTTTGTGCTGGGATACGAGGAGCCGAAGCTGAGGAGCACCTTCGGCGCGGAATATGAATCCGTTTACAAAACCGTGCCGAGGTGGATTCCGAGGTTAAAGGGATGGAGATAGCAGTACCGTCCCTCGGGAGTCCGTCGTTGCTAAATGTCACCCGCCACTTCCGTGCCGGGCTTTCCCATGCCGTGCCTTCCGCACTGAGACTGGGTGGAACTCACTCGACGACCGCCAGATGCGAGCGACGCTTCATGTGTTTAGCAAACAAATAGACGACCAGCGCCACGACTGCTGCGATCAGAACCCAGTGGAAGTGATGGCTGAAGAATGCTCCTACGACATTCACAATTCCTGGTCCAAATCTCAGGACTAGAAATGCGAGGGTCAGGAAGCGCACCATGCGCCCCAGAAAAATCGCCAGCAGAAAATGGCTGACACTCATCTCGGCAACTGCGGCTCCGAGCGCGAATATCTTGAACGGAGTCGGCGGCGGCAGCATCGCGGGAAACATCAAGCTCCAGAATGGATGTTTCTCGAAGGCGTCGTGCATTTTTTCAAATCGCGCCGCAGAGACGCGCTTGCGCAGCAACTCCTCCCCGCCGGCATAACCGATTGCGTAAATGACTAAGCTTCCAATCGCCGACCCGGACGCTGCCATCAAGACGTACAGCAGCCAGCGGCCGTGATTCTGGGCGACATAGCCTCCCACGACCACATCCATAGGGAGCCCTACCGCAGCGCCGTCCAGCGTTGCGACTGCGAACACTCCCCACGCGCCCAGCGGCTGCAAAATGTGCCACAAAAATCCCGTGTAGCGCGCAATGATGTGCTTAATGATCTTCATCAAAAAGTCATTTCAGCACAGAAACACAAGGACACAGAGAAACGGCAAAGAGTTGGCCGGGCTATGCGTCTTTAAAGGGAATCAATAAATGGCCACGATAAGGTAGCCGCCGCAATCAAGACTCGTTCTCGTTTTCTCTGCGCCTCGGTGTCTCTGTGGTGAAAATCTTGGGTTCAGTGCGTCTCTACGAGTCTACGCGAAGAGGGAAATACGAGAGTGTCGGCTAGTTGGACATGTGCTCGGTCCTGCCGGCCAAGATCTGGATCGCGTGTGGAAGCACGTCGATGACCGCCTGCAGCGATTCCACCGCGCCCGCGGGGCTGCCCGGTAGATTCAAAACAATGGATGTCCCGCATACACCGCACAGGCCCCGGCTCAACAGTGCGAACGGCGTTTTCTTCTCTCCTTCGCGCCGCATCCGTTCCGAGACTCCATCGAGCATCCGCCCGCAAACGGAGCGCGTAGCTTCTGGAGTCACGTCACGCGCGGATATTCCTGTGCCCCCGGTCGTCACCACCAGGCGGGCTTTTCGCGCGAGCTCGACGATCGCTTTCTGAATCGAGCCATGATCGTCGGCAACCACTCTGGTCTCGATGATGGCGAAATGGTGGTCTTGCAGAGAGCGTGCTACTGCGGGTCCGGAAAGGTCATTCCGTTCGCCGCGCGCGCAGGAGTCGCTGACCGTCAGCACGGCTGCGCGAAACGTCTCAGGAATCGAGGAGGACATCTTCTTCCTCTTCGCTTGGCGCTCCACTGTCACGGCGTGATTCGTCGAGCAGGCGCAGGCCCTCCATCAGCAGGCCCTGGGTGTTGAGCGTGGTGGATTGCTGGTTAGTCTTGCCTTCGAAGTCGATCTGGAAACTTCCGCCCGTCCAGCGCAGAACTTTGAACACAGCGTCGTCGCCAGTGAGTGGTCCGTAAGCCGCGTGCGATACCTGGCCGTCTTTGAAATACATCTCGCACTTCTCGTTATCGTTTGCCAGCTTCAGCAGACAGCTCTTCCGTCCCATTTCGAGCGACTGCACCAGGTCGATCACGTTCATCTGCGACAAATTTCCGCGCACCAATCCATCCGACGAGGAAGACTTGGACATCTTCTCCAACGCAATCTTGTCGATCACCCGCTTGATCCGCTGGATAGCCTCTTTCAGGAAAAACGGCTTTTCAACGAAATCATCCGCTGGATGGTCTTGCAGAGCCAGTTTTTCTGAAATGTCCGATTTCGTGGCCAGCAGGACGACCGAAATTGCCGACGTGCTCGATCTGCTCTTCAGTTTTTCAACGAGCTGTCTTCCGTCCATGCCCGGCATGCGATAGTCACTGACCAGCAAGTCGGGCGTTTCTTCGACTGCCTTAACCAGGGCATCGGCTCCATCGCCGGCAGTGGTGACCTGGGCCAGCGGCTCGAGCGCATCGCGCAGCAGGCCCAGCACCATGGGATTGTCATCCACCAGCAGGATTTTTACGTTGCTCTGCATATCAGCCTTCAGCGGTCAGCCATCAGGTCTCAGGAAAACCTACTTCTTGCGGACATAATCGCCACTCTTGCCGCCCGATTTCCGTTGGAGAACTACTTCGCGAATCTCAATACCCTTATCCAGCGCCTTGCACATGTCGTAGACCGTCAAGGCCGCAACCGTGGCAGCGACCAGTGCCTCCATTTCGACACCAGTCTCGGCGGTCGTTTTCACGCTTGATGTGATCGCGACCCCATTCTCGCATTGCTGCAAGTCGACATCAACGTGGGTGAGCGGCAGCGGGTGGCAGAGCGGAATCAATTCTGCCGTCTTCTTGGCCGCCATGATCCCCGCCAGGCGGGCAACTTCCAGCGGATTGCCTTTCGGATTGGTGCTCAGCGACTCCAGAATCTCCTGCCTTAATGCGACAAAGGCGCTCGCCTCCGCTTCGCGGGTCGTCTTCGACTTAGCCGAGACGTCAACCATGCGAGAGCTGCCCGCCCGGTC
>Ga0137378_10002796_pt1 | contig 15014 bp, 15 predicted proteins | sample SagtaG_21_FD_104813 | JGI IMG/M metagenome (GOLD analysis project Ga0137378, IMG submission 104813) | Vadose zone soil microbial communities from Sagehorn Ranch, Mendocino, California, USA - Sage2_L_60_16 metaG | ecosystem: Environmental > Terrestrial > Soil > Vadose zone | place: USA... | reverse complement strand
TCAGGAGGCCGGAATCCAGACAGCCCGCTTGGATGAAATCGTGCGGCAGAAAGACCCGGCACTTAAAGAAGTGGTGGAGCAACTCTCGCGTGGCAATGTAAGAGAAGCAATCGAGCTACTTGATACGCAGGGCCGCGTGCATGAATTCCCCGAACGCGATCAGCGGCTAATGGAAATCGCACGCGAATACGCAGCGAAACCAGAAGGCACGCTGATAGTGTCGCCCGATAACGAATCGCGCAGAGCAATCAATCAGGTTATCCACCGAGAAATGCAAACGCGGGGCCAAGTGCACGCAAACGAACAAAAATGTCTCGTGCTCGTAGCCCGGCAAGAGATCACCGGCGTGGACCGGCAGTGGGCCGCGCAATACGAACCGGGAGACGTGGTGCGCTACACGCGAGGCAGCAAGACGCACGGCATCGAAGCCGGAGAGTACGTCCGCGTCGAGCACGCGAACGAAAAAGAAAATCTGGTCACAGTGAGGCGTGAGAGCGGCGAGCAGGCGAGTTACGATCCGCGCCGGTTGCACGGCGTGACGCTGTACCGCGAGATAGAGCGCGCATTCAGTCAGGGCGACCGCGTGCAATTCACCGCGCCGAACCGAGAGCAACACATCGCAAACCGCGAGCTTGGAACCATCGAGAAGATCAACGATAGCGGCAACCTGCAACTCCGCCTCGACTCAGGCCGCACAGTCGCATTCAACATCAAAAAGAATCCGCATCTCGATTACGGATATGCGGTAACGAGCCATAGCAGCCAGGGCCAAACCGCTGACCGTGTGCTAGTGCATGTGGACACGGAGCAGGCCGGAGAAAAACTCGTGAATCGCCGCTTGGCGTATGTCGCGGTATCGCGTGGACGCTATGATGCGCAAATCTACACAAACGACAAAACCAGTCTTGCCGAAGGACTAGGACGCGACGTCTCCCACCGATCTGCGATGGAACCGAGCCGTGAATCGATATCCTCAGCGCGCCAGATCGAGCCGTCATCCGCACGAAGCCAAGGGCACGAGCATACGCAGGCAGAAGGTCACAGCATCAGCAGATAGAGCCGGATTCCCCCCGCTCTTCCCGCCGTCAAGGGTCACGCCCGCTGCGCGGCGCCCTCTGGTCACCATTGACTGCCGTTCTTGAATCGCATTGTCCCACAGTCGCATACGCCAGGCATTCGCCAGCCCGTGACTATCACTCGTCGCGCCTGCGGTAATACTCACGAAGGATTACGGAGTCGCCCGTCTTAATGTCTGAGAAATCGACGACATTCGTAACGATTGTTGGGCTACACAGGATCGAGAAGTTCTTTCCATCTGTGAACCTCACGTTGAAGGACAGGTATCCTTCCTCATGCCAGTGCGAAATCCAGTCCACTTTCTTGCCGTGAACCTCCGGGTACCGTCGCCGCAGCTTTTCGTACTTGTTCTTGATGCGCCTGTCCAGCCGCCTGTGTTCTGCCGGGCTGATCGGTTTTATCGGAATACCGTCCACCATCACGGCCTTGGTTTTTTTCTTTTTAGGCATGAGCGTCCCCCCGCACTGTGCTCTCGACACCCGAAGCGGGTGGTGGCGGACCATTTAGTTTGCGGCTGGAGTGGACTCCTTCGGTTTTTTTAGGCGCTTTCTTCTGGCGCTTGCTCCGGGCAAGAAACTGCACCAACGGCGGTTTCCCTTCCAGTTTGCGCTCACGCTCGACGGCGCGCATCAATTGACAGATTTCGTGGTTGGTTAGGGGTTCGTCGGAGAGCCAGACGTTGAATTCTTCCTCGAAGCGGGACTCATCGTCTTCTTCTAGCTTGCGCATTTCGAGCATGAATTGCAGGTTGATGATGGAACGACGGCGTTCGAGACCAGCCATGGACTTGTGGTAGGTCTCCATGAAGAGTTTGGGAGATTTCTTCAGGCGTTGAACTCCCCGAACGGCTTCGTCAATACCGTGGTTCACCAGATACAGTGCTTCATACAGATGTGCTTTCTCCATGACCAAACGTCCTTTCGGCGGCGAAGTGGCCGCAAGTTCGAAAGTTGATAGGTGCGTCGAGGCACACGTCCCCAATACAGTCGAGAGCCGACGCGGTAAGACAAACGAATTCAGTTTGACGGAACTACGGCGGAGGATGCGCGACGCACAGAGGGATGGAGCGTGCGATGGAAACGAAACGTAGATGGGCGGGTTGCACCCAAGGAGTGAACCCGATACTTTCTATTGCAGCCATCGTTGCCTCTAATCCAGGCGACTTTGGTTAGGGGCGCGTTCAGTGTTTCAGCACTGGCGCGTCCCGCTCGTTCTTGAACGCTTCACGAACTTTTCATGCTTGAAGCGCAGCAAGCATAAGTCTATTCCGTCTTTTCCGGTAATGTCAAGAGGCAAGCGTTGGCGTATGGAGTCTGTCCCTATTAGAATTTGGGCTATGGACCCCGACTTGATTTCCACCGTTATGCGAGAGATGGGCCGCAAGGGCGGCAAAAAAGGAGGCAAGAAGGGAGCAAAGGCACGAATGGAAACCCTCACACCTGAGCGGCGAACTCAGATTGCTCAGAAAGCGGCGAAAGCGCGGTGGGCAAAGGCCAAGAAGAAACGCAAACGCAGTGGCAATACATAGGGTGAGTGACTAGTTTAGGGTGAATCCTTAAAATTTAGGCAGCAATCCGAAGCAAGACAGATTGTTGTGTCAAACAGCACCGCTCGCGGGCAAGTAGGACCAGGGCTCGCGGCGGCACGGAATATAGAGTTCCCGGAAGGCCGACCCTCTCGGAATCTCCACTTTTCAGGTGCGTGCTGCGAAGCGTTTGGCACAATATGACTGCCAACGGTATCAGGGAATTACGCATCTAAAAAGGCTAGTTTTCACCTTCGCATCGAGCGTAGGCCCCATGGACACGCGAGAGTTCATCTTCCTTGGTCTTGTCTCCACTGCATTACTGACGAGCTGTAACAAATTTCATCTCCGCCCGAGCAAAGTTCCTTCTTCAGCGGTTTGGGTTGATGGGACGTTCGTAACTTGTGATGTAGAAGAGTCTATGAAGGCCGACCGCTGCACCATATTCGACGACAAAACTGGCGCAATTCTGGCTGATGGGCTGTTTGTCTTGGACAGCTCCAAGCGAGAGGCGGGTAAGAGTGAATTGCAATATGTAGCTGTTAAGGACCGAACCATCTTTCTGGCAGATGCACAAACCCTCTCGCTAATGCTGGCTTCCGACGTCGACCCAAGCAACAGCCGGATCACAGAGAGTCTTAAGGGCATTTCTGCAGCAGGCGTGGGCCAACCTATCAACTGCGGAAAATCTCCAACGAATAACCCAGACGAAAAAACGGTGGACTGTGCGGTGAAGGCATCCGAGAACCGAACGCCCTTTTACATTCGCTTCTATGTTCCGGGTACTGGCTTTGACTACTCATACGGTTTGGCAGGCGATTCAAACGGAAACGTTTCCGAAGTTGCGTACAACGGCAAGGGGATAAACAAACTGAGTCTTTCCAAGAAGACGCGACTTTCCGAGGATAGTCGCCTGGCGATCATGCCGTGTCCCAAGCCTGTATCAGTCATAAGAACACAGGAAGGCACGGTAGCTTGCGCTTTGCCAGTCGTTCAGCAGGAATTCTCGGGGAAGCCCATTGAAACCTCTATCTGCGAAATCGCAAAAACTCCTTGGGCTTTCAACAACAAGATGGTGCGTGTTCGTGGTCACGTCTGGAACAATTTTGAATATTCGGAAATCTCGGGGGATGGGTGCGGCGAATCGATTTGGTTCGCTTATGGAAACGGGTTTGGTCCCCCAGGTTTGGCGGCATACGTTGCTGGAGGAGCAACGTCGGGAGGAGAAAACGAAGACGGCGACAGGGTCGCGCCAATTCCAGTGAAACTCGTCCTCGATTCCAATTTTAGGAAATTCGAACGGTTGATGGTTGAGAGAGCGCGGGCAGATGCTCGCTCTGAAAAGTTGAATCCCGGACGCTATATTTTCCATGAAGTCACCGCGACCTTCATCGGGCGAATCGATGGAGTTACTCCCGAAATTCATGCTGCCCACTTGAAGAGATCGCCTACGGACCGAGCTGATTATTTGGGCTTTGGGCAAATGGGCCTCTTCGACGCTCAATTGGTTATCCAGTCGGTGGCGGGTGACGCAGCGCTTCGTGTGAGCAAGAGCGGCTCAGATTCGACATCAAAAAACTAGGTTCGCGGCACAGGATCTGGATCAACATATTGCCAACCGAGTGTTTGCGACAAACGAAAAATAGACGCGAAGGGCAACATGAGCCTTCGCCTCGACCAGGCAGCTGACGCGGCTCATTGCAGTTCCTCTTACGCCGTTCTCATATGCGTTGACAAAGACACATAAATGGGTGTATTTAGTGATTGTATATGAGAATGCAGAACCAGCTCTCTTGTATATACACTCGGAAAGACACACAAATAGTGTGTCTTAAGCAATCTATATGAGAGCGACAAAACGCAGGGTCCCGTTAACTCAATTTGCCCAGTCTTCACCTCTCTTTACACTGGAGGAGCTGGGCCATCGCTACGGCAAGAAGAAACCGACCCGCTCAGTCCGCAATATGCTTTATAGGCTCAAACGCCAAGGCCGAGTCCGACAGTTGACGAAGGGAGTTTATGCCGGGGCGCTTGCCACTGCATCGCTGAACAGGTACAGCGTGCCGAGCAAACTGCGAAAGGAGGCCGTTGTTGCATTTCATTCTGCCCTTGAGTTCCACGGCGTAGCGAACCAAGTGTTCCAGACCGTCTACTATCTTTCAGTTCGTCCACGGAGGGACGTAACTTTTGAAGGCGTGACTTACCACTGCGTTGCACCACCGCGCCAAGTAGTGCGTGCGCATCGACTGGATTTTCAAGTCGAGTTGAGCCGCGACAAAGTCCACGTCACAGGCAGAGAGCGGTCTATAGTCGATTGCCTTGTGTTCCTCCCATACAGCGGCGGAGTAGATGAGTTAGATCGTTCCCTCGCTATGCTTCCTTCATTCGATTTTGACGTTGCTCTCGAATATCTCAGACTACTTCGGATGCCGTGGCTCTACGCACGACTAGGCTTCCTCTTGGACCGCCACGCCGAGAAACTCTCTTTCAAGGGCAAATCGCGGGATGCTTTTCTGAGAAAGCTTCCGCGAGGAGTCGCGTATTTAGACCGGAAGCGCCCAGGTAATCGCTGGGTTCCCACCTGGAATCTCATGGTACCTGAAACGCTCGCCACGTCAGGCGACCAGGTGGTACGCACGTGAAATTGGACACAGCCTACGTCAAGCGAATCGCCGAGGCTACGGGTTTCGACCCTGTGCAACTGGAAAAGGTGATCCGTCTGAGGCAACTACTCATCGAATTCCGCAAACATCCTTTCCTGCGCGAACGATTGGTTCTGAAGGGCGGAACAGCCGTAAACCTTTTCTATCTCGAGCTGGCGCGACTCTCCGTGGACATCGATCTGAATTACATCGGTCAACTGGACCGCGAAGAAATGCAGCGAGAGCGCCCGGAAATCGTTAAAGCAACAGAGCAAGTAAGTAAGGCGCTGGAATACAAAGTGCAGCGAAGTGCCGACGACTATGCTCTTAACGAATGGTTTCTCTCGTACCAAAACCACGCCGGCGGTTTCGACCAAATTCAAATCGAGATTAATTTCTTGATGCGTGCGTGTGCGCTCGCACCCCAATTACGTCAAGCGATACCAATCGGCGATGAGCCAGCGTGCGAGTTTCCCGTCCTGGCAATCGAGGAACTATTTGCAGGGAAAATCAGGGCGATGATTGATCGTAAGCACCCCCGCGACCTCTACGACCTTTTCCGCCTTCGCAAAGCTCCTCTAAGCTATGACTCCGAGTTGATGTGCAAACTCGCAGTGCTGTTCGGCAGCACGTTGAACCGAGACCTTCGCAGCTACAGCATGTCGCGATTCGCTGACATTGACGAGGAGGCAATCAAGCGACTTCTCTATCCGCTATTGAAGGCCGGAGATCGGCCAACGGGAGCCGAGATGTTCGCGGTCACCAAACCAATGCTGGAAGGCGTTCTGGATCATGGGCGTGAGGGCAATTTCCTCGAAGGAATGGCAGCAGGGAAATATCAACCCGAGCTTTTATTTCCCCAAGACGCTGCCATTGTAGGGCGAATCCGCAGCCACCCCGCATTGCTATGGAAAGCCGAAAACGTCCGCCAATATCTTTCAAAGCAAAAACTTTCCAAATAAATGCTAAGGGGTCTTTTTCAAAGCTAGTTGGATTGTAGCCATCGCCAAACACCTGGGTAGATTCCCAGTATTTTGTATGAGACAAGGCTTGATTCCCTTCGTGCTATGGATGCTTGGGCATTAACTCCCGCCTGTGGTAATCTCAGGCTCGATTGGCCCCCTATGACCTCGCAGCCGAAGGTGGAAGCGGCTCCGTTTGTACCTCGCATTGAGGACCCCACACCGTTCTCTGAATCGCCGAGGGTAGTTTACGGAAAGAACCCGCTTGAAGTCGTGATATGTCAGTTGCGCTTTCCTGCGATTCTCAAGATCAGTTCCGAATCACCCGTAGATTTTCAAGAGGCGTTGCGCAAGACCTATCCACTGTTCCGGGAGGTTCCACCGCTCGATGTCGGCACTGGTTTGCCACCCGAACTCTCTGCAATCCTAGCCAAGTTGATGCCGCTGCCCTCATCCAAAGCTTACGAGCTAACGTCCGGGAACCGTGTGTGGCAGATTACCCTGACGCAGGACTCTTTGGCCTTGCAGTGCACTGCGTATAAGCGTTGGGAAGAGTTCAGGCAAGAATTGCTGACGGCTCTTGACTTGTTGGGGAAAATCTACGAACCCTCGTTCTTCACCAGAATCGGTTTGCGATATCGAGACGTGATCACCAGAGAAGCCCTCGGCTTGAAGGATGTGCCTTGGGGGGAGTTGTTGTCCGCCCGACTTGCCAGCGAGTTCCATTCGCCAATCTCTGATGCCGTGGAAGGTTCTTGGCACCAGCTTTCTTTACGTATGCAGGGTGATGCCGCTAAGGTCACTTTGCAGCATGGGCTTGGGAGCAAAGGCGGCGAAGTTTGCTACATTATAGATAGTGACTTCTATACTGCCGAACAGACCGGAGCGCAGAATGCACCAACAATACTCAATTACTTCAACAGGCAAGGCGGGAGACTTTTTCGGTGGTGCATTGCTGACAGACTTGATGCAGCTATGGAACCTCTGCCCGTCAAATGAACCTGCCAAAGCATTTTCAGGATGGACCCTCAACTGGCAACAAGATCATCCCGGAGCGAGATTTACTCACTCCGTGGTAATACGAACAACAGCAGGAGTTCCGCAGTATGACCGGGCGGTGATGTTGAAAACTGTGGGACACTTCCTTCTCAGCACGATGCCGGACGAGGCGTTGACTGAAGCATTGGAAGGTCTTGCAGAGACGTACACATACTGGAAAATCCGCAACCAACAACTCCCACAGTCCAGCAAGCCCGTCTCGAAGATCAGCAACGCTGTCCGTGGAGCCTCTTACACCAGACCGAAGTTTCGTGCCACCGAAGATTAGGCACCAGAATGTCTTGGCTGCACCACACCGCCCGGTGGCTCGGCACCGAACTACTGCGTTTCGCAAATAGGCAATCGATCAGCAGTGCGCAACCCGCAGGTGCTCATGCTGCTCAAAGTGGTGTAGCCCCTGACCCAGCCGCAGCGGTCATTTACATTCTTCCCGTAACGACCGGACCATTTCGTCAGGGCGAAATTCTCACGGATGTGATGCAACGTCGGCGAAGTTTTCAGAGCCTCGCATTGGAGGCCCCCGAGATCGATGAGATTGGTCATCCATACTGTGTGATCGCAACGCAGGATTGTGATCTTGAGCAAGATCACGATGCGAGACACGAAGACCCACCAGCAGCCGACAAGATGATTCCCAACATTTTGCTGCTGCAAGCAGTGAGGGTCGAAGAACTAATCGCCGGGTTGCCGAGAGGCAGGGACATCCTGAAGAGAGTCGTCGGGAACAGAGATGACCGCTATCACGTACTCGAACCCATCGCAGCCGATTGCGACACCTTGGGGCAGGGTCTTCCCGCCTTGGGCATCGATTTCAAAAGATATTTTACGGTTCCCACGGAGGAGTTGTACGCCCAGTTGGATTCTGGTGCGAGACGGCGCACACAGCTGAACAGCAATTACTTAGAGCACTTCAATCAGCGATTCGCTGGTTATCTGTCCCGAGTGGCGCTGCTCAGAGAACATCGGTTCGAATAATTTGCGGAGCAGTTCAACGACGACGTTTGGCGGCAGCATCAGCTTTCTGGTATTTCGAAATGAATGCTTCGTAGGCGTCGATTGCTGGTTGAGCCGATGCCAGCATGATGTCGAAATACGTCCTTGCGTCTGCCACTTTTAGCTTTGCCCCAGCCGCAGCTCCTGGTCGTGGGTCAGAAATCGAAAGCGGAAATTTGATACGACGTTTCATGAACGATGCCACATTGAATTGCGTGTACGCCGAGAAATGCTCCCACAGCGCCTTTAGTTCATTCACCCGCTCCGGAATTGCGTGCAGCACGCTGGTTGTTCGACGATGGAAATAGTCGCTGTATTCAGACACTTCGGCAACCACTGGTTCGAGTTTCGCCTGCATCGCATCAAACCACCTGCCGTAAAAGCGTTCTTGAAACTGCTGCCACGTCACGAGTTCTATGTTCGTGTTCTTGACCGCCTTGATGGCACCGCCCTGAAAACCCACGGAAGATACAATGAACCCCACGTGTGCTCCAGTTTCGCTCACGACCGTCCTGAAAGAATGAATGGTTGATTTAGGAACACGGGCCTTCCAGTGCTTACATTCGCATACGATAACAATGTGCGGCTCACGAGTCAGGTCTTCTGCGTAAACGTCGATGTCGATTACTCCCCGAGGAATCCGGAGATGTTTACCACGTTCGGTTCGGCAGCCACACTCGGACAGAATTTGGCACACCCGCTTTTCGAGGTCTTTCCAATCGCTCGGCGCATCAATGAAAATCATCTGTCAGCTACCACCATTGATGAACCTTTGAATCCAAAATCCGCTGCGCCACCTTCTGAATAAGAGGGACTTTCCTCTCCAAAAACCGGACGTGCGATTCGTTGGTTGGGTCTATGACGGTGGAATGAATTTCGTTTTTGAGATAGCCAACCACGTCGGGGTTCCCCGACCTTGCGTGACTCACAGCGTCCCGCAAAAGCTTGCACTCTTGCGGGGGCTTATACGGTTTTTGTTTTTGCGAAGTTCTTTTCTGCTCTCGGTCGAGCACCATGTAGAAATACTTGATGCGGTCGATCACGGATTCGCTCTTCTCCCCTCGCAAGTACCAGCCCATGAGCATTCGTGTGCTCCGGCTCAAATTCTCGACAATCTCCACTGACGGCATTGGTACTTGACGGACTATTATCACGACCATCTTGATAAACCTGAGACTGAGCGAGACTTCGGATTCCGGGTCTATCGTATGCACTTGTTCTTGGTCGAAATTGAGGCATGCACCAGAGCTGTACTCGATCAGGGTCACCAAATCCGCCATACGGTCTCGGGCCTCCGCGACGATGTCGCTGTGCCCCGCTGTAATGTCGTGTTCAACAACAGTCTTCAGAGCAACAAGCTTGCCTGCCTCCATGCATGTTGTGACGCCCAGATACTCGTAACTCACCTCGGTGGTGAATGCGATTGGATTCGAGATCGGGAATTTAACTTCGGTTTTCATCTTATATTCCGATGTCACAGATCAGCGCAGTCTGTGCTATAAAATTTTATCCTTAAAATTGTTGTGGATGTGATGAAGATCATCGATGATTTGATTGAGTCTGAGCACAGCCATCTGGATGCTGATCAGTTCACTGGCGTTCAATTTACAGGTTTTGCCACGTCATGGCAGGCGGTCGCTCGCTATCACGCATTTTTGACGATTATTGTAGAACGTGAGGCCAAGGCGACAGAGGTTTTCTCCCTTTCATCGAAAGCATTTAGAGACACTCCGCCATCTCCCGGCCCATATTTAACCGCCGAACAAGAGCGCCGTCTGCATGAACTCGATGAGGCGACCGATCTCCTACACCTTGAGATTGAGAGTTTCTATCTCTTCGCCAAAATTCTCCTAGATGCCGTCGCTCGTGCAATCGAAAAATACTTCGGCCTGGGAAGAGCCTGCTCCCTCGATTCTCACCACGATCTCATTGACAATTTTGCAGAGTATGCCGCTCAGAAGAAATTGGATCCAACAGACTTTATTGAGAAAGCGAAGCAGCTCAGGGCGGACATCTCGAACTTCAGAGATCACGAGATCGCCCACAGCAAAAGACTGAATCGAGTAACGGGGACGGCCCTTACCCCAGACCGTCGCCGGGCGACGATGATCGCAGCGTCCACCGTCCTTCCGCCAGAACGCTTCAGACCTGAAGCCAGCTCAATTCACGTTGGGGAGCTGATGTCGGCGGTCGAAAACTACATCGCCAGTGCAATTGAGATTGTGAAGACCAACAGAGACAAGACAAATCTTACCTTTACCAACTAAAAGCCGGGGACCAACGCTCAGCCGGACCACTCGGCAAACGCTGTCATCCTGGCTCCCGAAACTTTCGTGATATGTTTCGAGGTATGGGTTCGAAATTTTCATCCGAGAAGGCGGTCAAGCTGCTGGATTATCGTGGCCAGAAGGAACTCGCCAGAATATTGAAACGCTGCTGGCTTGAGGAGCGCATGCATGAGGTACCTTTCGTCGACAGGGCAATGGCTAACATTCGAATCCATGCGCCATTAGAGGAGTACGAGTTTCTCCGCAATTTACCCTTTACCGACAAAGACAAGCTGATAAAGATATTCAAGGAAATTTACTCGTCCGACGGCTTGGATGTAGTGGGCATCGACTTCGAACTCGAAAGTGACGACCAAGCTGACGAGCAGCTGGTCACCGCAATTGAAGAACAAAAAAGCCTGATGATTTCCGTGGCAACCGGAGAGCGGCCCATCAAGGATGTGAACGAAGAGTATAAGAAGCGGCGCAACGAAATCGGCAAAATGCTCCAAGGCAAAGGTACCAAAGACCCAAACCCGTTCTTCGACTTGTGGGGATGGTTCAAGAGATTCAAGAGCGGTGACCTCCCAACGTATGCATCCAGAAGACAATTCATGTCCGAGCTGTATGACCCATTGCTCGAACAGTTGAGGCGAAACAGCTCTTCGACGCCCGGCATGTTCGATGAGCCGACTGGTTGGGCGAAGGTTGACCGGACTGTAACCGAGATCAGACAGCGGCTTGAGCAAGCATCAACCGAAGAGCAATTCCAGACCGTGGGAACGCTTTGTCGAGAAGCCTTGATTTCATTAGCACAGGCCGTTTTCGACGCCGCTCGCCACCCAACCGTGGACGGCGTTCAAGCAAGCCCGACTGATTTCAAGCGAATGATGGAGGCGTACATCACAACCGAACTGGGAGGAGAATCAATGAAGCACTCCCGACAACATGCTAAGGCGGCCTTTGACCTAGCGAACGAATTGCAGCATAAGCGAACGGCGACCTTTCGCCATGCGGCGCTTTGCGCCGAGGCAACTGTTGCCGTCATAAACCTCGTGGCAATAGTCTCCGGTCAACGGGACCCCTAGATACGGCAGAGTTTTGCGATCATTCCGTGTACGCGCCGTGTACCTCGCGTGTACCTCAATCCCGGGAATTTGCCCCTTCTGGCGTTTTTGGTGTGTATTGGAGTCAGTAAGTTGCGTGGGATCGATGGGCCTCAGGGGTTCGAATCCCACCAATCTCACGCAGACCGAAGGCACTTCTACAGTTAAGCGTTACTCGTTCAAGTCGGCAGCCAATAGAGAGTACGTAGGTCGTGTTTTCGCGTGGGGCTTCGGAAGTGAGGCGCGCCGATGGAACCTCCGGCGGCAAATCCAATTCGGCATGAAGCTCACATTCTGAAAGCCTTTGACATCGAGGGCAGCCAAGCAGGAGGATTATCTAGCTTCACAAAGGAATTTTGCAGGCCGCGCCGTTCCTGCAATGGCGAGGATTCAATCACAGGACCAGCCTGACATGGGGAGTTGCCCGGTGGCGGGTCAGCTTCGCGGATCCAACGCAGTGAAAGGATGAGGATAAAGCTCCCTGTGCCTTCCACGAATGTTACTCGTCGAGAATTATTGAAAATTGGTGCTGCCACGGCCGCAGCAGAGCTCGCGGCCATAATGCTGCATGGATGCAGCGGTGGAGGTACTTCCCCCGGTTCGTCCGTTTGTTCCAAATTGACTGACATCGAGCACGTTGTCATCTTCATCCAGGAAAATCGTTCCTTCGACCATTATTTCGGAAGCTACCGCGGCGTACGTGGGTTCTCCGACCAGAGTCCGGCATTCCAGCAACCCGACCCTGCAAATACTACGAACCCTCCGGCCGGCGTACTGCTGCCATTCCATCTCGATACTTCCAAGACGAACGCAGCATGCACCCACGACATCACGCATGACTGGGTGCCACAGCACCAGAGTTGGGACAGCGGCGCAATGGATGGCTTCGTGACCTCTCGCCTCGCGACCAATTCCAATGATGCCGTACTCACCATGGGCTACTACACTCGCGCAGACCTTCCTTTTTACTATGCCGTCGCCGACGCCTTCACGATATGCGACAACTATTTCTGCTCGGTGATCGGCCCCACGGATCCCAACCGCCTCTACACCATGGCGGCTTCCATTGATCCCGCTGGACAGAACGGCGGACCCCTACTTCAAACGCTAGTCGCAAATCGGTCGTCGTTCTTCGGCAAACTTACCTATACGACGATGCCCGAACAGCTTCAGGGTCGCGGAATTTCGTGGAAGGTTTACTCGTCACCTGACCAGAATATCTTGAACATTTTCTCGAACAATGTTCTCTCGTACTTCAGGAATTTCCAGGACCCCGCATCGCCGCTCTACCAGAACGCATTTGGGCCCCAGTTTCCGGTTGATTTTCTGGCGGATGCGTTGTCGGGAAACCTGCCACAAGTCTCCTGGGTGCTTGCCTCGATCGTTGACTCCGATCACCCCCCAGCGCCTTCACTCTTTGGGGAGAACGCTTTGTCCGCGATTATCACTGCTTTGACTGCGAATTCAGCACTATGGGCGAAGACGGTCCTATTCGCCACTTACGACGAGAATGGCGGCTTCTTTGACCACGTTGCGCCGGTGACAGCGCCCCCAGGCACGCCCGGCGAATACGTCACTGCGCCCGCAGTGCCGGACCCCACGGTGGTTGGCAATCCTCCCATTCTCGGCCCCATCGGCTTGGGTTTTCGTGTGCCGATGCTTGTGATCTCTCCGTTTAGCCGGGGTGGGTTTGTATCGTCGGCTCTCTTCGATCACACGTCAGTGCTGCGATTCCTCGAGACGCGTTTTAGCGCCGAAGTGCCCAACCTGAGCGCATGGCGGCGTGCCACGGTTGGCGATCTTACGAGTGCTTTTAACTTCAGAAAACCCGATCAGTCAGTTCCTGCTCTGCCGTCCACGCTCCCAGCAATTCCGCAGGTCCTTTCGGAGTGTGCCGCCAGTCTAGCCGGCACAACGCCATATCAAGTTCCGAACCCGCAGAGCTCTCCGACGCAGGAAGCTGGAACGGCGGTTCGACCAAGTGGTCCATGTTAGGCATCCGCTTTTTGCAAGTGAAGTGGCCAAACTTTGGGGGGAGCGCTGTTGAAAACAAGATCGGCGTTAGCGTTGAGCCTGGGACAACTTTGCTGACTCCCCAGGGCAGCCGAGCATGCTTCCCGAAGTTGCGGTCACTTGCTTGGTGCCCGCGTTGAGAATCTCGTAGTCCCGATAAACGATTGTCAGCAAAGAACTCCCCAAAATGCGCACTTGCGTATTGGTTTCATTTCGCGCCGGTAGCCAGAATTCGCCTATCTTTTCATAGGTGACGTGGATGGCATTTCGCTTCGTCCACCACGAGGGGTTTTTGGCTGGTTCGCCTTCCATGCGCGCCACCGCGAAGTCCTGCCCGTCCACCCAAATCCGGCCGCGGAACAGGAATTTATTCTTGATTCGCGGCGTAACCTCCAGGATGTAGAAGCCCTGATCATCTGTCCGCTCATAGGTTACAAGGCGGAATTCGTAGTTTTTTGGACCCATCGCCGTCTGCCGGCGTTGTTCCCCCTGCATGGCCTCTACCTCTGCTTCGAGAAGTCGTTTCAAGACTCGCCCTTGCAAGAGTTCTGAGCCGCTCTCCGATATGATGCAGAATTTCTTTACGTCAGGCCGCCGGTAGGTCATTGCCACAACCAGTGTGGCGCTCTTACTCGACAATCCGTGATATTCGAGATTATAAATACGGGTCCCACGGTAACTCTCCAGGGCCTGAGCGCGTTGCTCGTTCCTTTCCACCATTCTTTGCACGACCTGATCTGACGTGAGCGGGGCCACGGCTGTCTCTTGTGCGAAAGAAACATTCGCAGGAGTTCCGGCGAGGAACAGGCACATCACCAAGCCGATCGTGGATAGCAGTTGTACTTTTCCTTGCCCGGATGTCATCGCGTGCTCCGCGTTCCCAGGTAGTCCTTCCCCCGCTAGGGGACTGGCTTGCACGACAATCCTCCAGCTTCACCAAGGTACCATCCTAGAGGCCGCGAAGGCGGTTGCGTGTCCCTTTTGCACACCTGCGCGGACCAAATCGCAGTTCCCCAGGTCAGAAGCTACCGCAAAGTGGCCGCCTTCTATATTGCATGCTAACGCCTGTTATCGGCGACGCTGTACACGATAGAGCCAAGCACCGAGTTCGCGTTCTGACCCTCCTCCTGATTCTTGCACGGGGCAACTTCTAGGATTGCGTTGTCCTGGGCGATTCTGTTTGACGCCACAAACGCCGGGATTCTTGGCTAAAAGCCAATTCGACAGTCATCCGGTTGCCGCTGCCAATTGACCGAAAGACTTAACAGCCAGGGCCTCGTCGTCCGTGATGTCGAACACGGTATACAGCCTTGTAATTTGCATCAGATCGTGAACCTTATTCGTGAGGTTGAGCAGCTTCAGTTCTCCCT
>Ga0137378_10002795_pt1 | contig 15014 bp, 10 predicted proteins | sample SagtaG_21_FD_104813 | JGI IMG/M metagenome (GOLD analysis project Ga0137378, IMG submission 104813) | Vadose zone soil microbial communities from Sagehorn Ranch, Mendocino, California, USA - Sage2_L_60_16 metaG | ecosystem: Environmental > Terrestrial > Soil > Vadose zone | place: USA... | reverse complement strand
GATACGACCGTTCGGGCGCTGCAGCCGGAGACCCAACCTCGCATCCTCGTCTCCGACACCGTTGGTTTTATTCGAAACCTTCCGCATGATCTCGTGGCCTCATTTCGATCGACTCTCGACGAAGCGCTGGATGCTTCGCTTTTACTTCATGTAGTGGATGCATCTGATCCATCGTTGCGCTCTCACATTCAAGTCACGCGAGAAGTTCTCGAGGGTATCGACGCCGGAAAACTACCCTCGCTTCTCATCCTGAACAAGATCGATGCCGTCGATATTGCGCAAAAGGCACTTCTGAAAAGAGAGTTTCCCGATGCCATTCCCATGTCCGCACTTAATCCCAAGGACATCGAGGCGCTGCACGAGCGTCTTCTAAGGTTCTTTCTGGACAACATGACAGAAGTCGATCTCGTGGTTTCCTACGGCAAGGAAGGGGTGCTCGCCGAGATCCGCAGCAACGTTCACGTGCTGAAAGAGTCCTACGACGAAAAAGGCGTGTGTCTCACGATCAAAGCAACTCCCGGTACCCTTACCGCTCTGAAGCGGCGGCTCGCTTCGTAAACACTCTCCAAACATTGTGGTAAGCCACATGGAACGGCCCGTCGTCGTTCGAGTATGCTATGACATCAAACTCTGGCAGGTGAAATATGATTCCTTCGGAAGCGTTGACGCTTTTTGATTACGACCGCTGGGCAACTGCGAAGCAACTCGAGGTTGTCACGGGTCTCACCAATGATCAATACGAAAAGGATCTCGGATCCAGTCACGGCGGCATACGAGGCACCTTGGTTCACATTTATGGAGCGCAGCAGATCTGGTATTCCCGGTGGAAAGGCACCTCGCCATCGAGCCTACCGGCAGTGGCGGAATCCCCAACACTTGCGATTCTTCAGGACAAATGGCAGGTGCTGCGTAAAGAAATCCACGAGTTCATTACCGCCCTCACCGAAGATAAAATGCGTGAACCTCTGGCGTATAAGGATCTGAAAGGAGTGTCGTACAAACAGCCTCTCGCACAGCTAATCCGGCACGTGATCAATCACTCGACGTATCATCGCGGCCAAGTCACCACAATGTTGCGGCAACTGGGAGTCGTGCCTCCGCCTTCGATCGATCTGATCACGTATTACCGCGAAGTGGATGAAGTCCTGGAATCCACCAAGCGATCGGTTGAAAAGCGCGGGACCGTAGGAAACAGGTGAGGATTACATGATACAGTGACATTCCTGACCCGACCGGCCAAACAATGTAGTCGCGGGCTTTAGCCCGCGTTTGTCCCATGGTATTGAACGCGGGCTAAAGCCCGCGACTACATTTGGATTTTCGAAATGTCAACGACTTGTCACTATATTCTGTAATCCTCAATAAGGCGCCTGGCCAGATCTACGCGACGCCGTCCTTTTGGTACCAAGGCAACCCTAACCCATCTTATCGTGGCGAGATGCTCACTTTCAGTCCCGGCGCCCAGTTCTTGTATTCGTCGGTGTAGTAGAGGTAGGCGCGGCTGGCGGGGCCAGTATAAGAGCCGGGAACGGCGGCAACCAGGCTCAGTGGGAGATCGAAATTGTCTTTGGCCTTAAGGTAACGCCAGTAAAGGACGACTTCGCGGCCGATGACTTCGTAGGCGTCGATCTTGCCGGACTTGACCAGTTCTTTGAGCTGATCGTGCCGCACCTCCAAGCCGCCGGGGATTCCCACGATAGCCACGGGAGTGGGGATTTCTTGATCGCTCTTGTTGCCAATGGAAACGATGGCTTCGGTGACGCCTCCCTCCTGAATCTGTGAATCCTTAAGGACAACTTGAATGCCGACGCGGGCCTCCTCGGCGCTGTCGGGCAGTGTGCTGTGGTACTTCACACTTATGGAGAAAGGCATGCTCGAGCCATCTTCCATCTTGAGCGCGACCGTGTGATTGCCGGGGCCGAGCTTACTTGCAAATTCGGGCTGGACGAGCGCGCCCTGAGTGTTGGAGGTAAAGGCGACTGGAGCGCCCACAGTCGTGCCGTCCACGGTAAGAACGATTCGGCCCGGGGCTTTGGGCCGGGCGTGGGCGGCGTCATAAGCGACGATGGAGCGCAGCGCGAGAATGGTGGATTGCGTCGAGCCAAAGCGGCCGCTCTTGTTCGACTCGACGATCCACTTCAGGCCCCTCTCTACATGGGCCGCATAAGAAGGTTCGCGCATCCACGCCAACACGGAAAGGGCCGTGGTCTCAATGGCAAGAGCGTCGCCGCCGGAGCGGGTGATGCTGGTGACGGCGCCTTTGACCCCGCCTGCAGCGTCCTGGCTCCTGGCGAGCTTGTCCATGAGCTGGCGCGCTCCGACGTGGTCGCCGGTGCCGTGAAGGATGTTGGCTCCCAAAGCAACAATGTAGCTATCTTCGGTGGAACCCGCGGAGGCCTTGACCAAGGCGATTTCTCTATCGAGGCCTTTCTCTCCGGACTCGATCAGAGCCCACACAATATAAGCGTTGGTGGTGTCAGCGGGAGCCCCGCCGAAGCTATCCACGGCCTTGGCGTTCCGGCGGAAGCCACCAGTACCATCGCGCCGGGAAAGGAGCCAAGCTCGTGTGCGATCGAGCATGTCCTTGTCCACGCTGCGAACTTGAGCCATATCGGCGAACTGCATCAGCCCATAAGCCGTGAGCGCTTCGTGTCCGGGATCGGCCCCGAACCATTCATAGCCCTTCGTGCGGGATTCAAAGCCGGTCAGTTTCTTATAGGAGACTTCGAGGAGGTCTCTGGCCTTCTCGATAATAGCGGGGTCGATACCCGTGTGCGTGAGGAAGTATTGCTGAGCCATGACCATCGGATAGCTGGTGGAACTGGTTTGCTCGAAGCAGCCGTTAGGCTCGCGCAACAAGGATTGAAGCGCGTCGGTCATGCTGGCAAGAGGAGTGGGATACACCGTGACGCTCGAAGAGACGCTTCCGCGAACCATCTCGATCGGAAGCGTGAACTCCAATGATTTGGAGCCGTTGCTCTCCAGCATGCCGCCCGTGGAGCTTTCGTGCGGGAAACCGAGCGGCTGGACATCAAGCTTTCGGCTGACGGTGTCGCGATAGAGACCGGCCCTGGCGTCAAATGTGAGATTGGCAAGCCCGGAGAATTCGCCGACGTGGATCTCGAAGAACCTGCGAGTGCGCTCTTTAGCGCGGAGTGTAGCCGGACTGTCGCCAAGCCTGGTGAACTTGAGGCCGGCGGCGCCATTGGCGGTGACTTCCGCACCGTGGAGTTCCCGGCTCATGCCATTGACGATGCCAACGGGAAGCTGGATCACATCGCCGCTGGTGACCTGAAGCGGCATCTTCGGTTCGATGGAGAAGGGCTGCACGGATTCGACGTGGCTGACGCTGGAGCCGAGCGTGCCGTTCTGGGTGAAGCCGTCGGCCAGGACTCTGAATGAAGTCACCGAATCGCTGAGATTGAACGAAACGATGGCGACACCGGTGGAGGCGTCGGTCTTGACGCCGGCGTTCCAGTAGACCGTTTCGGCGAAGTCGGCGCGCGAGTCCTCGGTCCAGTTCGGCCGAAGGGTGTGGGCGTATTCGCGAACACTCAGGATGTTCGCGACCGCTTCTTTGCGCGCCAAATCCGCTCGGCCTACGCCGAATCCGGCACCGACTCCTGCACGGCCAGCCTGTCCTTGCTGTCCTCGTTGTCGTTCGGCATCGACGGGTTGCCCTGCCGGACGAATTTCGTCCGCCATGTACAACGCGCCGAGGATTCCATCGTTCCGATCTCCGGGAAGCATTGCCGGCAGGACCCCGCCCACCTGAGCGCGAACGATCCTGCCATTGACCGCTGCAGCGACGGCCATCGTCTCCGCCATTGCAGCGACCTTGAGTCGCAGGTCTTGCCGGACGTTGCTGTTGAACACCACTGGCAAGCTAGCAACGGTCTCCGTTTGGAAGCCAGGCAACGACGCACTCACTTGGTACGTTCCTGCGCCGACACTCGGAAACACGTACGCGCCTCTTTCATTGGTGATTCCCTCGAGGGTTACACCCGTGTCCGTGTTCATTGCTCGAACGGTTACGCCCGGAATGCGGGCACCGCTCGAATCTGTGACTGCACCGTTGATGAACCCCGTTCCTGCATTGAGGAACCGGCGCCAGCCTTGTGTACCCAGCAAAAGGTCCGTCGCGATTGGGGCCTTGGGGTTGCTTTCGTCCAGGTAGACGTGGGCATCCGAAAGATTCCGGACGTCACTTTCGAGCAGGACCATCACCGGCAGACGCGGGGCTTGCTCGCGCTTTTCGATCATTTCAAGAACGCTGGAATCGGTGACGGTGAGGCCAACCACCGCACCAACGGGCTTGCCCGTATCATCGGTGGTGGCAATTCGGAGGGTAACCTTGTCGCCGGGAACATAGTCCATCCGATCCGGGACGACCTGGACCTTGAGGTTGTTTTCAGGCTGGCGGAAAAGCAAGCGCTCAGCCATCGGAGTCTTGCGGTCGTCGTAAACTGTGGCCACGATCACGCCATCGAGGGACTTCGGAACGGTGAATGTGACTTCCGTGGGCTGGTTAGCCCTGAGCGAGATGCGTTTGAAGGAGAACTCTTTGCCGCGCTGGGTAAGAGTAACGCCATAAGTGCCCCCCGCGGTGGCGGCGACACGGACAACGACGTCTTCTTGTCTGGGAGTTACATCGGAAACCGATGAAATGACGACGCCGGATTCTTTGACTGCCGGCAGCGGAAAGACAGTCTTGATTCCAGCCGGCTCGCTGATGCGGAGCGAATACGCTTCGCCTTTAGCCGGAGTGAAGGAGAATCGTCCGCGGCCTTCATGCTCGGTACGGAACTTGGCGACTTCCTTTCCCACAGCGTTCACGATGACGCCGGCCATATCGGCAGGCTTTTGGGCTGGCGTTCTCCCTTCAATGTAGACGCGGTTCGGCAAGCCCGCGATCAGATCGCCCCCTTCGGGATAGATTGCCAGGTCCATCGTTTGCAAAAGAATGGGAATGGTCTTCGCAGCAGTCTCCACCGTTCCGCCATCCTGAATGATCATGGCAATGACGCCCTCGCCGCGGGCTATAGCTGTGGGTAGCTTGAAGGTGGCACCGGCGTTGCCGGAGCCATCGACGATGGTTTCACCTCTCCATGTCTCTTCGCCATCGACGCGGGCAGTGACGGAGACCCTGGCTCCGGCCGGAATGCCGCCTTCGGCGCGTTCGACGTGGAGGTTGGCGGCAACCGTATCGCCCGGGCCGTAACCGTCGCGCACAAAAACGATTTGGCTCTTGAGACGCGGAGCGCGGTAGGTGCGGATGTCGAACTTGCGCTCGGCCGGGGCGCCCCAGGGATGGAAGATGCGGACGGTATATTCCCCTCCTGCCTGACTTGCCGGAATGTCCCAGGAAAACCCGACAACGCTGTCGATAATCGCAGAGGCACCGGACGCCACGGTGTCGCCTTTGGGGCCTTTGATTTCGAAGGAGGCTGTACCGGGAATGGTCATGGGGGAGTGACCATTCGCGCGGAGAACAACGGCACGGACGTAAAGCTTCTCGCCGGTGCGGTAAATCGGCTTGTCGGTAGCGACATGAGTTAGATAGCGTTCGGCCCCGCCTGGACCGCCGCCAATTTGTGGCGTCGCAGGAGGAACTGGCACCTGGCCACCAAGGATGAATCTGGCGGCGATGAAGAGGCCACCGATAACAGCGGCTTGAAACATGTAACTGAACTTAGAGGAGCGGGCACCTTTGCGGTCCGAACCGATGGATTTCATAAATGACCCCCAGTTAGAAGATCGACGATGAAGGCTTCGACGTGGAACTTCCCGCGAGCGCTGGAAATCGCCGCTCTTCATGAACGATAACTCTTCGCGACGGCCAGTTCTTAGGCCGCCTCGTCATGTTCTTGTGCGATGTCTGAAGTCTATTGTCTGAATGGGACCGAATGGCCTTGTCGACTGCAGGAGTTGCCCTTCCTTGTTCTAAATCGACGGTAAGTCTCGTACGCGCGCTGATGGAGAGAATCGCTCCGCGTCCTCCCACTTTCTTTTCCCCATATTCCTGGTGAATGAATCCGTCGCTGTCGGCAGAAAGGCGGTGGTCGCCGCCATCTAGTCCGGTGAACGAGAATCGTCCCGTGTTATCCGTCGTAACCGCCCTAAGGGAGGTCTCGATTTCTCCATTGCGTTGGATGAGCGAAACGCGTTGCTCCACGAATTACTTTGCTTGCTCCCGTTGCAGTCACAGTCCCCTGAAGGGATGCTTTCTGGAAATTCTGTACAGGTGCAAGGAATGGAAAGGTGAAAGCGAGAACGGCGAGTCGGCCGGTCACGGAACCTCCACGTTAAGTATTACATTCTGCGTTAGGCCTATTTCAACGGAAACCGGCGCGCGCTTTTAAAATGCGGGAGCTGGCCTGAATATGAATGACCTGGTGTTCATACTCACGGCACAAATAACGGCAATTCGGTTCCTGTTTGGGACTTCAGACTCAGCGTTCCCTGAGACGCGACTGCCGAATTGATCAAAATGAATTCTGTCGTGTATCCACTGCCTGAAACGACCTGGGGGAAAACGAACTCCTCCGTACTAGAAGGCGTGTTGTCCGCAATCGCGGGTGTTGTCGAAATCAGGAAATCTCCGCGTCCGTTGTAACGTGTGCGGAGGCCAATTGCGGAAATCGATGTGTTGCTCGAGATGTGCAGCACGCCGCGGAAGCTGGAGGGCAGACTGTGTAGACCAGGAATTTCGTTCAGAAACACAGCCATGTGACCATTGGGATCCAGCGTGCTCGATCCAGCGTAGCCAGATGGTCGGCCATCCAACGTCAGCAATTCGAATTGTATCTTGGCAAGGGTGGCCGCGGTATTCGCGATTGCGATTCCGGTCTGCAGCTGATGTCCAGAATCCGATTCGGCAAAAACTCGGAACGATGGTGCAACTCCGGTCGTGGCGATGCCGGTTTCAGTGACCGTAATTCCATTGGCCACAAGCGTAAACACGGATGACACGATGGGTGACCCGCTACCCTGTGCCGGAGTGATGCGTATATTACCCGTTCGAAGTAAATCCGAATTGGTACTCACTATTTTCGTGGATGAACGCGGCGCTATCCCGTACGTGTATGTGGCATCCATATCGACAGTGCCGCTGAGAGGTTGATCGGTGGGATTCACGAGCAAGACCTGGGTCGTCCAACCTGCTCCGGCCGCAAAATGCGGCAGAGTGATATTTCCGGCCGAAGGAGCGGTATCGATCGCATTTGGTGAAACCGAAGCAACCGGCAGCGTCGTCATCAAAGACTCGCCACGTTCGTTGAAATACAAGCGCAGCGCTATCGCGCCAACGGGTACCGATGAGGTAAATGTAAATGATCGCGCCATCTCAGTCCCGTGATATGGCACCTGATCTAAGAAGGCGGCGTACTGTTCGTGCGCAGGAAGCGTTGTCGTGCCGCCATTCAGAATCACGCCATTCCTGTCGGTGAAATAAAATGAAATCACTGCCTCATCGTTGCTCGGATTCGCAATGGCGATGCCTGTCCGGACCGGCCCTCCGGATTCTGCATAAATACGTCCTGATCGCCGAAGAGAGGATGCGGGTACCGCCGTCTCACTGACGAGCACACCATTCGTGTGGTAGCTAAACACGGAAGTTCCGGCAGGAGTGGTGTTGCCGACACCCGGCTGAACAGTGCCGTATCCCACCGCGACCGGACCAGGAACCGAAATTGTCGCCCGGTAATCTGCGGCGGAGGCCGCGAGATTGAATGATCGGGTTGCTGTGGATGGGGAAACCTTCCGAATACGGTGGTTCCCGTTATCCGAAATATATAGATTGCCGGCCGCATCCACAGCTATATCGAAGAAGTCGTTCAGCTGCGCGGACGTCGCGGCTCCGCCGTCTCCGCTGAAACCGCGCATGTTGACGCCGCCGGCAACGGTGCTGATGGTTCCGTCGGTCGAGATCTTGCGGACGCGCGGATATTCCGCGAGATAAATGTTACCGGCCGCGTCCAGTTTAATGTCGGATACAACAGATAGTTCGGCAGACGTCGCAGGACCACCGTCCCCATTTCCTCCGAACCCGCAGGGGCCGGATCCTGCGACGGTGGTAGTAGAACCATCGGGCGACAGTTTCAAAATCCGGCAATTGTCCGTTTGTCGAGAGGTAATGTAAAAGCCGCCCGCCGGATCCAGCGCAAAACCCAGGATACTGTAGTGGTTATCGTTATCAAAGGTGGCGACTGTCGTGATGATACCGTCGGCGCCTACCTTCCGCACTCGATCCTCCTCGACAATGTAAAGAGTACCGGTAGCATCGACGGCAATACGCCGGGGAACCCGGAGCACAGCTTGAGTCGCCACGACGCCGTCCTGGTCCGGCGCGCCGACACACGAGCCGAAACAACCGGCAATCGTGCTGATCAATCCATCCGTCGTGATTTTGCGTACGTGTTCATCATCTTGAAGGATGTAGACGTTATTCGAGCCATCGACAAACAGGTCCAGCGGCGGTCTTATCTCCGCCGAAGGTGCGGGTCCGCCGTCACCCGCAAAGCCAAAGATGCCATTACCTGCGATGGTGCGGATCATGCCATCGGGTGTCACTTTTCGCACACGATTATTGCGGTAATCGGCGATGTAAAGATTGCCCGCTGCATCTACCGCAATGGGACCCGGACTGGAAAGTTGCGCAGACGTGGCAGGTCCGCCATCTCCCTCAAATCCGCTGATCGTGTTGGCCAGAATCGTCGTGATCAAGCCGTCAGGTGTCACTTTGCGGACGCGGCTGGGATCGCTCCGGGCTAACCCACTGTCATCCGCCTCCGAGATGTAGAGGCTGCCGTCACCGCCAACAGCCACGCTGAAAGCGCGAAGACATACGGATGTGGCGGGTTGGCCATCTGAGCCATCCAGGCTGCATGGAACTCCGCCGGCAACGGTATGAATGATCCCATCCGTTGTGATCTTGCGGACCATGCCACCATCCGTCAGGTACAGGTTACCGGCTGAATCGACGGCAAGCCGATTGGGGTAGCAGACGACAGCGGTACTGGCAGGTCCACCGTCGCCGGAGGGCGAACAAATAAAGCCGCCACGGCCGCCTTGCGTACCTGTGCGCTGAGCGAGGACATTGGTGATGCCATCCTGCCCAACCCGTAAGACGAATCCGCTGGCGATATAAAGATTCCCCGCAGCATCCACCGCCACTCCCGTAGGGGAGATCGCTGCCGATGTAGCAGGGATCCCACTCAATCCCGCCCAGCTACTGCCTCCGCCTGCAACTGTACTGATCACGCCATCAACACTTACTTTCCGAACGCGATTGTTAATAGTATCCGCGAAATAAATATTTCCTTCTCGATCCAGAGTGATCGCGCTCGGCAACGAAAGCTGCGCAGAAGTGGCCGGGCCGCCATCTCCACTGAAACCGGCCGTGTCCGTTCCTACAATGGTGGTGATCACGCCGTCCGTGGTGACTTTGCGGATTCGATTATTGCGGGTATCGGCAATATAGAGGTTGCCCATCGCGTCGCGTGCAAGACCGGACGGGGCTGCCAGCCTCGCGTCCGTTGCCTGTCCACTATCGCCGCTGAAACCGTAGGTACTGCCTGCCACGATCATTAGCGTGCCATTCGCAGCAATTCGATACACACGGTTTTGATTCGTGCTGACGACATACAAGCCACCTGCACCGTCGGGAATGACGTCCGAGGGGAAGTCGATGGCCTGATTTAAGGCTGGATCGCCACTAACAGGCAGTTGAGGACCAACATAAGTCGTGATCAGCGACTGTGCCAGGCCATGCAGCAGCACAAAAAACAATCCCGCAAAGGACAACCCTAGACCCTTGAGCCAAATCCGCAGTGACCGTGAAATTGATCGCATATACATCGTGCCTTAGTTCAACGATGAATAAGGATTATCCTGTTCATCTCCAATTGTCGTTGTCTGAGATGGAAGTGGTTCAATCGTGCGGTTTCCTGGGTAGTGACTCATTTTGTTCAAAATGAGTCACTACCGTTTCCTGGACAAAAATGACACATTCACTTATAAGTAACATGAACTCTACTTACCTGAAAATGCTGGACACGGCCGAGTCGTGAGAATTTCGATTGGCACATTCATGGCCAAAGTATTCTTTCGTATTAGGGGAGCGGCAGTATGCACCGGCAGGATTATTGCTAACGTCGTTAAGATAACCGCTAAAATCGGTCTCGCCGCCAATCTTTTGAATCTGAAGGACTTGATGCGAACCAAAGACAATTGTCTTCGCGACGGAAATAATCGCTAACGCGACAAATCAAATCATCTCCGTCACAAATCGAATCTTCTGGGCGACGACGAAGGTCTTCTCACCGGCAAAGATGATCGTCTTCGGAACGGAGAGATGTTTCTTCAAGCCAAAGACAATGGAGACAGGAACGGAAATAATCGCTGACCTGGCGTATCCAATCTTTTCCGTGACAAACCCAATTTTCTGGACGACGAAGAAAACCTTCTTACGGGCAAAGACAATCTTCTTCGCGACAGAGAAATGTTTCTTCAAGCCAAAGTCAATGGAGGATGGAGCGCATCATCCACGTCATTCGCCAGGCAGTTCGTCCACGGGGCCGGCTCGCGCCAACCACCGAAAGAAGCCCACGATAAGAACGGCGGGAATGATCGGAGCCCACCATGCCTTCAAGCCGAGCGCTGCGAGGGAAGTCGGCCCGAGCGTTGTGATGGCAAACATGATGGCGCTCGCCCACGCTATTGCACTGATCAAGCTCAGACTGGAAAATCGGATTGGCGAAATACCCGCGTACGCACACGCGATGGGAATCGCGATTCTCAATCCCGGCAAAAAACGCAACGCAAGGATGAACTTCGTGGCATGCTTGCGCATGCGCGACTGAATTAGCTTTCTCCGGCACGCGATCTTCGAGAAGCGATCCAACCATTGCCTTGCACGTCCCCGCGCGAGGTAGAAGAAAAATTGGTCGCCGGCCCACCCGCCAATCGATCCCGAAATCAAAACACCGACCGGGCTGAGCCGTCCCAGGTACACCATCACGACAGCGCCGGAATAGACAACGTCGCCCTCCACGGCTGCCGCAACGAGAATGCCTAGATAAGAAAGAAAGTGCATAGTGAAAAAGATTTTGGAAAATGGGGACGTAGCCCTATGTCCGCATTTTTCCTACTGCAATAACTCCAGCATTTCCCGGACAGCGCGTTCCATGCCGACCAACGCTGAGCGGGCGACAATGTTGTGTCCAATGTTCAGTTCGATGATTTGAGGAATCTCCGCGATCGCCCGGACGTTGCGGTATGTCAACCCGTGACCGGCGAGCACCTGCACACTGAGGGAGTGCGCAAATTCGGCGGACTGGCGAATTGTATCGAGAGCCTCAGCGCCCGCTTTGCTTGGCTTATTCATGAGGGTCGCGTCAGAATAACGCGCTGTGTTGAGTTCGACCATGCGCGCACCGAGGCCCAGCGCAGCGCGGATCTGCTGCTCGACGGGATCTACGAACAGGCTGACGGCAATGTTAACGGACTGGAGGCGCTTGATCGCAGTGGTGATTGACTGCTGATTCCGCGTGCAATCTAGACCGCCTGTGGTTGTGATTTCGCCTGGCAGTTCCGGAACCAGAGTGACTTGATCAGGAATGACGTCCAGCGCAATCCCGACCAACTCATCGGTGGAGGCCATTTCGATATTGAGTTTGGTTTTCACGGTTTCGCGCAAGACCTTCACGTCGCGATGCTGAATATGCCGGCGATCGCCGCGCAGATGAACCGTGATGCCGTGCGCCCCGGCCAGTTCGCAGATCGCTGCGGCCGCCACCGGATCAGGCTCGTTGGTGCGGCGGGCTTCACGAAGCGTGGCAATGTGATCAATGTTTACGGAGAGAAGCGTCATGAATACTTTCCGATGAGCGCGTTCCACCGAATCCGCACGAGATCCAGAAACATCTGAACACCGTCCTGCAGAAACCTTACCTTGCTGCCTTCCGAATGACCCCAGCGCACTGGCGTCTCGCAAATCTTGAGGCCATACCGCCCGGCCAGGAAAAGCAATTCCGGATCGAAGCCAAAACCAGGCGTAGTCTGCTTTTCAAAAATGCGCCGCGATCTCTGCCGATGAAATAGTTTGAAGCCGCATTGAGTGTCCTGCAGACGCAATCCGAGAAGCAGGCGAACCATGTGGTTGAAGACTCTCGCGCCAAACTCACGGAATCGGGACTGCCGCTTTTCAATCAAGCTGTCTTGCAACTTTCGTGACCCGATCACCACGTCGGCACCTTCGTTCACGGCCACATCGAGAAGCTTGTTGACTTCCTCGATAGGCGCGGAAAGGTCGGCGTCCGTGAACAGGACGTACGTGCCGGTTGCTGCGAGAACACCTTGCCGAACCGTATACCCTTTACCGTGATTCTGATGGTTTCGAAGGAGCCGGAGAGCTTTCAGGTGAAATCGGCCGACAATCTCGGCGGTTTCATCGATGGAGCCGTCATCCACAATGATCACCTCAAAAGGAATCGGGGACCGGCGTATGAAATCCACGATTTTCTGAAGCGATTCGCCGATCCGAGCGGCCTCGTTAAAGGCGGGCACAACGATGGAAACCAGAGGCTGTCCGTTATCCGCGGTTGCCACAAAGCCACTCCCGGTCGACGTTTCCGATGTCTCCATACCCGCGGTATTGTATCATCTAGGCTTTTATATGAATGACAGGTTACTCCGGGCGTGCCGGCGCCAGCCCGTGGATCGGACGCCGGTTTGGATGATGCGTCAGGCCGGCCGCTACATGAAGGAATACCGCGAAATCCGCCAGAAGGTATCCTTCCTCGAACTCTGCAAGAACCCGGATCTCGCCGCCGAAGTTTCACTCCAGCCCTATCGGATTTTGGAAGTGGATGCGGTAATTTTCTTTTCCGATATTCTGATTCCCGTCGAAGCGATGGGTGTTTCTGTTTCGCTAACAGACAAAGGCCCGGAGATTGCCACTCCAATCCGCACTCTACAGGCCGTCGACACGCTGCGTATTCCGGATCCGGCCGGCGAAATTCCTTTCGTCGGAGCCATCTTGAAGAGACTCCGGCAGGACATTCAGAATGCCGTTCCGCTTATCGGATTCGCGGGCGCTCCATGGACACTGGCGTCATATATGGTTGAAGGTGGCGGCTCGAAGAACTTCGCGGAGATCAAGACCCTGGCTTTCCGCGAATCGCGCGTGTTGCACAACTTGCTCGACAAGCTCGCATCGACGGTCAGCGCCTATCTTTTGTTTCAGATTGAATCGGGCGCTCAGGTGATTCAGCTCTTCGACACCTGGGCCGGTGAGCTGAATCGCCGCGACTATGAGGAGTTCGCGCTGCCCTACACGCGGAAGATATTCGAAGCCATCGGTCATCGTGTCCCCGGTATCCTGTATGTGAACGGGTGCGCGGCGATATTGGAATCGATGGCCAATTCCGGAGCGGATGTGCTCAGTGTGGACTGGCGCATTTCTTTGGCTGAAGCGCGACGCCGAGTTGGTGATCGCGTTGCCCTTCAGGGAAACCTGGATCCGTGCGTTCTTCTCGGCTCGAAGGACCGCATTGTCTCCAGGACATCGGAAATTCTCGAGGAGGCGGGACCGGTTGGCCACATTATGAATCTGGGTCACGGCATTCTTCCATCCACTCCGCTCGAGAACGCGAAGGCTTTTATCGAGACCGCGAAGAGTTACCGGCATAGTCGATGAAAATCGGAGTCCTTTTATTCAACCTCGGCGGTCCGGAAACGCTGCGGGACGTGAAGCCCTTTCTTTATCGGTTGTTTTCGGATCCCGAAATCATTCGCGTCAAGTGGGGGCCTGTCCGGAAGGCATTGGCTTATACCATCGCGACTCTGAGACGAACGACCTCAGAAGGGTACTACAGAGAGATGCGGCGGTCCGAATTCTGGAAAGATGAATTTGGCGAAGCTTCACCGCTTCGCCAGCTTACACAAGCACAGGCGCAGGCATTGGCAGAAAAACTCAAGGCCCGCGGCAGGAACGTCCAAACGTTCGTAGGCATGTGTGCATGGCATCCATTCCTGGAAGAAGTGATCGACGAGATCGAGAACAGTGGAATTGACAGTCTGGTGATCCTGCCCCTATTCCCGCAATACTCGGTCACTACAACGGGCTCGGGTTTTTCCATTTTGCGAAAGTTGATCGATAAACGGCCGTTGTTTAAGAAGCTCGATGTCCAATGGATCTCCTCGTGGCCGGACCATCCCGTGTACATTGATTCCTTTGCACAGGCTATTGGCCGTGAGCTCGTCAGGTTCTCGAGTCCCGCTAAGGTTCACATTCTATTCAGCGCCCATAGTATTCCTGAAAGCTACGTCCGAAACGGCGATCCCTACCTCGAGCAGACAAAGAAGACGGTCGAATCGATCATGGATCAGCTCGGCCGGGCAAATCCTTACCGGCTTTCGTTTCAAAGCAAAATCGGGCCTGTCAAATGGCTCGAGCCTTTCACGAACGATGCGATCATGCAGCTTGGAAAACAAGGTGTTGATGACATGCTCGCCGTTCCCGTTAGTTTCGTGTCCGAGCACATTGAAACCTTGTATGAACTGGATATCCTTTACAAGAAAGTGGCCAAGGACGCCGGGGTTGAGAACTTCCGGCGTGTCCCGGCACTGAACAGCGACCCCGTGTTTATTCGGGCCCTCGCGGATATTGTGGAGAGCGCACTTGGAGGGAAGGCGTAACTGCGACCCTCACCCGCCCCTTCGGGGCACCCTCTCCCAGGGGGAGAGGGATTCGCTAGGCAATGTCCCTCTCCGCCTGGGAGCACTCTTGTCCAAATTACGAGATGCGGTTCGCTCCAGAAGCTGGATTGATGTGGGTTTCATGGGATTCTCTATTCGGAAACCTGTTTCGGGCATGTCCCTCTCCCTTTGGAGAGGGTGGCGCGAAGCGCCGGGTGAGGGCAGGAAATGCACCCTCATCCGGCCCTTCGGGCCACCTTCTCCCAGAGGGAGAAGGACACGAGCCTCCATTTCGGCTAATTTGAACACGACTG
>Ga0137378_10002778_pt1 | contig 15043 bp, 9 predicted proteins | sample SagtaG_21_FD_104813 | JGI IMG/M metagenome (GOLD analysis project Ga0137378, IMG submission 104813) | Vadose zone soil microbial communities from Sagehorn Ranch, Mendocino, California, USA - Sage2_L_60_16 metaG | ecosystem: Environmental > Terrestrial > Soil > Vadose zone | place: USA... | reverse complement strand
TGCAGACCGACATCTGGGCATCGGTGCGCGTGGGGCGGGAACCGGTAGGCGACTATCTCGCGTTCGCGCAGGGTCTGCAGTCTGACCGTAATCGTGCCGTTTTGGAAGACATTCTGGGACGGCTCAATTACATCGGCCAATACGTGGTGAGCGACAGCGATCGTGACGCCTATCGCGCTTGGCTGCGTCAATATCTCGCTCCGGCGATGAAGGAAGTGGGATATGAACCCAAGCCCGGCGAGAGCGACGAACAGAGGACGCTGCGGTCGCGTTTGTTCAACGCGCTGGGCTTCGACGCCCGCGATACCGAGACTCTGGAGCAAGCACGCAAGATCGCGGACAAAGCTCTGGACAATCCTGGGTCCGTGGATCTTGAAATGGCCGGCAGCACGTTCGGACTCGCGGCGTTGAATGGGGACTCCGCGTTCTACGACCGGGTGATCGCGGCACTGAAGAATCCAAAGTCTCCCGAGGAATACTATATGTACCTGTTCACGCTCCCGCAGTTTGGTGATCAGAAGCTGCTGCAGCGCACGCTGGAGTTTGCGATTTCTCCTGACGTGCGATCGCAGGATGCGTTGGGGGTCATTACCAGCGTGATGGGAAATCCAGCGGGCCAGCAACTGGCGTGGGATTTCGTTCGCCAGCACTGGCCTGAAGTTGAAAAGGCCGGCGGACCGTTTGCCAGCGCCCAAGTCGTGGGAGCAACCAGCGTTTTCTGCGATGCGGGATCGCGCGACCAGGTGACGGAATTCTTTTCCGCGCACAAGGTAGCGGCGGCAGAACGCACTTACAAACAGTCCATTGAACGCATCAACAACTGCGTCGATTTGAAGTCGCAACAGGAACCGCAGTTAGCGTCATGGCTGGGACAGCACGGTAACGCCGGCGGGAAATAACGACGAGGTCGGAACAAAGGCCCGGGACAGCAGGTCCCTCGACTGCCCAATATCTTTCGCTTCGCAAAAGATATTGCTCCGCTCGGGATGACAAAACTGTTCTGGGCCTTTTGTCTTAAGGCATGACCGGAAGAATGACGTGCGAGGGCAGATCGGGCGAGCAGTAGATGCGCTGGGTTGCGGGGACGAAGTCCGATGCGGCGGCCTGATAGATGCTCGGCATAAACTTCTGCGGATTGCGATCGATCACTGGGAACCACGTCGACTGAATCTGGACCATGATGCGGTGGCCTTTGAGAAAGACATGGTCGTGATCCCGTAGCGGAATGGTCCACTCCGTCGGCTTGTTCGCAATCAGAGGCGCTGGCTTCTCGTAGCTCGTGAGATAGCGGCCGCGGCGCACCTCCGTCGCGATGGGTAACTCGTAGCCATTCAGCGACTGGGCGTACTGGCCGGGCTTCGGCCCTTCGTCGGCATTCCATGCGTTCCTCTGTGCGTCCTGCGGATACACATCGATCAGCTTGACCACAAAATCGCTGTCGGTTCCAGAAGTCGAGGCGAAGAGATTCGCCGCCAGCGGCCCGGTGACGGTGAGATCGTGGTCGAGCGGTTCGCTCGTGAAGGAGAGAACATCGGGACGGTGATCGACAAACCGTTGGTCAGCAACTTCCCAAGTGCGCCAGTCCCCTGCGGGATATGTCGGCGATATCGGACGCTGGCGGTAAGGCACGGGGTTCGCGGGATCGGACACGTACTCACGGTAGGCGGTCTGATCCGTGCCTGGTGCGTTGAACGAAAGCGTTCCATCGGCGTGCAGATATAGATTGGTCGGCTTCACTTCTTTTGGAGGCCACGCGGTGTATGTACGCCACGTATTCGATCCACTCTGAAATGTGCTGGCCTGCCACTGCGGCTTCTCGCCGCCCCCATGGAGGTAGTAACGAAAGAAGGGCGCTTCGATATTCTCGCGGAATTCGCGGGCGGTCTCGTGTCCAGCGAACGGGATGAGGCCGATGCTGTCGCCCTTGGGACTCTGCCACTCGCCGTGATACCAGGGACCGGCAACGATGAAATTCGTGTGCTGCGGATCGTTCTCCTCGGCATGACGAAAAATCTGCCACGGTCCCCAGGGATCTTCCTGATCCCAGAATCCCGCGACGTTCAAGTTGGGTACGGTCGAGGCGTGGAGCTGGCTGACCCACGCTTCTTTCTTCCAGAAGGTGTCGTAATCGGGATGCTCGACGCTGGAATTCCAGTAAGGAATCGAGCCGTGCAGATATTTCGCATTGATATTTGCAAGCGGACCCAGGTTGAGATACCACTCGTAAGTATCGTATATCTCGAAATCGAAGTGGCTGTTCTTGTTCTTGTCAGCCTGCTCCATGACAGCGTATTCGAAGTCGTAGCTCTCGCGTAGCGCGCCGAAACGGTGGTCGTCGTCGTTCATCCATTGATCCACGGGCGAGGCCTGCTCGCTGATCGCCATGAGCGCAGGGTGCGGATGTAGGAGCGTGAGCGCTGTGGTCAGTCCGTCGTAGGAGACGCCGAACATTCCGACCTTGCCATTGTTGTTGGGGACGTTTTTCAGCAGCCACTCGATCGAGTCGTAGGCGTCCGTGGTTTCGTTGGTAGCTTTGGGATCTTTTAAGTCGACCCAAGAAGAGAGGTTGAACACTCCTTCGGATTTGAAACGTCCGCGCAGATTCTGGATGACGAAGATGTAGCCGTCCTGGGCGAATTCCTTCAGCGAGCCTGGCATTTCCTCGGGCGGTTTTTCGGGGACACCGTAGGGCGTTCGGCGGAACAGGATGGGCAGCGGACCTTGCTGGTCGTTCTCAGTCTGCTTCAGCGGAGTGAGGATCGCGGTCTGTAGATGAACGCCGTCGCGCACGGGAATCATGACTTCCTGAAGTTTGAACAGCGGCTTGGCCGCGGGCTGTTGCGGAGTCTGTTGCGCAAGGGTGAAGAGAGTAATCAAGAATAGAGAAAAAAACAGAATGTACGAGCGCACCAGTTTCCTCCGAGCCGCTTGTTGAGATGAACTGAGGGGCGAAGTATATCAATCCGCGATGAGGTGGGGAACTCCCATCCGCCGATGCGCTGCCTGGGGTGCGCGGGAGATCCTTCCCTCCGCCTGAAGAACGGCTCCGGTCAGGATGACGCCCTTTGAAATTCAAGCAACAGCTTAACGCCTGCAATCGACACTGCTCAAAACAGGCGGCCCATGGAGAAGTTCACGCGGCTTTGGCCGGTTGGGCTCACGCTTCCCGCGAGCGCGATTGGGCCGACGATTGTGTCCATGATCACTCCGAGATTGAATGTGCCGCGCACTGCAATCGGTCCGGGATCGAGCGTCGCGGTGCCGAAGGCGGTACCGGCCTCGTACCATCCGCCCCAGTAGATTTTCTTCCCCACCAGCGCGGGCAAGCGGTAAAACTCACGGCGGAATCCGAGCGACGAGTACACGTAGTGGTTACCAAGAAATTCCTGAGGAAGGTAGGCGCCCAATCGAAACGGGCCGCCTAGCGCAAAGACCTGAAACGGGCCGGCGGAGCCGCGGAAGGTCGTGCCGCCGGAGATGGCGAAGAAGAGCGACGTCTTTGGACCAAGCGGGATAAAGCTGGAGGTCTGCACATTGAGTTGCCCAATGGGATGCGATAGTCCCGGGCTCTGTAATACGCGCGAGACGGTGATGACCATGCGGTTGCCGATGCTGGGGACCGAAGGGCTGTCCTGTCCGTCCCAGACGTAGCGCGCGCGGAATTCACCGGTGCTGCCGTTGACGATGGGCAGGCCCGCGGCTCCGATCAGAGGACTCAACTTGCCATCGAAAATTTCGTAGCCGATGCGGAATTCGCTGCGGCGTCCGGATTCGTAACCAATGTCGAAGCCGCCTCCGGCACGCTCGTCGCCGAAGACTGCGGTGCGCGTCAAGCCGGTGAAGGAGTTGCGGGCAAACTTTGAGGCAAAGGCGTACGGCGCAACAAAGAGTCGTGACTGGCCGAGAGGCTGGTAGAACTCGGTTGCGCCCAGATTGCTGGAGCCGAAAAGAAGATCGTTGCGCCATTCGCCGCCGTGGTGAGCAATGTCCATGAAAGTGAGGCGCGCGCCCGCGGAGAAATCGAAGGCAGCGACTCCGGAACCGTCCACGTTGACGGCGAGATCCACGAACGGCGGGCCGTAGGATTTATCGTGCGTGGTTATGCGCAGGGCTGGAACTCCATTCTGCGTAAAGCCCTCGTACCCCAGCCGATCAAACTGGCCTTCCCCGGCAATACGCGTTAGTTGAGTGTCGAGTTTGGAGAGATCGAGCGGGCCCTGAAGTATTTTTCTGAACCGATGCTGAAGCCGGCTGTCGGTGTCAGAGTCGGCGCCGGTGACTTCCACAATCGCGACCTTCGCGGGCGGTCGATGTTTCCGCGCGGCTCGGGCGGCCAGATATTCCTGCCACTCTGCGGGGTCCTGGATTGCGTATGGCAGAAGAGCGGCAGACTGGATGCCGGCGCTCTTGTAACCGAGTTCGATGAGTTCCTTGACGCGCGTGTAATCCGTTACCGCGAAACCGTTCATCTCGATGCTCACGGTGGCCTTGGCCAGCGCGAGCGAGCGCCGTTCGTTCTGCGTGATCATGACGTCGACAGCGCGGGAAAGAACTCCGGTGAGACTCTCGAGTTCTTTGCGGTCGCCCGGCGGGAGACGCAGCTCGACAGCGATCACGGCGTCGGCATTCATATCGAGGACGGTTTCGACGGGAATGTTTTGCACCATTCCGCCGTCGGCCAATACGCGGCCGTTGATTTCCACCGGAGTAAAAACGCCAGGGATCGCCATGGAGGCCCGCACAGCCTGAGCCAGTGGGCCATCGCGCAGTACGACGCCTTCCCCGCTCAGCATGTCGGTGGCTGCGCAACGGAATGGGATTGGGAGATCGTCAAAGCTGGCGACGCCCGATTCGGGGAAAGCGATGCGATCGAGCAACAATCCCACGCCGTGGCCGGAGTTGAAACCATTGGGCCCGTTCAGTCCGTGTTTCAGGCCGAGGGGAGCGTTAATCAAAAAGTCGCGGCGATCCTGCTTACGGCGATAGGAGAGCTGAGTGTAGATCGTTTCAGGAAGAAAGGCTTCGTCCCAGTCGATTTTTTCAGCGAAGGTCTCGATCTGTGCGGGCGACATGCCCGTGGCGTACATCGCGGCGATGATGCTGCCCATGCTGGTTCCGGCGATTCGGTCTACGGGGATGTGGTTCTCTTCCATCCACTGGATTACGCCGATTTCGGCTAAGCCGAGCGCACCGCCACCGCTGAGAGCCAAGCCGATTCGCGGGCGGTGAGCGGGAACTGGAGGTTGCGCGATGGGCGCGGCGTCCTGGGCGCGCAAAAGAAACGGCAGAGCAAGGCTCCACAGAAAGATGAGTGCAATCGGGGCAAGGGCGGGGCGATCTGGTGATTTCATTATGTGCTCCTGAGGTTCGGAAGCAAAATATCGTCCAAGTGCGGATTCCAAAGGTGAGGGAAAAAAGGTTAGCAGGTTTGAGGGATCAGAGTCAGCAGTCGTGCGCTGAGGCAGCAGATCAGTCCGACTTGGAGGGTGACGCGGGCTGCACGGCGCGGGCCTGATCGACCACGCGGTGGACGGCGTCGATGACGACGTCGGGACGATCCATCTGAATATAGTGAGAGCTGTTCTTCGCAATCACTTGCGTCCCGCGAGTGGAGAGATGCGAGAGTTCCTCTTGCATTTTCTCCCAGGCTTCGTTGGTCGGCTTGGCGAGGTCTGCCGGTAGATCTGCGGAGGGTTTGTCTGGGTCGTGCGAGAGCACAACCAGAGGCATGTCGCCGAGCGATCCGGTGGCAGCGGTCTGGGCGGCGCTTTCAGAAAAGCCTTTTAGTTCCGCCACGACTTCGCGGGAGCTGTGCCAGTTACATTCGGCCGCACGTTGCACAGGTTCTTCGTCGCATAGGCCGATCAGCCGGGGAACGCCGAACGGCATGGCGTATTCCAGGAACTCGGCCTCGCGGCGCCAGCTTCCTTCCATATTCCTAAGCTCGGGCGGGAAACGATTTTCCTGATCGGGATGGGACGCATCGACCAACACCATGCCTGCAACTTCGTGGCGATAAAGACTGGCGTAGAGCCGCACGTTATATCCGCCCATGGAATGGCCAACGAGAATATACGGCGGGGCAATGCCGGCGGCCTGCAGTAACGCATGCAGTTCACCGGCGATTACTTTGCTGGTGCGAGGTTGCGAGCTGGAATCGCTGTAGCCGATTCCCGCGCGGTCATAGGCGCAGACGCGGGTGAATTTCGCGATCTCCGGCTGCACCTTACGCCACGATGTGTAGGTGTCGCCCAGGCCGGATTCGAAGATTACCGCGGGACTTCCCTCCCCTGTGCAGTTGATGTGCATCTTGTACCCACCGACGTCGAACAGTCTGCCAGCCATGGGATTAAAGCGGCGGTCGCGGGCCTCAGAAATGTTTTCGTAGATCACGCCGGCCGCGGCGAGCGTCAGCACCAACAAGAGCAGGCCACGGACGATGCGGCGGAGCCAGGGATGCGATGGCGCGGATGGAGGTGCTGAGTTGTGCATGAAGAAAGGCGATTCCCGGCGCGACCTGCCAAGCCGCGGTGGCAGGTATTTTACATGACTGGCGGCACAGTAATGCCCATCACCGCCAGACATCGAATTAATTCTCGGCGGACGACCGCGACCGTGGCCAGCAGGAATCGCTTCCGGTTCTCGTCCGGTTCGCTGAGGATGGGATGGCGATGGTAGAACGTGTTGAAAAGCTGTCCCAACTGGAAGACATGTTTGGCCAGGAAGGCCGGTTCCGTGGTGGCGATACACTGATCGATTACGGAGGAAGTCTTCGACGACGCCAGCCACAGTTCCCAGATTTCGTTGGCAGCCTCGTTTTGAAAACATTCGACGAAAGTCGACGCCACTAATTTGGATCTCAACACCTCCATTGCGCGTTCCCTGTTCTTAGCTAGCGACCCTGCGTCATCAGAGCTCACTGTAGTGTCGGTGGGAACGTGAGTAATGCGGACCCCAACCCCTGCAACGTAAGTGTCCGTCTTAATATCTTTTGGATCGATCATTGCCGCATGTGTCGCGGGGTGTTCGGTCAAGAAACGATCGGGATCAAGAGAGGCCTTCTTGAAAATGCTGGTGGCACGCACGACGGCATATTGCGCGTAAGGTCCAGTCTCGCCCTCGAAGCTGAGAGCTTCTTTGAAATCGAACGCGATGACCGACTGCTTGGTGTACTTCAGCATGAAGTAGCGCAGCGCGCCGATGGCAATCTGCGTAGCAATCTGCTGGCGCTCCGGGTCGCTCAGTTGCGGATGTCGGGAGTCCACTTCTTTTTTTGCGGACGCAATGAGTTGATCGAGCAGATCATCGGCCTTCACGCCGAAACCTTTGCGGCCGCTGACTTCGATGTAGGAGCGAGCTTTGTCTTCATCGCTCAGGCTGTATCCGAGCTCCGCGGCGCAATGCGGGGTCAGCGCGACCATCTCATAGGAGAAGTGCGTGTAGTGGTCAGCGGCCTCACTGTGGCCGAGTCCGCGGAGCGCTTCAACGACGGTGTTCTGCGCCTCGGACTGGCGGGCATCAATCACATTGTAGATTTCGGCGACATCGCCGAAATGAGGATGATCCTTTTCGCCGTCCGCAGTGGAGATCCAGCAGTCGTGATTGTTGGGATAGCGGTAGAACTTGCGATATCCGAAGTCGCGCCCCAGCAGCCCGAACTTCCACATATGGTAGGCGATGTCCTTACCCACGTAGCCTACGGTGCCATTGGAGCGAACAATGACTTTCTGATCTTCCTCAGTGATTTTGTCTTCTTGTGTGCCTCCCGTGTCCTCTGTGGTTGAGTTTGGGTTTGCCGTTCCCGCGCGCCGCATCACCCAACATCCTTTGTTTTTCCCCACACCCTCGAAGGTAAGCACGCCCGATTCTTTCAGCTTGATAAAAGCCGCGTCCCAAAAGTGCAGATGGAGGATCTCGCTCTCGCGCGGAAGAAAGTCGTATTCGATGTCGAGCCGGTCCATGGTCTCGAGATGGCGGCGCAGCACCGCCACCGAGATCAGCTCGGCGACGGCGGCGGTTTCTGTTGAGGCGTCTTCGATGGCGTGTAACGTCTGCAGTCGTACTTGTAGATTCTGCTTGTCGGCCTCGTACCACTGCGAGACCCGGGCATAGAGATCCCAGCAGTAGTAGTCGAAGCGCGGCTGCCGGGTCAGGGCTTCGATTTCTGCGCGCGATTTCTTCTCGATGTGGGTGAAGCCGACGACCACATCGGCCACCTGCACGCCGGTGTTGTCGATATAGTTCTGAATGTCGACTTCCCTGTTCGCGAAACGCAGAAGCCGCACGAACGTGTCGCCGAGAATGGCGTTGCGCAGGTGTCCGATGTGCGCGGCCTTGTTGGGATTGATGCTCGAGTGCTCGACCAGAATCTTGCCGGGAGGACTCTCGGCGGGCGGCTTTTGGTCGGCAGTGAGGGCAGTAGCCATCCATCCGCGGTCGATTCTGACGTTCAGATAGCCGGGAGGAGCGACTTGCATTTCGGCGATGCCTTCGATGGGGCCAATCTCCGTCCGAATCGCTTCGGCAATCTTCAGCGGCGCCGAGCGCAAGGGCTTGGCGAAGGGAAAAATCGGAATCGCAAAGTCCCCGAGTTCGACCTTTGGAGGCTGTTCAACGACCACGCCAGGCAGGGCGACGCCGGCATAGCGGAGCTGCAGACACTCCAGCACGCGCTGGGCAAGACGATGTTCGAGATGACGATACAAGAAGTCCCTCTAAGCTGTTGAAGAAACCGTGATTTTATCAGAGCGGGCCGCAGGCGCGCGTTTGACGGAGGTGGATTGCTTCCCTATGATAAAAGTTCCTCGTCGTGGCGGCGGAAAACCTTTCACCACAGAGGCCACAGAGTACACAGAGGTAGTTCTTCCGCTGGATTTCCCCTGTGCTTCGCGCGTCCTCCGTGGTTAAGACTTGGAATTCTATGCGCATTGCCTACCTTGAATGTTTTTCCGGCATGAGTGGTGACATGTTCATGGGTGCACTCATCGATGCCGGAGTTCCGCCTCGAGTTTTGGAAGAAACCGTCGCGGGGCTGGGTGTAGGCGCGCGGCTGGAGATTTCGCGCGTCGTGCGCAGCGGAATTTCCGCGACCAAGGTGGACGTTTGGGTGGACGGCGAGAAAGACCTTCCACGGGAGGAGTACTGGGTGAGGGAGGCTGCTGCGGAACATTCTCACCCGCACGATGGAAATGATCATGTTCACGATCACGGGCATCATCACCACCATGAGCATTCCTTGGGCTCCGGCATTGCGCGGGCGGGGGCGCCCGCGCCACATGAGCATTCGCATCAGCATGGGCGCGGGTTAACTGAGATTCGCGAGATCATCGGCAAGGCTTCGATCAGCGACCCGGCAAAAAAAACCGCGATTGCTATCTTTGAGGCTCTAGGGACGGCAGAGGCGAAGATTCACGCCACGTCCATCGAGAAGGTGCACTTTCACGAAGTAGGTGCGGTGGATGCGATGGTCGACATCGTGTGCGCGGCGGTGGGAGCGGAGTCGCTGGGAGTGGACGAGATCGTCTGCTCGCCCTTGAACGTCGGAGGAGGAATGGTGAAATGCGCTCACGGAACGTTCCCGGTGCCAGCTCCGGCGACGGTCGAGTTGTTGAAAGACGCGCTGGTGTATTCGTCAGGCGTGCAGGCGGAATTGGTAACTCCCACGGGAGCGGCAATCGTGAAGATTCTGGCCCGGCGCTTTGACGCGTTCCCCGAGATGAAGATTGAGAAGTCCGGCTACGGAGCTGGAACCCGCGAGTTTCCCGAACATCCCAACGTCGTGCGCCTGACAATCGGTGAGGCTGCTTCGATGCTGGCGTCGAAGACGGCGTCGGAAACTCTGACCGTGCTGGAAGCGAATCTCGACGACTTGAATCCGCAGGTGTTCGGATACGTGATGGATCGTCTGCTCGAAGAACGAGCGCTAGACGTGTTCGGCGTTCCGGTGCAGATGAAGAAGAATCGTCCGGGGATGCTGCTCACGGTGCTTTGCAAGCCCGAGGATGCGAGCAAACTGATGCAGTTAATCTTCACCGAGACCACGACGCTGGGCGTGCGACGGCATGAGGAAATTCGGCAGACTCTGGCGCGGCGCTGGGAGAACGTGCGCACCCCATGGGGCGAGGTCCGCATCAAGATCGCCAGCATGAATGGGACGGTTACCAATTACGCGCCCGAGTATGAAGACTGCCGGCGCATCGCGGCCGAGCATCGCGTGCCGTTGAAAACGGTGATGCAGGAAGCGGCGCGGCAGTATCTGGAAAAGCATTAAACACCGAGGGCACGGAGGAACACAGAGAAGGTCTGTGCGGCTCTTTGGTCAAGAACAATATGACTCGAAAGTTTTACATTACGACCCCGATTTACTACGTGAACGCGCGGCCGCACATCGGCCACGCCTACACTACGATCGCCTGCGACACGATTGCGCGGCGGCAACGGCTGCTGGGAGCTGACACATTCTTTCTCACCGGCACCGACGAACACGGACAGAAGATCGAACGTGCGGCCCAGGCCGCGGGTAAGACTCCCCAGCAGTATGCGGACGAGATTTCGGCGGAGTTCCGCAAGCTGTGGAAGCGGATGGGCATCTCGAACGACGACTTCATCCGCACTACGGAAGAGCGACACAAGATGCGGGTGCAGGAATTGTTCCGCCGCATTCGCGACAACGGCTACATCTATAAGGGCACGTACACGGGGCAGTACTGCGTCTCGGACGAACTCTACGTGGATGGCGCGCAACCCGGCGATCCTTGTCCGACCTGCGGGCGCATCACTGAGACAGTTCATGAAGAAAATTACTTCTTCAAGCTCTCGGCGTTTCAGGACAAGCTGCTGGAGCTTTATGCGAATCCGGAATTCGTGCGGCCGGAGACGCGGCGCAACGAAGTAATTTCGTTTGTGCGTTCGGGCTTGCGCGATCTCTCGATCAGCCGATCGACATTTTCCTGGGGAATCCCGGTACCGGATGATCCCAAGCACGTGATTTATGTTTGGCTGGACGCGCTGGCCAACTACATCACCGCAATCGGTTACGGCTCGGCGCACGCGGGAGCACAGGAAGCGTTCAAGAAATACTGGCCTGCCGATGTGCATATGATCGGCAAGGAAATCGTTCGCTTTCACTGCGTTTACTGGCCGGCATTTCTGCTGGCGGCGGGCTTGCCTCTGCCGAAGGCGATTGTGGCGCACGGGTGGCTCCTGTTTGAAGAGAGCAAGATGTCGAAGTCGCGCGGCAATATTGTGCGAACGGAGACGATTCTCGATGTGCTGGGCGCGGATGCCCTGCGGTATTTCCTGCTGCGCGAAGTCGTGTTCGGGCAGGATGGGTCGTTTTCGTTCGACGCGCTGGTGCAGAGATACAACTCGGACCTCGCGAATGGTTTGGGAAATCTGGCCAGCCGCACGTTAACCATGATTAACCGGTATTTCAAGGGCGAGGTGCCGTATCCGTCACCATCGGCGTCGAAGCTGGCCGCCGATGATGCGATCGCCGAGACGGCTCGCAAGACGATTCGCGAATTTGGTGCTCTGTTCGATCAATTCCAGTTTTCGCGCGCGCTGGAAGCGGCGTGGGGGCTGGTCGCGGCGGTCGACAAGTACATCGTTGAGAATGAGCCTTGGTCGCTGGGCGAGAAACAGGATAACGAGAGCCGGGCGCGGCTGGCCACGGTGCTTTACACCTCGGCTGAGGCGCTGCGCATTGCGACGGCGCTGGCGCATCCGGTCATGCCCGATGCGACCGCGAAGATCTGGGCGCAGATGGGACTGGGCGACATCAAGAAGCTCGCCCTGTCCGATTTAAGTTGGGGACAGTTGCCTCTGGGCACGAAACTCGGTGACGTGCACCCGGTGTTCCCGCGCGCCGATAAAAGTGCAATCGAAAGGATGCAGCAGATGGAAGATCAGCAACGAGGTTCGGCGGTCGAAGAAGCGAAGGAATCGGCGGCACAGCCGGCGGCGACGCAAGCGCCGGTGAAGGCCCAGACGCCCGCCACAATGACTGCTCCTGTTGCGACGACCGATGGCGGGAAGATCACAATCGATGACTTCGCCAAGATTGAGCTGCGCGTGGGCATCGTGAAAGTCGCCGAGCGAGTGCCCAAGGCGGACAAACTGCTGCGGCTGGAAATCGATATCGGCACGGAAGTGCGTCAGGTTCTGGCTGGGATCGCCGAGGCTTACGCGCCTGAGGCTTTGGTCGGACGCAAGGTGGTGATCGTGGCCAATCTGGCTCCGCGAAAACTGCGCGGGCTGGAGTCGAATGGGATGATCGTGGCTGCGTCGCTGGAGGGTGGAAAGCCTGTGCTGGCGAGCTTTTTGGAGGATGTGCCGGTGGGGGCGCGGCTCAAGTAGGAAAGAAGTCAGCGAAATCAAAACCTGGCCGCGCTGCGCTTGGCCGGACGGGCGAAGGCGCCCGTCCAAACACCAGCAGAGCGGCCGCCAGCATTTGCTAACGACCAGCGACCAACGACCATGTTTGTAGATTCGCACGCTCATCTCGACGGGAAGCAGTTCGATTCGGATCGCGAGGCCGTTATCGCTCGCGCTCTCGAAGCTGGAGTGCGAACCATGGTCGCGATTGGAAACGGCGACGGACCTCCGACGCTCGATGCTGGGATCCAACTCGCTGACCAGCATCCGTTCATGTACGCGACCATTGGGATTCATCCGCACGAAGCGCGACTGGCGTCCGACCATGCCTATGCCGAGATGGAGCGACTGGCGCGGCATCCCAAGGTGATCGCGTGGGGAGAGATTGGGCTGGATTACTACTACGATCATTCTCCGAGGGAGACGCAGAAGCAGGTTTTCGCCCAGCAGATGGAAATGGCGGCAGCAGCGAAGTTGCCCATCGTGATTCACTGTCGGCCGTCGGACGGAAGCGACAATGCATGGGATGACTGTCTCGGGATGATCGAGGAGCAGTGGGCGCCGCGCGGACTCGGCGGCATTCTGCATTGTTTTACGGGCAACTGGGCACAAGCTAAACGGGCGCTCGACGTCGGTTTCATGATTTCTTTCGCGGGGAACTTAACTTTTCCCAAGGCCCAGCAGATTCGCGATGCGGCCCTCGAAGTTCCCCTCGACCGTATGCTGATCGAGACAGACTCGCCGTATCTGGCGCCGGTGCCGCACCGCGGCAAGCGCAACGAGCCGGCTTTCGTCAAGGAAACGGCGCGCAAGCTGGGCGAATTGCGCGGACTTTCCCTGGACGAAGTAGGCGAGCGGACTTCGCGCAATTTCTACAATTTTTTCAAATTGGCTGAAATGGCTGAAAGCAAAGTTCCTGCCCGCTGAGACCCGCACTTCTGGTACCCTCAAGAGTTCAGATTCCCTCATTTCAGAAAGATTAGAAATGTATGCCCGATAACAGCTTCGACGTGGTGAGCAAGATCGACCTGAACGAGGTCTCCAACGCCATTCAGCAGGCGCTGAAAGAGGTTCACACGCGGTTCGACCTCAAGGATTCGAAGTCGAATATCGAACTGGAAAAAGACGCGATCGTGCTGCACTCCGCCGATGAATACAAGTTGAAAGCCGTGAACGACGTCCTGCAGCAGAAACTGGTGAAGCGCGGAGTTTCGCTCAAGGGTCTAACCTATGGCGCGGTCGAGCCGGCGGCGGGTGGAACGGCCAAGCGCCGCGTCACCATGCAGCAAGGCATCGCCATTGAAAAGGCGCGCGAGATCGTGAAACTGGTGAAGGACTCGAAGAAGAAAGCGCAAGCTTCGATTCAGGGTGACCTGGTGCGTATCAGCAGCAAAGACCGCGACACGCTGCAGGAAACCATCGCGCTGCTAAAGGGGCACGACTTCGGGATTGACTTGCAGTTTACGAACTACAGAACAAACTGAACCGCGAACTTAGCCATAGGGGACGCAGAGAGCACAGAGGAAGTGAGCGCAACCGCCGCCATTCACGGGAAAGAAGTATTTGATCTGCTGCGGGACGATCTCGTCGCGCTGGAGGGCGAGTTTGGTCGCGACACGGTCTCGGGTGTTCAGGCGATCACGGAAATTGGCGAGTATTTGCGTGCCGGTGGAGGCAAGAGAATCCGCCCTGCATTGTTGCTGCTTTCGGCGAAGCTGCTCGACTATCAGGGGCAAGGCGCGGTGCGGCTGGGCGCCGTCGTCGAGATCATTCATACCGCGACCCTGGTGCATGACGACATTATTGATGAGGCCAAGACGCGGCGCGGCCGTCCCGCGGCCAACACACAGTGGGGAAATTCCAAGTGCGTGCTCGCCGGCGACTGGCTCTACATGCAGGCCTTCAAGATCGCGGTGCAGGAGCGCAATTTCCGCATTCTCGATACGCTGATTGAACTCACGCAGCAGATGGTCGAAGGCGAACTGTTGCAGATGGAAAAGCTGGGCAAGTTGATTACGCTCGACGAGCACTTCGATCTCATTTTTCGTAAAACCGCGTGCCTGTTCTCGGTCTGCATGCGGCTGGGCGCAATTCTCGGCGGAGCGACCGCCGACCAAGAAGCGGCTCTGGGCCAGTATGGGCACGACCTCGGGATGGCGTTTCAGATCGTCGACGATGTTCTGGATCTGACGGCATCGGAAGACGTGCTGGGCAAGCCTGTGGCCAGCGATCTGCGCGAGGGCAAGGCAACCATGGCGGTGATCCATGCGCTGGAGAGATGCACAGGAGAAGAGCAGTCCAAGATCGAGACAGTGCTACATCATGGAGCCTTCAACGGTGTAACGCATGCGGAGATTCTGGAAATCCTGCAGCGCTACGGATCGCTGGAAGCGGCGACGGCCCGGGCCGCCCACTATGCGGAATCAGCTCGGAAATCGATTTGTACTTTTCCTGACACGGAGATCAAGCGCGCTCTGCTGTGGGCCCCAGAGTTTGTGGTCGCGAGAGAGAAATAGGCGGCGGCCTCGCCGCCCGCTTTGTTTATACCTAAATTATGCATAGACTCCGGCCTCGCCTCGAGGTGCTGCCTGGATTTCGGACCTCATCGTTGTTGCCGCTTGGTGTCTTGATCGCCGACTGATTCGTCTTCTCTCTCGGTGCTGTGTTC
>Ga0137378_10002772_pt1 | contig 15058 bp, 15 predicted proteins | sample SagtaG_21_FD_104813 | JGI IMG/M metagenome (GOLD analysis project Ga0137378, IMG submission 104813) | Vadose zone soil microbial communities from Sagehorn Ranch, Mendocino, California, USA - Sage2_L_60_16 metaG | ecosystem: Environmental > Terrestrial > Soil > Vadose zone | place: USA... | reverse complement strand
TTTCCGGAAGAGAAGATCGACATCCTGGTGATGGAATGCACCCGCGGCGATACGCCCGCGCCTGCGACGTGGTCGCGCGCGGGCGAAGAACAACGGCTCGCGCAATCGATCGAGAATGCGTTCGCGCGCGGAGGTTGCGTTCTGATTCCAGTGTTCGCGCTCGGAAAAACGCAGGAAGTGCTGGCAATGCTTTACAAATTGCGCCGGGCAAAAATCCTCGATTTCCCGATCTACATCGGCGGACTCAGCTCAAAGATCAGCGACATTTACGATCGGCGGGCACAAATGGGCCGGCGTCAGCTGCCGCGCCTGCAATTACTCGATGAACTTCGCCCCTTTGTTTTGAATGCCGAAACCATTCACGACGCGCGGACACGCGCTGGACGCGTTTACGCGCTTTCCAGTGGGATGATGACTCCCAAAACGCTCTCCAATATTTTCGCGCAGCGAATCGTCGATCAGCCACTCCATTCCATTTTCTTCGTCGGGTACGCCGATCCGGAATCGCCCGCGGGAATTTTGCGAAACGCGCTGGCGAACGAACAGGTGACGCTTGATCCAGGCGGATCGCCGCAGCGCGTGCGCTGTCACATCGAACAGTTTCAATTCAGCGCGCACGCATCGCGGGAGTCGCTTATTGGATTCGCGGAGCGGTTGGCGCCAAAAAAAGTTTTGCTCGTCCATGGCGATCCGCTAGCGGTGGAGTGGATGCGCGCGCGGCTGGCGTCCGATTTGCCCAATTCAGAAATCATCGTCCCGACGCCGGGAACGGAATTGGAATTGTGGTGAAGATTGTCTGCTGGAACATCAATTCGCTGCGCAAGCGTCAGGACCGATTGTTCGCGTGGCTCGAAAATACCACGCCCGATATTGTTTGTTTGCAGGAAACGAAATGCACCGATGAACAATTTCCGGCACTGGCGCTTCAATCCAGCGGTTACGACTCCGCCTATCACGGCGAGAAATCTTACAACGGCGTCGCGATTCTTTCGAAAACGAAACTGAAGGAAGTTCGCGCGTCGCTCTGTGATGAAGTTGTCGATCCGCAAGCGCGCGTGATTTCGGCAACGATCGGAAATTTGCGTGTCTATTCCGTTTATGCGCCGAACGGCCAGACCGTTGGCTCGCCGGCTTACAAATATAAATTGGAATGGTACGCCCGATTGCGCGATTGCCTGGCCAAAGAGCAAGATGTCGATCTTGTGGTGTGCGGCGATTTCAATGTCGCGCCGGAAGATGTCGATGTTTACGATCCAAAGCTTTGGCGCGGCGCGATCATGTGCTCCGATGGCGAGCGGATGGCGTTTCAGCAACTCTGTCAAATCGGTTTGCGGGACACGCTGCGACTGCACCCGCAGGAACCCGGCGTTTTTACCTGGTGGGATTATCGGATGCTTTCTTTTCCGAAAAATCGCGGGCTGCGGATCGATGCTGTCCTGGCGAGCGAAGGACTCGCCAAAAGATGTACGGCCTCGGGAGTCGATCGCGAGATGCGCAAAGGTAAAGATCCTTCCGATCACGCGCCGATTTGGGCAGAATTCTAACTGTGACTGCGTCGTGAGCTCACGATGAAAATTCCGCTTCACGTTTCTAATCTGCCGCCAAAGCCGCTGATAATTTGGGACGGTGACTGCCATTTCTGCCGGCGGTGGATCGAGCGCTGGCGCGAAATCACGCGCGGCGTGGTCGATTACGCGACATCCCAGGAAAGCGCAGAACGATTTCCAGAGATCCCGCGCGAACAATTCGAGCGCTCGGTCATTTACATCGAGACCGACGGCGCCGTTTATTCTGGGGCTGAAGCGGTCTTTCGATCATTACGATGTCGATCTTCCAAGAAGTGGTTGGCGTGGAGTTACGACCGTTTACCTGCTTTTGCGCCGGTCTCGGAAAGCCTTTACAGAATTATCTCGCGTAATCGCAGATTCGCTTCTGTGATCACGAAGCTTCTCTGGGGCAATGACGTTCGCCCGCCAACCTATTTTGCGGCGCGCCGCTGGTTTCTCCGCGCGGTCGGTTTGATTTTTCTCATCGCGTTCGTTTCGCTCTGGGTCCAGATCGACGGACTCATCGGGTCGAATGGAATTACTCCAGTGCGCGAATTTCTTCCGGCGGCCCGCGCCCAGCTGGGCGACCGCGCATTGTCGATCTTGCCGACACTGTGCTGGTTCAACTCGAGCGATACCTTTTTCCATTTTCTGTGTGGCGGCGGAGTTATCCTCTCACTCGTTTTGATCGTCGGAATCGCGCCGGCGCTGTCACTCGTCGGGTTGGTTGCTTTTTATCTTTCGCTCACGATCGCCGGCCAAACATTTCTCAGTTTTCAATGGGATATTTTGCTGATCGAGATTGGGTTCCTGTCGATCTTTCTCGCGCCATGGCGGCTTTGGCCAAAGCGCGGCGTCGATCCGCCCGTTTCGCGCGCCGCACTTTTTCTGCTCAAGGTCCTGCTCTTCAAACTGTTGGTCATGTCCGGAGTGGTGAAGCTCACCAGCGGCGACGATTCGTGGTGGGACCTGACCGCGCTTGATTATCACTATTGGTCGCAGCCGTTGCCGACCGTGATCGGTTGGTGGGCCGATCAAAGTCCTGAGTGGTTCAAGAAATTTTCGGTCGCGTTTTGTCTCGTTGTCGAAATTATTGTTCCGTTTTTCATTTGGGCGCCACGCCGATTAAGACTGTTTGCTTGCGGGCTGCTAATTTTCCTCCAGGTCATGATCGCGGCGACGGGGAACTATTGCTTTTTCAATTTGCTGACCATCGCGTTGTGTTTGTTGTTAATTGATGACGATGTAGCCGCTTCGCTCCGCGAAACGCGCGCGCGTCGCATAGCGACGCGGCCACAGGACAAGCTGTCGATCTGCGCCGCGACGGCGGTGATCGTTGTTACTTTGCCGCTGAATGCGCAGCTGATTTACAGTGCGCTCAAACCGGAAGCGGAATGGCCGCGCCTGCTCGGATCCGTTTATGCCCGAGCGGAGGCGTTTCGGATTGTTAATGGCTACGGCCTTTTTCGCGTGATGACGAAAGATCGACGCGAGATCATAATCGAGGGGAGCGCTGACGGACTTGATTGGAAGCCTTACGAATTCAAATGGAAGCCCGGTGACGTGATGCGCGCGCCGGGCTGGTGCGCGCCGCATCAACCGCGGCTTGATTGGCAAATGTGGTTCGCCGCGCTCGGCTCGTATCGCCAAAATCCGTGGTTTGTTCAGCTGGTGATTTCTTTGTTGCACGGCAAACCGCAAGTCGCAGCGCTTTTTGAACGGAATCCGTTTCCACAAAATCCGCCGCGCTACGTTCGCGCGGCGCTTTATCGCTATCGTTTCACGACTGCCGAGGAACATCGCGAAACTGGCGCGTGGTGGAAACGTCAGGAACTCGGCGAATACTTGCCAAGCGTCTCGCTCGAAGACGTCCGCTGAGCTTGACATCTTCCTGTAGCCGCGTCGCTCTGGGACGCGCAATGCCACCTCGACTCGGAGCGTTTCGCGGAGCGAAACGGCTACAGGCTCGGTTGAGGGACGCACCGTTCGCGGATATATTCCGCGGCGATGCCGAAGGAAGAACAGATCGTGACGGAAGGGACCGTGACCCAGGTTTTGCCGGGGACGATGTTCCGGGTCGATCTCGGCAGCCAACGCAATGTGCTTGCACACATTTCCGGCAAAATGCGCAAGCATGTCATCCGGATCGTGCCGGGGGGACAAAGTTTTTGTGGAGCTTTCGCCTTACGATTTGACCAAGGCGCGCATCATTTTCCGCGAGCAATAAGGCAAAAGATCGACATTCGGTGCGCGATTTGCTCAAGATCGTAAGCGCGCGGATAGTTGGAGTAACGAAATTTAACTGGAGACCATCATGGCTGAAGAAAACAAATCACATCGCGCGTCTGGAACGACCGACGCGCAGAACAAATTCGAAAGCAGCAAGACGCACGCGCGAAAAGCGGCCGAGGACTTACGCGATGCGGCCGGCGCGATTGCCGGCGAATATCGCGGCAAAGCGGAGCAAGCTTGGACCGAGGCCCGCGGGAAAGCTGAGCACGCTTGGACGGACGCGCGTGGCCGCGCTGAGCAGGCCTTGGGCGATGCACGGACGCGTGTGCGGACGTTTCAAGACGACGCGGAACAGTACGTTCGCGAAAATCCGACCAAGGCAATCTTTACCGCGCTCGGCGTGGGATTTGTTCTTGGACTGATCTTTCGGCGCTGATCGCGATTTGCTGAATGGCTGGCGAAAATTCGCCGACGAGAAGTCGAACGCGCCAGACCGGTTTCATCGGCAGTTTGGTCGCACTCGCGAGCGCGCTCGCGGATTTTTTCGAGAGTCGCGCCGAACTGTTTGCCACGGAATCAAAGGCGGCGCTCGTTCAATTTGTTTTGGTCGCAGTTTGCCTGGTCGCGGCACTTCTGTTTTTCGCGTTCGGATACGTCTTTCTGCTCGCGACTGCGGTTGTGGCGGTGGCTCATCTGGCAAAAGTCTCATGGTTGTGGACAGCCTTGGCTGCCGCCGGGCTGCATTTGTTGATGGCGCTGATTCTTCTGTTAATCGCGCGCAGTGGAATTAAGCGACCGGTTTTTCGCGCGACCACGGCCGAATTAAAAAAGGATCGAGAATGGCTAAAAAATCTGGAAACAACAAATCAGACGCGGAGCTAAAAGAGCAAATCGCGCGGTCGCGCGAAGATCTCGCCCTCAGACTGAACCGCGTTCGCGAGGAAGTTGATTTGCCGCGTAAGATTCGCCGCTCGGTCCGACGCCAGCCAGTCCCGTGGATTGTCGGTGCGATCGCGGTTGGTTTGCTGGTGACGGCGGTCGTGAGCCGGAAGAGAAAAGTTTATGTCGACGCAAAGGGCGCAACGAAATCCAAACACGTGCTGTTAGAGGCTGGATTTATATTGGGAGCGTTGCGGATCGCCGCAAGCTTGCTCAAACCCGTGGTCATAAACTTTGTCGAGAAGAAACTCGGGAGCTATTCGGGGCGCGGGCGTTCCGGGCCGAAAGGCTTTTGAGTTTACGCGCACCGTCGCGCTGCATAAGAATCGCGGTGCGTTATGTCTCCAACATCGACGGCAAGCTCTCCGCGCTCGCATCCGCTGTCGCATGTCGATGAATACCTGGCCATCGGACAAAGTGCCGGCGCGTCGGATATTCATCTTGGCGTAAACGCGCCGCCGCTCTGGCGGTTGCACGGAACGCTGCAACCGATTTGGCGAGACGCCCCGCGTCTCACTTCCGAGCAAACGCTCGCTCTCGCAGAAGGTTTTCTTTCCAGCCTGCACAAAACGCATTTGAACGAGCGGGGCGACGCCGATTTTGCCTACGCGAACGCATTCGGCCGGTATCGCACCAGCGTTGTCCGCCAGCGGCTCGGGGTCGATCTCGTGTTTCGCATCATTAACACAAAGGTGTGCACGATGGACGAGCTCGGTTTGCCCGAGCATCTCAAACTTCTCACCCGTTATCAAAACGGACTGATTCTCGTCACCGGCTCAGTCGGCAGTGGAAAATCGACCACGCTCGCGGCGTTGGTCGAGCAAGCGAACATTGAGCGGCGCGAGCACATCATCACCCTCGAAGATCCGATCGAGTATGTGTTGGAACCGAAGGGCTGCCACATCACCCAACGCGAAGTGCACACGCATACGCGCTCGTTCGCGGTAGCGTTGCGCGGCGCGCTCCGCGAGGATCCCGATGTCATCATGATCGGCGAAATGCGGGATTTGGAAACGATTTCGCTCGCCATCACAGCTGCCGAGACCGGCCATTTGGTCTTGGGAACACTGCACACTAGCAACGCGTCGCGCACGCTCGACCGGTTGCTCGATGTCTTTCCGCCCGGTCAACAGGAGCAGATTCGCATCATGGTCAGCGAATCGCTGCGCGGAGTCATTAGTCAGCAACTAATTCCGCGGTCCGACGGCGGGGGGCGCGTGCTGGCGCTCGAAATACTTACGAACACTCCGGCAGTCGCCAACGTGATCCGCGAAGCAAAGACCTTCATGCTCCCGGGAATAATTCAGACCGGAAAGAAACAAGGCATGCGGCTGATGGACGATGCACTTGCCGATCTTTACGGCCGCGGCTTGATCAGCGCAGAAGAAGCTCTTGCTCGTGCGGATCAAAAGCAGGAAATGCGAACGCGGCTCGCGAAATGACGAAGCACGAATGAAGAAACCCGAAATAATGACGAGGTCCGAAATTCAAAACGTCTCGTCACCGGAGCTTTCGTCATTTGGGTTTTGTCGTTCCTTCGTCATTCGCCATTCGGACTTCGTCATTTAGTCATGGCCTCTCTGGATCAATTTCTGAAAGTCATTGTCGATCAAGGCGGCTCCGATTTGCACATCGGCGAGGGCCAGCCGCCGAAGATGCGCAAGCACGGCGACATCGCGCCGATTCGAGAGATGCCACTGACGCACGACGAGACGATGTCGATGTTGAGCGAGGTTTGCGGCGAGCGGAACTGGAAAATTCTCGAAGACCGCGGCGATCTCGACTTCGCCTACGAGATGGACGCGGCATCCCGGTTTCGATGCAATTATTTAAAGCAAGCGCACGGCTATGGGGCGGTGTTTCGCTTGATTCCGGCGAAAATCGCAACGCTGGAACAACTTGGTATTCCAATCGTCGCCAAAGAGTTTGCGCGTTTACGTGGTGGATTGGTCCTTGTTACCGGTCCAACCGGTTCCGGCAAATCGACGACCCTCGCGTCGCTGATTGATTACATCAACGACAATTTTTCGCGGCACATCGTCACGATCGAGGAACCGATTGAGTTCGTGCACGGCAACAAGCGCAGCATCATTACCCAGCGCGAGGTCCCTGGCGATTGCGAATCATTTCCGGTGGCGCTGAAAGCGGCGTTGCGCGAAGACGCGGACATCGTTCTTGTCGGCGAAATGCGCGATCTGGAAACAATCTCGCTCGCGCTTACCGCCTCCGAAACCGGCTTGCTCGTTTTCGGAACGCTCCACACCAACAACGCGCGCAAAACCATCGATCGAATGGTTGACGTTTTTCCAGCGCTGCGTCAACCGCAAGCGCGCGCGATGCTGGCCAATTCGTTGCGCGGTGTTCTCGCGCAATTGCTCTTGAAAAAAGCGGACGGCTCCGGCCGCATCGCGGTCAATGAAATCCTGGTCGCAAGCGCCGCTGTCTCGGCGATCATTCGCGAAGGCGCGACGCAAAAACTTCAGGACGTGATCATTTCCGGCAAAGGGCAGGGGATGCAATTCATGGACGACGCGATTTTTGCGCTGTTGGAAAACGGAACGGTCACAGCGCACGAAGCCTTCATGAAGGCGATCGATAAGAACCGGTTCAAACAATTCTTGCCGGCTGAAGAAGAACATCTCGGCGACGCCGCCGGCGCCGTCCCGGACGACGAAAAACGGCTGCCGGGAAATTTCATGAAGCGGGCGGCAACCCGCAGCTCAGCCAGGCCGCCTCCACGATAATTGTCGTCAGCTACGCGCGGTCAGGGTACAACCGTTGGTGCGGGGTCTCGTAAACGCAGCCAACAGCAACGTCACCGACGCGGCAACCACTAGGAGGAAACCGACAACGAAGAGCGGCGCGTCGAAGTAGCGCACGCCCATAAGCCAAAGCAGCATCAGGGGCAGTGTTCCAACTGTGAGAGCCGTTGTTCGAACGATCACCTGGGCCCAACGATCCGAATATGGCGCGGCATAAAAGGTCAGAAAGCCGAGAGGAAACAGCAACAGCCCGACCAAAATATGATTCAGAAGCATCGGCGGAATGAGATTGTCGGCCGCACCCTGAGAAACGCTGTGTCGAATGAGGGCCGCGATGTGGGGCGTCGCCACCAAATGCACGATGCCGAGCAACAAAAGCAGCAACCCGCTTCCTCTAAGCAATCGAACGCGAGTAGATGTGGACATTTGTAGAGGTTTCTACTTCTTAAGTTCTACTTTTTACTTTCTTAGAAGGAACGCCAATTGTGAAGCGGCCTCTTTCTCGGTGAGCTTCTTCGCGGCTCTCAGGACTTCCTTCGGCACCCACTTGGGAAATGGAACGACCAGCAATTTGTGCTTGCCCCCAGGAGTGTGCGTCTCCTTAACAGCGGCAAGCCTATTCTTCGAAAACCGGCCGGCCGACCTGACGAGGGCGGGCCACAGACGCCGATGGATGTAGGTAATTTTTCCATCTACCAGTCGGCACACCAAAATGTCGGGAGAACTGCGGATCGCTCGCGAGAAAAGGAATATCTCGTTTCCCTTCGGATGCGCCCACCAACTACCTCTCAGTGGTTCTCCCGCTACAACCTGAGCGAGACTGGGAACACTGGCATGCGCCGACTCGACGGCTATCCCACATTTTTTTATCCACGCGAGAGCTTGCTTTGCGTTCATGGATCGGCAACAGACCAGCCATCTAACGAGAAAAAGATCAGCTACGCCTCCTTCTCAAGTTTTCTTAATTCCTAATTCTTACTTCTTGCTTTCTTACCAGCCATCGGCTGCAGCGTGTGGTTAGACGTATGGCCTCGTTAATCACATGCACTTCTGTAGCAAGGCGAGTAAGCCCAAAACAACCGCGGCCGCGATGCCAATCTTCGTCCAGAGCATCACGTCTGCGTGGCGACGCTCTTCTGCAGAATCTCCCGAAGCCCTTGCTCGCTCCGAAAGAATGTCGCGAATCCTCTGCATTGTCTGCTCAAAGCGAATGTTAAATGTCGGGTTTTGCGACACAGGAGGAGGAACCTTCAAGAATTCTTCGAGTGTGGCAGTATCGAGGTTTTCAAACCGCGCCGAATTCCTTTCAACATCCGACCAAGTAGCCATGAAGTGCTATCGCTTCGCCTCTTCCCACGGGTCCTTGAACGTGAATTTATACGGACGACGGTCTTGCTTCGAGATGAAGCCTGTCGCCTGCTTGGGATTATCGAAAGTCATCTTGTATGTGTTCCCGGAACCATCGCGCTTTCGAAGAGTCAAAAATGCCTGTCGAGATCCCGTGACTCGCCACTCGTAGGTTCCTCCTTCCGACGCGACTTCAATGTAGCTGTGGCCACCGGGTACCACCATGCCTGCGGCTGTGAAGTTACCCTGAGGCCAAAACAAAAATACGATCTTCGCACAATGCCTGTCGTCCCACAGTGTCATCTCTAAACCCGCGATGGAGTTCGGAGCTATTTGCTCACCTGAACTCGCGTACCTGTCCTGCGCCCCTGCTTGAATTGTGCTGCCGATCACCATCAACAGTGTAAAAAGCACGACTCTCATCAGTCTAAGGAGACAAAGCTCAGGCACCGTTGGCGGCACCGAGTTGTGCTGCGAATTTCAATGTTGAAGCTGCCATTTGTAAACTCATGGCCGGGTCAGCCGTTGGCTGGAGCGCTTGGTTAGACTATAAACACTGCGTTACACAAAGCCTTTAACATATCTGAGGACATCATCGGGGATGGGGAACGGCGCACCGTCTTGAGCGGCCTGCTTAACTATGTCTTGCCACCTCCCCCGAAGGTCTTCGCGACGCGATCTGTCATCCTCGCGGTGTGCGCAATCTCACGTATGCCGGAAACGCCGAACTGCTGAACTAGCTCGAGCACGCGACCGTGAAGTGTGCGAAGTGTCGCGGCATCTTTTGTGGTCCACCTGATCGCCGTGCCGAGGCGCCCAGTTCGGTGCCTCGATGCGGCATGACACTCGTGCGAGGCATCGGGACGACGCCGAGCCAGCGCGTCTTCGTTAAGATGTGAGCGACACCCTCGCTGGTATCGACGGAGTCATAAAACGTGGGCATGGCGGAACGCTCGCTAATCGTCTAATTCGAAGCTTCGCTCGGAGGGAAGGGGAGAAACACCGCATTCGGTGACGAATCATGTCAGGTTCTTAGATTTCCTGCAAGCAGGCGGCGGCGCGGCCGCCACGTTGACAAGGGAAAACGCGGGTGATAGTTTCGCCGCACTTTGGCGATAATTTTCGCCCAAAGCGTGATAACCGAGGCTAATAGAGAATTTGCACTCGCTGCTAAATAGTCAGGTATTGGTGCTGAACCGTCTCTGGCAGGCGGTCAACATCTGCACGGCGCGGCGCGCGTTCTCGCTCGTCTACGCCGGCCACGCCCACGTCGTTTCGTCGGACGACGCAAACAACTTCCTGACGCACGATTTTGAAGGCTGGCGCGATTTTTCGACGGACGCGCCCGATCACGAACTCGTTCAGACGATTTCGTGGAAAATCCGTGTGCCGCGCGTGATCGTGCTGCTCTTTTTCGATCGGCTGCCGAAAAAGGAAGTCAAATTTACCCGCCACAACGTTTTCGAGCGCGACAAGAACATGTGCCAATATTGCGGCGAGGCCTTCGATCGTAACGATTTGAATCTCGATCACGTAGTGCCGCGCGACCGCGGCGGAACGACGACTTGGGAAAACGTGGTTTGCTCGTGCATTCCGTGTAACACGCGCAAAGGCAATCGTCTGCCGCAGGAAGCGCAGATGGGTCTCATTCGCAAACCGAAGCGGCCGAAGTGGCGGCCGTTCCTGCACGTCACGTTCACCGCGCCGCAGCACGAGAGTTGGCGGCACTTTGTCGATCTTGCTTACTGGAACGTCGAGCTAAGCGATTAGTTTGCGTTTCGCGAAGTCGAATTACATTTTCCGCCTCTCCCCTCCCGCAAGGGGATAGGATTGAGGTGACTCATCTCGGCGCAGATTAACCCTCACCCTACCCTGTCCCTTGAAAAGGGAGAGGCGATTCGAGACATCGCCTTAGCCTAACGACTGATTGTCGATCTTTCCGCAACGCGCTGTCGCTGCGGTCCAATTGCTCGCAGTATCGGCTGCGGATAAATGCCGAACCAAATCGTGGCGATGATCAATAAGACGATCACTGCCCGCGAGAGGGCGCTGACCGCGATTGGATTGTTGTTCGCGCTCGGCTGCCAATACATCGCTCGCACGACTTTCAGGTAATAGTAGAACCCGCACGCGACCGTAACGATTCCAACCGCCACCAGCGCGGTTTGTTTTTGTGCGACCGCGCTTACGAAGATGAAGAACTTACCGAAAAAGCCGGCGGTGAACGGAAGACCGGCAAGCGACGCCATCGCCACGAGCATCGCGAACGCGAGGAATGGTGCGCGTTTCGCCAAGCCATCGAAATTAGAAATCTCCTCGCCCGTTTGTTGCGCGACAAGAATCAAGATCGCAAAGGCCAAGAGAGTCATGAGCAGATAAGCCGCGAGATAAAATGTCACCGCGCGACCATCGAAGCAGGCGACACCAATCAGCAAATAACCGGCGTGGGCGATGCTGGAGTAGCCGAGCAATCGTTTGAGATTGTTTTGCGGAAGCGCGGCGAGATTCCCGTACACGACCGTGAGTAACGCGATGAGAACGACGAGGCGTTCGATGTTCGGCAGCATGAGAAACGGTTGGAGCACGCGCAACAGGACGACGAACCCGGCCGCTTTGGATCCGACTGAAAGAAATGCGGTCACCGGCGTCGGTGCCCCTTGGTAAACATCCGGCACCCAGATTTGGAATGGGACGGCGGCGATTTTAAAACCCAATCCAACCAACACTAATACTGCGCCGAAGGTTGCGCCGTAATTGTCGATCTTGCCGCTGGAAAGCGCCGCGGTGATTCGTTGTAGATTTGTTTCGCCGGTCACGCCGAAGATCCAGGTGATTCCGTAAACGAGAAATGCGGTCGAGAGCGCGCCGAGGATGAGGTATTTCACGCCCGCTTCGAGCGCGATTGGATTTCTTCTCGGAAAACTGACGAGCACGAAAAATGAAATAGTGACGAGCTCGATCGCAACGAAAATGAAGATGAAATCGATGGCTGAGACCAGGTACATCAAGCCGGCGCAGGTCAGGAGTGGCAGCGAGAAAAATTCGCCGAGGTTTGACGATGCGTGACCGGCAACGCTACCCAAGACCGGCGTGTAATCGATCATCATTCCAAGCACAACGATCGTGGTTACGAGCGTGAATCGTTTAAAGAAGATCGACAACGGATCCGCGGTGTAAAAATTCCAAAAGCCATTTGTCTGCGGAATCGACGACTCCGGTAACAAAAAGAAACTGGCGACGAACACGGCTGCGAGACCGACGATGCCGGCGTAAGCAAAGATTTTCTTGTCGATCTTGGCAGCAAAGGTTTCCAAGATGAGGATCGCCATGCCGAGCACGAGCACCGCGATCTCGAGATATGGCGCGCGGATCGCGATCATTTAGTCGCGGTGAAATAAGGTCGAAACGTCGGGGTCACCATTCGCACGAGCGTTTGCGGGAAGAATCCGAACCAGATGAGCCCGGCCACCAGCAATACGACCGGCAGTCGCAGGCCTGTGCCGAGATCGACAAGCTTTCCCCAGCGCTCATTGATTGTGCCCATGAACGTCGAGCGGTAAGCGCGCAACATGTAAACGGTAGAGATCACGATGCCCCAAAGCGCGAGCACGGTCGCGATCTGAAAAATATGGAAGCGTTGCATTTCCCATCCGTTTCGAATCGCGCCGAAGAAAATCAGGATCTCCGACGCGAAATTCGCGAAACCGGGCAGGCCAATTGCGGCAAATGCAGCAAAGCCGAAGGCGAGGCCGGCGAACGGCATCACTTTGGCCAGACCGCCGAGATCGTCGAACAGCAAAGTGCCGGTGCGATTTCGAATTTGACCGGCGACGGCAAAAAGCAGCGCGATCGAAAGCCCATGAGCGAAGATGAGTGCAGCAGCTCCGGTTGCTCCGAGAATGTTGGCGCTCGCGATTCCAAGAAAAATGTAGCCCATGTGCATCACGCTGGAGTAACCGAGCATCCAATCGAGCCGTTTCTGCGCGATCGTGACGAGACCAATGTAGATAATGTTGCCGAGCAAGAGGATGACGAGGAGATACATCCAGTAATGCGCGCCATCCGGCAGCATTGGAATCGCTAAGCGCAGCAAACCATAGAGTCCGAATTTTTTCAGGACGCCTGCGTGCAGCATCGCCGCGGGCGCGGGCGCTGATGCGTACGCTTCCGGCGCCCAGGAATGAAACGGAAAGAGCGAGATAAGAACGCCGAACCCGATCAACAGCAAAAGATAAATGTGGCGTTGTGTCGGAGCCGCAATCGCGTGCGCGGCCGTCGCGGCTTGCAGTTCCCGAATGTCAAAAGTTCGCGTGGTCGCTGGCAGACTTTGGTAAAGCAGAATCAGTCCGATCAATAGAACGAAACTGCCGAGGGTGAGATAAATTGTGATTTTCCACGCTGCGACGCTGCGATTGCCTGTTCCCCAGATTCCGATGAGCAGAAATGTCGGGATCAGCGCGAGTTCGTGGAAGGCGTAAAAGAAAAACAAATCGATTGATGCGAAAGCTCCGATCGCGCCGCCGGAAATGAACAGCAGGCAAGCGTAGAACGCGCGCGCATGGTTGTCGATCTTACCGGTGAACCAAACCGCGGCCACGGTGACAATGGTGGCGAGGAGAAGCATGAGCAGACTCAAACCATCGATGCCGAACGCGAAATGAATTTGCCAGTCCGCCGAAACGAGAAACGAGCTGGCAAATTGAAAACCGGCTGTGACTCGATCGAATCGGCTGAGAAGAGCCAGTGTGACAAACAGATTTGAAATTGCCGCGACGAGCGCAGTCAGTCGCGCAGGCGCGCCGGCGATGATTGCAATCGCGGCGGTGATTGGACAGAGAACGAGAAAGAGAAGCATCAGCGGAAAATGGTGAAGTAAATGAGAGCCACGATTCCCAATCCGAACAAAAATGCGTAGGCCTGAAGATTGCCGACTTGAAATAATCGCAGAAACGCGCCGAGCCCAAACATGCCACCGCTTGTCCCGCGGACAGCACCGGCATCAATAATCCAGCGGTCAAAGAAGGCTGCGATGCGAGCAAGAAGTTCCTGAGTTGCCCCGATCAGCCACTCGTAAAATTCGTCGATGTAAAAACGCCGTCGCACAAGATCGACATGCAGCGGATCGCGCTCACGGTTGCGATAAAGCCAGGTAGCGATGCCCACGCCTAGAATCAGTGCGACCAGCGCGAGGGCAGGGACTGTGATAACGCTTTCCTTTTCATGCGGCACGACCAGGAAATTCTTGGCGACAGTTTCCCAGCCCGCGATGAGCGCGAACAGTGCGAGGATGAGCAAGGGAATAATCATCACGAGCGGTGATTCCTTGCCGGCACGGGCGGCATCGCTGCGAGGTTTTCCGAGAAAAACGACTATTACCGCGCGTGAAACATAAAACGCAGTCAAGAATGCAGTCGTTAGGCCGATGACAAAGATCGACATGTTGCGTTCGTAGGCAAGCGCAAGGATCGCGTCTTTACTAAAGAATCCGCTGAACGGTGGGCAACCAACCAATGCGAGCGCGCCGACGGCAAACGTGGCAAATGTAATTCTCAGTTTTTTCGCGAGGCCACCCATCTTCCGGATGTCTTGCTCGTGATGAAGGGTGACGATGACGGAGCCAGCGGCGAGAAAGAGGAGCGCTTTGAAAAACGCGTGAGTGAAAAGGTGAAACATCGCCGCTTCATTAGAGGCGAGTCCGACCGCCATAACCATGTAACCAAGTTGGGAAATCGTGGAGTAAGCGAGGATCCGTTTGATGTCGGATTGCTGCGTCGCCATTAACGCGCCGAGCAACGCGGTGATAGTTCCGATCCAGGCGATAACGAGCAGCGCGGTCTGCGACGCCTGAATAAGGAACGCAACGCGCACGAGAAGGTAAACGCCCGCCGCGACCATCGTCGCCGCGTGAATCAATGCCGAGACTGGTGTTGGACCCTCCATCGCGTCCGGCAACCAAACGTGGAGCGGGAATTGCGCAGATTTGCCGACCGCGCCGCAAAAAATCAGAATTGCGACAATGGTGAGATAGCCAGGGTTGCTCGTGATCTTGGAAAGATACGCGACGATATCGTCGAATACGACCGAGCCAGTCGCCATCCACACCATCAGAATTCCGATCATGAATCCGAAGTCACCGATTCGGGTGGTGAGAAACGCTTTTTTCGCGGCATCAGCAGCGGCGTCGCGTTCGAACCAGTGACCGATCAGCACATACGAGGTGAAGCCGACCAG